>Ga0157376_10000641_pt1 | contig 22668 bp, 23 predicted proteins | sample M45metaG_FD_121801 | JGI IMG/M metagenome (GOLD analysis project Ga0157376, IMG submission 121801) | Miscanthus rhizosphere microbial communities from Kellogg Biological Station, Michigan, USA - M4-5 metaG | ecosystem: Host-associated > Plants > Roots > Rhizosphere > Soil | place: USA: Michigan... | reverse complement strand
TTAATGTTTCTGCGATATTCAACGAGTATTTGAGGAGTTTTATGACTCTTTCGATTTACATTGAAAACTCCTAAGCCCACTTGTAAATGAGAAGGGGCTTCCATAGCCTGTAAAGCACAGCTCGATACAAAAAAAAGTAATATTTTTTTTAAAATTCGCAACATGAGTGATTATACACCATGTATAGAAAATAATTTTAAATATCAATCTTTTTTTTAACTAGAAAAACAAATAGAGCGGGGAGAAAACTCTTCCCTAATCTACTTTAACAATATTGATATTCCATCTATGCACAGTGGCAGGAATGGGAGCTTCTGTGGTCAGCGCCACTAGTGACAGGGTGGTTCCAAAAGGGATATGTATTATGCTATTTCCGTGAATAACCGTAGGAAAATTAGGCTGGAGAGTGCCGACAGTGGCAATAGTGACTACATTATTTAGATCCACGGTATCATTTAGGGCCAATAGAGCAATAATATCGAGATCGCTCGGAGGAGGAAGGGAGCCAGGTAGCCCTATTACAACTGTAAAATTAATAAGGTAGACCCCGGCTTGATTCACTTTTAATCCTGTAGGAGTTAATTCTACATTTCCTTCTGTAAATCCTGCATTTCTATTTAATGATATTGTGGTGCTACCGGGAAAAGTAGGTATAGTAAGGTCATATTGAACATTGGGGGGAGCGCCTAGTATTTCAGCAACTCCTATGGGAGTTTTTCTCGAACGAGATCTATTGCAAGTCGATCTGCGCTTTTTTCCGTGTTTAGCATATAGGTGATCTTGGAGAAGGGTCTCTTCATATTCACTTGTAACCTCTTCATAGGTATTTGTATCTGCGTTCGCATAACTAAATAGTGTCGCTAAAATAAATAAACAGATGCTTTTATAATGTTTCATTCTTATTTCCTTGGCTAAAAAGTAATTCCTAAGTTGATTTGAGCATAAGGGGCTTCATTAAAATGGTAGTATTTGCCGTGATGGTTCTCGCTATCTTTAATTAAGATCCATCCTCCAAAGTTCCAGCCTATACCCGCTTCGATTTTAAGTCGGTTATAGAGATAATTAATAGCTCCTTCTACACCTGTTGAAAAAAGTTCAAAGATCCCATTTTCAAAACCATTAATCCCTTTATGAGCTCTGCGTGGAAATCGATAGGGGGAGTTAAAACCATCCACAGCGATAAGAGCTACCCAATTAGGGTTAATTTGATATTCTAAAGAGGCATCTAATGGAAAAATGATATTGAGCCTCCAGTCAGGAAGAAAATTCCAGTCTATGCCTAAGACGGGTAGGGCATACCCATTTTTAATCCCATAATAGCCAAAGCCTCCTATATGAAAGCCAATAGTGTGAGAATAGGCATAGCGTCCCCAGAGTAAGCCATAATATACAGCTGTATTTCCAAAATTAAAAGTAGTTGCATCAACAGTGGCTCCGGGATTGAATATCCAACGCCAATTCTCTTTAGCTGTAGAGACAAAGGCCATGGAGGCTAATGCTGTATGGTAATGATTCTGTCTAAATCGGGGATTATCATTCCAGTCTACATTGATGTAGTTATCGCCTACTTCAAAAGTAACAAAGTTACGAGAGTTGATAAATTGGGTATAATAGAGTGATGCCGCTCCTTGAGAGTAGGTGATATGAGAATGAGGAGCGTCACACTGTCGAAACGAAGCTTTTCCTACTTGTAGATAGTCAGCAAAAAAATGCCAAGGAGCTTCTTCTCGCGCAAAAAAGAAATCAGCAGCACATAAATAGGAAGATAAGCCAATAAACAGCAGGAGAGCGATCTTTGTCATCAAATACATTATGTAACGTGAGGAAATTTTTTACTATTACTGATTTTGTTGTATAAATCCCTCAACATTATTTGAAAGCAATAAATGCATATTTGATCTAATTTTTTCATCTGGCCAATCCCACCAAGCAATGGTGAGTAACTGGTCGATCGTCTCTTGATCAATTGGAGTCTGCGGTATTGCCTTCTGAGCAAATCATCGGCTCTCCCTTCAGATATCTATTTTCGAGGCTCTATCACTTCATCCTTTCGGATTACGGCCTATAATTTCTCTGTTCTACGCTTAATTCATGTTGTTACCTCCATGTACCCAAGGACTTGATACGAGATGGGTGGTATCCCTTTCTCGGCTGAACTTTCATCAGCTAGTTAATAAGCGCTTCGTGGCGCACGATTGAACAGATTTTTAGAAGCGGTTTTATGGCTCTTTCGATTTACATTGAATACTCCTAAGCCCACTTGTAAATGAGAAGGAGCTTCCACTGCCTGTAAAGCACAGCTTGATACAAAAAAAAGTAATATTTTTTTAAAAATTCGCAACAACATGAGTGATTATACACCATGTATAGAAAATAATTTTAAATATCAATCTTTTTTAAATTGATTTTTATTTCTTTATTTCTTTATTTCTGGCAAATTTGAGTCAAAGGAGGAGGATTATGTCTACAAAAGGCCATATGTCCAGAATGACTATAGACGTTCCAGAAGAAGATCATAAAAGGCTCAAAGCTCTTGCTGCTATCTTAGGTAAAAGTATGCGAGAGATCATTACTGGATGGATACATGAGCGTCTTTATAGCGCCAACACTCCAAATAGTGAGACCCTTGAAGCTATAAAACAAATTGAGCGTGGCGAAAATCTTATTGAAAATGACAATATTGACGATCTCTTCAAAAAATTAGGTATCTAAATGCTTAAAACCTATTCACTCTTTAATTAAGATCCATGCTCCAAAGTTCCAGCCTATACCCGCTTCGATTTTAAGTCGGTTATAGAGATAATTAATAGCTCCTTTACATTATGTAACGTAAGGAAATTTTTTACTATTACTGATTTTGTTGTATAAATCCTTCAACATTATTTGAAAGCAATAAATGCATATTTGATCTAATTTTTTCATCAGGCCAATCCCACCAAGCAATGGTGAGTAAGTTGTCGATCGTCTCTTGATCAAATCGATATCGAATAATTTTAGCTGGATTACCCCCTACAATCGCATAAGGAGGTACGTTCTTAGTAACTACAGCTTTGGCTCCAACTACTGCCCCATGGCCGATCGTTACACCTGACAAGATAAAGGCATCCGCTCCAATCCAAACATCGTTTCCAATGATGACATTTCCTTTCGTTTTTGGATGACCTTGAATATGCCCTGCAACTTCAGACCATAGAACACTAAAAGGATAGGTAGTTACCCAATCTACTCGATGTTCACCTCCAGTAAAAATAACTACTCCTGATGCAATTGAGCAATATTTTCCTACAGTTGCAGTGGCATTCTCTCCCCATCCACGTACAACTGGCTGTCCATATGAACCTTTTCCATAGGTGATGGATTCAGAGTACAAGCTAGATAAGCAAATAAACAACAACAAGGCCATTTTTTTCATAGTTTTAATATATAAGGCATTAAAAAATTTTTTATCAATAAAATTAAAATCCTTCTTAAAAAAATTTTATAAAAGGTTGTTGAATTTTACTCAATGCATTGAGTAAAATTCTAACTACCTGAGCCAAAACATGATAAAAAAAAGAAAACACTTTGATATGCTATTACAAAGGCTTCAAGAGCCTCGTCGATTTATTCAATCTCTGATAGGTCCTCGTCAGGTGGGAAAGACTACCTTAGCGCGCCAGGTGGCGGATGAATTGGAAAGACCTAGTCGTTATGTGACAGCCGATCTGGTTACTCTTCAAGAGAGTGCCTGGTTGCAGCAGCAATGGGATATCGCACGGGAATTAGCCAAGCATGAAGGGAAAGCTCTTTTAATTGTTGATGAGATTCAAAAGATTCCTCATTGGTCGGATCGGGTTAAGTGGCTTTGGGATCAAGATAGTGCTTCTGGCATCGATCTTTCCGTGCTCATTCTTGGATCTTCTCCTTGGTTAGGTTTAACAGAAAGTCTGGCCGGAAGATTTGAGGTGATCCCCATCACTCACTGGTCATTTAAAGAGATGCAGGAGATTTTTGGTTGGTCTATAGAACACTATCTTTATTTCGGTGGGTATCCTGGAGCTGCTCCTTTTTCTGACGAGCAAGACCCAACGCGTTGGATTAATTACATTAATGATTCTATCATCGAAACAACGATTTCTCGCGATATTTTATTAATGAGTCAAGTCAATAAGCCTGCCTTACTAAGAAGGCTCTTTCAATTAGGTTGTCATTATTCTAGTCAAATTCTCTCTTATAATAAAATGCTAGGAGAACTGCAAGATGCTGGAAACTCAACCACTTTAGCGCATTATGTGGACCTACTCACTGGAGCGGGCTTACTGACTGGATTACAGAAATTTGCCAATCAGATCGTGAGACGAAAGGGATCGAGTCCTAAGTTGATGGTTTATAATACAGCACTTTTAAGCGCGCAATCGGGGAAAAATTTTTCCGAAGCAATGGCTGATCGATCCTTTTTAGGTAGACTTATCGAATCTGCTGTAGGAGCTCATTTACTCAATGGCATTCGAGGGACGCAAATAGAACTCTTTTATTGGAGAGAAGAGAATCGAGAGGTCGATTTTGTTCTGCAGATGGGAGAAAAGGTGATTGCTATAGAAGTTAAAAGTGGTAAAGAGTCGATCCAACATTCAGGGATAGATGCCTTTGTAAAACAATTTAGTCCAGACAGAATTTTGTTAGTGGGAGAACAGGGGATTCCTCTACAAACTTTTTTATCAATGACTCCTATTTCCTTATTTGAATATTAGATCTCGACATTCCTTTTAATATTATATTAGAAAATAATTGGATTTGAAATTAATTTTCAATCGAATCGAAAATCAATATTTAATATTGATTAATAATTAATAATTAAGCATAATAATAACTATGATAAAAATATATTATTTAGAAACAGCGTTATAACTTTATTTTAAAATTTTTGCTTTTTACAAGAAGGTAGTGCATGGCATCTTTATCAAATACTTTATTGATGATTCCAAGAGAACTCCCAAGCTATCTGAAGGTGGCCTACTCGCTGCGTTACGCAGATGAGCCAAATATTGGGAATTGTCTTACGCGTATTACCCATATTGTGCAGCGTACTTTTGCTTTGATTACAGAGCTTATTTATTACAGACCATCCTCCGATGATTTTCAAACAAATAGGGAAAAGCTCCAAAGGGATTTTGAATTAATCAATCAAAGAGTATCAGAAAATCAAAAACCTCTTTGCGTCTATTTTGTTAGTTCCCATGACCATAATGGAGCTATCCTCGGGAATCAGCTTTATTATTATCACCATTACAAAGTTGAAGGTTTGCAAAAACATTTTGCCGTTGCTCCAAAGCTAGTTTCTTCTCAAGCTGAGATGAAAGCTTTTATGACCTCTGTTCGAGAAAGATATGCTGGTAGAGAGATTAAATTTGTTGATGTAGTGGCTCATGGTGGTAAGTCTTCTTTAGTAATTCATGCTCCAGGTCAACCTTCAATTACTGCCAAACGATTGAGAGATGATCTTTTTTCAGACTGTGCCCCTGATGCGGTAATTTTATTAGATGCATGTAATGCAGGATTAGGAGATAGGAATATTGCAGACGAAATTGCTAGAAAAACTCCAGGAAGAAAAATATTGGCTCCAGGTCCTTCAATGTATTTTTCAAAACCTGTGATCCGAGTAAGAGGAAATGAGCCTAGGGTAGTATCTGCTGTGCATGGGTTTGCAATTTTTAATGCTTATGAATGTAAATCCTTTTCACATGCAGAGACAAGGCCGACGCAATATCCCTATATAAAAGACGAATCTCTAGAGTCTGACATCCTATCAATGGTTCGTTCTTCGATAGTGCGAAATGCTTGGCTTGATCGATTCATAGGAGAAGATAGAGAAGACTTCGGAAGACAAATAATTGCTATTTATGATCAGCTTTCTAAGAAAACTAAAGCCCTGGTTATAAAGAAAATTTGTGAAAATCATCGACATCTTGGTGAGGGTGGTGCTGAAACATTTCTTCGTGAGCATCCTATGAGACATCTTGGTAAGGGTGGTGCTGAAATGTTTCTTCGTGAACATCCTATGCATCCTAATGTTCGTTCTGCATTTCGATCGATTTTTAATGAATTAACTCATGAAGTGCGCGAGTATCCTGCAGTTAAATGGGCTAAGCTATTTCTTGGTATTCAGAACATATTGCAAGTGGTACAAGCAGCTTTTAGAATCCTTACTTTTAGGCAAGCTGTAGCACCGCTTCAGTTAGCAGATAGTGTCGACCCATAATAGATTTAAGAACATTTTCAAAGGAAGCAGCCATTCCTTCTAGAAAATACTCCACCCATTTTGTAATATCTGCAACAGCGCGTCCTCTGTAATAATTATGAGATTCTCCAATGCTAATTGCTTCATAATAAGCACCTAGATTCCTGGCATAGTATTCTTCCAAAGAATAAAGGCCTTTGAGATCATATCCTCCTAAATGCAGAATCAAGGTGGTAAGCAATCTAGCTGTCCTTCCATTCCCATCATAATAGGGATGTATAGTAGCAAATTGATAATGGGCAATTCCTGCAACAATAGGGCAGGGTAGTTCACTATTTTGCTTAAATCCAATCCACCATACCCGCCATCAAGCTTTTTACCTCTTTAGCTTCAGGAGGCATATAGACAATTGCTTTTGTTCTAGCATCCCGAATAACATTTTGACCTTCCCTATAGGCAGTGGGTTTGATATTCATCTTGCCATGAGCCATTACAAGTGCATGGAGTTTCTGGATCATTTTTTCTGTAATGCTTATCTCCTTTGCCGCCCATTTTTCTAATTGAATTAATGCAGCGTAGTAGCCTTTTACTTCGTGTTCATCGCGTTCACGTCCAGGAAAATGACCTTGATGTTTTAAAACCTTTTCTACTTGGTCTGGATCCAACTTATTGCCTTCAATCATCGTGGAATAATGAGTAGTATAAAGGCGAGCTGTTTCTCTTAAAGAACTAAGCACGGTAAGTGTTAGAGGTAAGTACAATATTTTTTGCTTAGCTGCTTCAATGCGCATCAGATAATTGATTACTTTTGGCGAAATGGTATAATTTGGTTCAAATTTTATCGGCATAATAACGGCTATTTATCTGCATTAATCTTTATCATATTATACGGCACTTGACATAATAATAAACACCCTAGTTGGTTGATAAAATTTCATCCCGAGTTTTAAAATGCACTTTGGCACAACTCTCTAAGATTTGAGCGCCTTGTTTGGAAACGAGCGCCCTTCCTGTTTCTTTTACTTTGGCAGAAGCCCCTTTTGGCAATACCATACCTATTTGCGCACTTAAACTATCGATACCCTCTACAAAAGCGGCTCTGGCTAAAATGGAGGCGGCAGCAACGACGGGGTCTTCTTCAGCGCGATGGCGTTGCGTAAGGTTTAATGTCAGCTTTTTTTGAGTCAGAGCATTTTTAACAAGATGTTCACTTGCAAATTGATCGATAAGGACATTTTCGCAACCTGTTTTAGTAAAGAGCTCTGCAATCACTGTGGCGTGTCCCCAAGCAAGCAGTCTATTTAAATTAAGAAATTGAGCATAAAGTTCATTATATTTCTTAGGAGATATGGATACAATACTATAGGGAAAAGCAGCTTTAATTTTTTTACTTAAATTAATAATGTGACCATCTGTCATTTTTTTACTATCGCGTACGCCAATGGCGAGTAGTTCTTTAATTTTATCATCGCCAGCTTGTACTCCAGCGATACATAAGGGTCCAAAAAAATCGCCCTTACCTGCTTCATCTACTCCTATATGTGGCTTCAAATCTATCTGAATTTCTGGGTAAGTATAGGAGAGATTTTTTAGAATTTCAGGTTCTAAATAAAAAGAAATAAACTCGTCTTTATTTTTCCCTTGTATAGTGAGTTTTCCAGAATTATATAAGGTGCAAGAAATACCCTTTTTTTGAGCAGAAAAAAGAGTGTATTGAGGGGCTGTGAGATCAAAGCCCTGTTCAACGAGATCTCCTCGCAATTTATCAGCAAGAGATAAATCAATAGTGGCCACAAAACAACTTTTCATCAATTCATTTTATAGGCGTTTTAAGTTTACATTGCAAGTCAATATTCATGTACAGTAAGATTGAATTTTTTGGGAGAGATAATATATATGCATACAGAATCACAAGATCTTGGAGCTTTGTTTAGAGCTAGGCGTAAAGAATTGCAATTGACATTAAAAGAAGTAGAAAATAGTACCTCTATTAGGATCTCTTATTTAGAAGCCATTGAAGATGGCAGATTAGTTGATTGCATTTCTAGCGTCTATGCATTAGGTTTTATGAAACAGTATGCTGGTTTTTTAGGACTGAATATGGAGCAAATTACTCTTGATAATCCTCACTTATCTAAAATGCCTATGGAGAAACATGAATTTTCTTATGGGATTGGAACCTTAGAAGTGCGCGGCAGTTTAGGAGGGGGAGTAAAATGGCTGCCTAATCTGATTTGGGCAACAGTTGCCGCTTTAATCTTAGTATTAGCTTGGTATTTAGCTAAATTTGCCGGGGTATTATAGAGTGTCAGATGCTTTTACAAATCATTTAATTTCTGAAAAATCACCCTATTTGCAACAGCATGCCCATAATCCAGTAGATTGGTATCCTTGGGGAGAAGAGGCTTTTAATTTAGCCAAAGAATTAGATCGGCCTATTTTTTTATCCATTGGTTATGCCACTTGTCATTGGTGCCATGTCATGGAAAAGGAATCTTTTGAAAATCTTCAAATCGCCAAAATGATGAATGAGGCTTTTATTAATATAAAAGTGGACCGTGAAGAGCATCCAGAAGTAGATAGTCTCTATATGGAATTTGCTCAAGCTTTAATGGCAAACCCTGGAGGATGGCCTTTAAACGTGATGCTGACTCCTGATTTAAAGCCTTTTTTTTCAGTTACCTATCTTCCTCCTAAAACAAAACATGGTTTGATTGGGTTAGATCAATTTATTATCCAAATAAGCTCGTTGTGGCAAAGCGATGAACGCCCTTACATCATCGAGCAAGCCAATACTCTTGTGGAAATTTTTGCGCGATCTACTCATCTATTGGGAGAGGATCTTCCTCCTGAAGAATTGATCGATACTGCAGCTTTGCAATTATTTGAATTAGCTGATCCGGTTTATGGAGGAATTAAAGGGGAGCCGAAATTTCCCTTTGGTTATCCTTCTATTTTTTTAATGACTCTCGCTAAACAAAAACAAGATGCGCGTGCTTTATTCTTTGTCGAATTGACACTAGATCGTATGGCCCAAGGGGGGATATATGACCATTTAGGAGGTGGTTTTTCTAGATATTCAGTGGATGAGAGATGGATCATTCCTCACTTTGAAAAGATGCTCTATGACAATGCTATTTTAGCCAAAACTTATTTAGAGGCGTGGCGCCTATTAAAAAAAGAGAGCTATGCTCGCGTTGTGAAAGAGACTCTGGACTATGTTTTGCGTGAGATGAGAGATTCTGCAGGCGGGTTTTACTCTGCTGAAGATGCCGATATAGAAGGTCATGAGGGCCTTTTTTATACCTGGAGTTTTGCCGAGATTCAAGAAACCCTTCCATTGCCTCTTTTAGATCTATTTTGTGCTTTCTATGGAGTGACAAAGGAGGGTCCTTTTAAGGGTCGAAACGTGCTTCATATTAATATGTCATTGGAAACATTAGCCAAAAATCACCAGCTTTCTGAAACGGAGTTGGAAAAACGTTTAATAGAAGCTCGTGAGCTCCTCTTTAAAAAGCGACAGAGCCGACCTAAGCCCTTTAAAGATGATAAAATTTTAACAGGTTGGAATGGATTAATGGTGGATGCCTTTATACATGCCGGTCAAGCTCTACAGGTGGGTAAGTATACCAATGCTGCCGTTGAGGCAGCTAATTTCATTAAAACGCATTTATGGAAAGAGGGACATTTATTGAGGCGATATCGAGAAGGGGAAGCTCGCTTTCACGCTTCCTTAGAGGAGTATGCCTATCTGATTAAGGGGATTTTAAGCCTATTTGAAGCAGGTCTTGGAACTGATTGGCTCACCTGGGCCATAGAGATGGCTGCAATCTTAAAAAATGAATTTAAAGCGCCCCAAGGAGCCTTTTACCAAACAGATGGAAAAGAAGCGCGATTGTTACGCAAATGCAATTTTTATGATGGAGCAGAGCCTTCGGGTAATGCTCTTCATGCTGAAAATCTGCTACGCCTTTATCAAATAACACAAGAAGATCAGTACCTAGTTCAAGCAGAGGATATATTAAAATCCGCTAAAATATTCATGGAGACGAATGCAGCAGGAAGCTGTTATCATTTAATGGCTTTGCAGCGTTACTATGATAAAAAATCAGCCACTTTAGTAATAGCATTAGATGAGAAAGCTACTTTAGATCAGTGTTTTACACAACTCTACACTCTCTTTACACCCCATACTGTGTTAGTGTGGAAAAAACCTGGAGAAGAGATAACTTTGATTCCTGCCTTAGCTGATAAACACCCTATAGGAGGAGTCACTACTGTTTATCTCTGCAGACAGCAATTGTGTGAAGCTCCTATCGTAGAAAAAGAAGCACTTTTAAAAGCGATCGAAACTCTTTGAGGGATAAAATGATAGAGACAATAGGTGATTATGTTATTATAAAAGAGATCGGCCAAGGTTCTCTTGGGATGGTTTATCTTGCAGAGCATCGGTTTTTAAAACGCACTTATGCTTTAAAACTCTTGCCGGAAGAATTGGCAAGCGAAAAACAATTTATCACTCAATTTCAAAAAGAGGTCTCCTTATTAGGGGCTTTAGATCACCCCCATATTGTAAAAATGCATCAAGTCTCTAGCCTGGATAATTATTATTATTTAGTCAGTGATTGTATTGTAGATAAATTAGGAGAGACCACTAATCTCGCGCAATATTTAAGCGCGCAAGAAGATTTTATTTCTGAAGAAGAGTTAGTGCGTATAGCACAGCAAGTCGCTTCTGCTTTAGATTATGCACATCAGAGAGCAGAACCCCTATGTCATAGAGGTATAAAATTAAATAATGTACTTATTAGTCAAGCTAAAGAGGGGATACATGTCTACTTATCCGATTTTGGTCTTTCTAAAATAGTGGGCTCCTCTCTGGTATTGAGTCGCACGTATAAAGCTGTTGCTGACTTTTTAGGAGTTCAGGTGAACGCTCATAGTAAAAGCGGTATAGAGAAATATCCCACTGCTCCTTACGATGCTGGAAAATTATCCAAATTGCATCACTCTTTTATTCAAAATTTTGCCTTTTTATCCCCTGAGCAAAAATATATAGGAGAGGTGGTAGATGGTAAGTCAGATACCTATGCTTTCGGAGTATTAATTTATTACATAATTTTTCGTAGATTCCCTGAGGGGATTTTTGCCTTACCCTCTACTACGCCTACGCCTTATAAATTAAATTGGGATTCTGTGCTCAAAAAATGTCTACAAGCAGACCCTAAAAAACGCCCCCACTCTTTAAAAGAGGTAATAGAGGGACTACTGAGTCCCACCAGTGACTTTAATAGCTTAAAACCTCTTCTAAAACCTCAAGAAATGCTAAGACCCGAGTTTGAACCAGATCCCGGTGCTGTTTTTCATATAGAAGCCAATGTGGGTCGCTATCTTCCAAAACCTAAAGAGGAGCTGCAGATAGAGCCTCTTTTAACCGAAATGATGGTTATTCATGGGGCTGCTTTTTCTCGAGGAAGCAACCAGGGAGGACGCGATGAGTCTCCTCGTCATGCCATTACCTTACGCAGTTTTGCCCTCGATATTCATCCTGTCTCCAATGAACAATTTGTTCGATTTTTAAAAGATATGGGAGGAGAAAAAGATGGGAACAATAATGATATCATTCGGCTGCGTGAATCGCGCATTAAAAGGATGGGGGGAGCGATAAGTGTTGAGTCAGGTTACTCAAAACATCCTGTAGTGGGGGTCACCTGGTATGGGGCAGTAGCTTATGCCAAATGGGTAGGCAAGCGTTTACCCCTTGAAGCAGAATGGGAAATAGCCGCCTCTTGCGGCCTTGAAGAAAACATCTACCCTACAGGCAAAAACATTGAAAAAACAGAGGCTAATTTTTTCAGTTCCGATACTACCCCTGTTATGAGCTATCCCCCTAATGCCTGGGGTTTATACGACATGGTAGGCAATGTTTACGAATGGTGCCAAGATTGGTACGATTACCATTACTATACCCTATCCATTCAAGAACCCAATAATCCCAAAGGACCCTTGCAAGGGGTCTACCGTGTTTTAAGAGGGGGGTGTTGGAAAAGTTTAAAAGAAGATTTACGCTGTTCTCATCGCCATCGCAACAATCCAGGCACCATGAATGGCACTTATGGCTTTCGTTGCGCTGCAGACGTCTCTTGACATGAAACCAGTAGGGATTTAACATTTTTATATGAAAAAATTATTACTTTCCAAGCCAAGAGGGTTTTGCGCGGGAGTAGATAGAGCTATAGAAACTGTAGAGCGCGCCTTAACTCTTTGGGGAGCTCCTATCTATGTCAAGCATGAAATTGTCCATAACAGACATGTAGTAGAGCGATTAAAAAGCAAAGGAGCTATCTTCATAGAAGATCTAGATTGTGTCCCCATTGGGGCTCGCTTGATCTATTCAGCCCATGGAGTGGCCCCTTCCGTAAGAGAAGAAGCAAAAGCTAGAGAGCTTATTGAAATTGATGCCACTTGTGGATTGGTTACCAAAGTACATTCGGCAGTGAAACGCTACGCTCAAAAAGGGTACCACATCATCCTTATTGGCCATCGTAAGCATGTAGAAATTATAGGCACTGCTGGAGAGGCTCCTGAACATACTACTATCATTGAATCGGTAGAAGAGGTAGAGCAGCTTAACTTTACTCTAAAAGATAAACTTTTTTATACTACCCAAACTACCTTAAGCTTAGACGATGTTCAAGATATTACTAACGCCCTTGTTAAAAAATTCCCTCATATAGAAACACTGCCAAGCGCTTCTATATGCTATGCGACCACTAATCGACAAATGGCTCTTAGAGAGATTACCGACCAAGTTCAACTGGTCTTAGTGATAGGAGATTCCAACAGTTCCAATTCTAATCGCTTGCGTGAAGTAGCAGAAATAAGAGGGATCGCTTCCTATCTCATTAACGATGCCAATGAAATTGACCCTCAATGGCTAGATAATGTATCCACTATTGGCATGACAGCTGGAGCCTCTACACCTGAAGAGATTGTACAAGATTGTATTCAGCATCTTTTCCATTTAGGGGTTACCTCTATTGAAGAAGTGGTCTTTACAGAAGAAAAAGTCTATTTTCAGTTACCCCGTGGATTATAGACCTCTTTACAGTGTAATATACGCAATGTTACTATTACCCCAAAATCAAAGAACTACGAAAGAGGTCATATGCATCCCTTTGAACTATTTATCACTGATTTTATCCCTAAAGTCGCTTCTAAATCCATTCAACTAAATAGAGCCTTGTGGCTCCTTGAAACGACAGGAAGTGCAGATGCTGCCGATTTAAAAGCCAATTTAGATACAGAATTGAGATTGCTCTTTAATGACTCATCTACTTTTAATCAGCTGCTTTTATGGGATCAAGAGTTAAGTGATCCATTACTCAAACGTCAACTCAATGTTCTTATTCGAACCTTTAAGCAAAATCAGATTCCTCCTTCTCTTTTAGAAGAGATAGCTCAAAAAGAGGCTGCTCTTTCTCAAAGCTATGCTACTTTTCGTCCTGAGCTCCATGGTAAGCCCCTTTCTGAAAATGAGATACATGATATTTTAAAAAAAGAAAACGATCCTTTTTTAAGAAAAGAGGTATGGGCCGCTTCTAAAAAAATTGGCAACTTTTTGGCCCCCCAAATTTTAGATCTCGTCATCTTACGCAATCGTGCGGCACAAAGTCTTGGTTACTCTGATTATTTTCAAATGCAACTCGATTTACAAGAAGTCAATAGAGAGTGGCTTTTACAAACTTTTGACACCTCAAGTATAGCCTCTGATGCGGCCTACACTCATCTCTTAAACAACATTGAAGAAAAGCTATCGGCTCGTTTTGGAGTACCTCGAGATCAGTTAGCTCCTTGGGCTTGGAGTGATCCTTTTTGTCAGAGCGATCCTTTAGATGTCGATCTAGATTCCCTCGTCTCCGATCTAGATATTGTACAAATAAGCAAAGATTACTATCAAAAGATGAATATCCCCGTTCAATCTATTCTAGAAAGAAGCGACTTATTTGAAAGAAAAGGAAAAAATCAACACGCTTTTTGTATTAATATGGATCGAGCCAGTGATGTACGTACACTCAATAACCTTCAACCTTCTATGAAATGGTTGGAAACACTCCTTCATGAGCTAGGGCATGCGATTTATGAATTAGGTTTTGATCCTCATCTACCCTGGCTACTCAGAGAGCCTCCTCATATGATTACTACAGAGGCTATGGCTCTGCTCGCTGGCCGTCAAGCTTATCAAACCCACTTCTTAAAGCATCTATCAGACAAAGAATCCCTCATACACCAAGCAGAAAAAAGTCTACAACGCCGTCAGCTGATTTTTAGTCGATGGGTATTAGCGATGACCTTTTTTGAAAGTGAGCTTTATCGAGATCCTTCCCAGAACTTAAATAAGTTATGGTGGGATGCTGTTGAAAAGTATCAAAAAATTCGCCCTCCAGCCAATAGACAACAAGAACATGATTGGGCTTCTAAATATCATATAGGATTAGCGCCCGTCTACTACTTTAGCTATTTACTAGGAGAGTTCTTTGCCTCTGCTATTGAAGAATCCCTGATAAAAAAGATTGGTTCCAAAGATATAGCCAACCCACAAGCTGGAGCCTTTTTAAACAAAAAGCTTTTTTATCCTGGCAATACTTTAAGTTGGAATAGACTTATCGAAGAGGTAACCGGGGCTCCTTTAACATCAGAAGCCTGGTTAAAACAATTTGCTGATTAAGCTCATTTCAGCAGTTCTGATGGGCTTAAATGGATCCTCCTTATATTATTTTACACAGTCTAGTCGTCTGAGTAAACGATGGGTTCCCTGCCAGGCACAAGCGATGATAAAGACCCATACAGTAGTAAGACAAATCCAGAAGGGGATAGAGCTTGGAGCCTTCAATGAGGCAGTACGCATGCCCTCCATAACGTAGATAATAGGGTTTATGAGATCAATGAGGGCTATCATAGGGGAGATTTGATAAATAGCGTCCCAAGAGTAATAATAGGCCCCAAACATAATAAGAGGGTTGATTACCCTGATCCAAAGATGCTCTATACTGCCTAAGTTTTTAAGGGTACTCGCGAGCCATAGACTGAAAAATCCATAGAATAGATTCATAGTGATATACATAGGAATGACTCGAATCCATGAGATATTGGAGAGATCGAATTGATTGAATAAAATAAGTTTACCTATGGGAAATAGGCATAAAGAGACGAGGGCAGAGTCTATGGCCCAAACAAATCCAGTGTAAATAAAGACCAGCCAAGAGGGGATAGGGAGGGTAAGGGTATAAGAAATAGTGCGATCGCCCTCAATATCAGTAATGAGTTTAAACACTTTTCCAACTGTTCCAAAAAACCCAAAACTAGCTATAGAGCTCACTAAGAGAAAAGGTCCATAATCAGTGGTTAATCCATAGGAAGGCATAAAATAGCCAAAGACGACTAAAAAACAGAAGAGCACTGAGGCTGAATCAATAAGTTTCCCCAAAAACTCTCTTCTTATTTTGATAAGGTCTTGTCTAAATAGCTGAAGCAGTAAATTACTCATGAACTCGCTCTTCTTTAGTTAATTGAATAAAGACATCCTCTAGATTGCCTTTTTGATAGTGTTTTTTAAGATTTGCAGGAGTATCTATTAAGCGAATAACTCCTTTATCAATAATACAGACTCGATCTGAAAGGGCTTCAGCCTCATCGAGATAATGGGTAGTTAATAAGATGGTCACTCCCTCTTCTTTTAGCTTCAAAAGGATAGTCCAAATTTCTCTACGAATATGAGGATCTAATCCTACTGTGGGTTCATCGAGGATGACCAATTTAGGGCGATGCATAAGTGCACGTGCTATTAAAAATCGCTGTTTATAACCTCCTGACAAATAGTCAACAAAGGATTGAGCATATTTTTTTAGTTCAAATTCTTGCAGGAGTTTATTTTTTTGCTCAAGAGATTCTTGTAAAGAAAAGCCATAGCATCTACTAGCAAAAAGCAGGTTCTCCTCTAAAGTAAAAGTACGGTCAAGATTAGGTTTTTGCGGGCAATAACCAATTAGCTTACGATATTCTAATATATGATCATAAATAGAACTTCCTCGCCAATAAATATCACCCGCTGTTGGAGGATGTAAAGAAGCTATAATGGTAGAAAGAGTGGTTTTCCCAGCCCCATTGACTCCTAACAGAGAAAGGATTTCACCTTTTTGTATATCCAAAGTGATGCCTTTCAAAGCTTCGCTAAGAATCTTCCCTCTATAAGAATAGACTTTTTTTACATCCTTAATCTGCAACAACATAATAAAAACCTAAAAACCCTTCCCTCCAAGGAAGGGCAACCTATTTATTTCGAACTTTTAAACAGACCCTTAAACATCTCTGCAAGGCGTACACATGCATTTTTAATTGTCATTCCAATAGAATATAAGCCGCTTGTAATAAAGTTTAAGCCTCGTCTTAACATAGATACTGGCTCAGAGGGTCTAGCGCTGGTTTCAGGGAGTGGTGAGGAGCGGGAACTAGCTGCTCTTTTACGAGCGCTAGCCTGTGCTGAGCTCACAGGTTTTGCTATTGGGCGTACGTTGGGTGTTCGTGATGAGACTGCGTTTGGTATAGGTCTCACTTTTTTTGCCGAGGATGAAGGGACTTGAGCACGATCTGACGGAGGTTCTCCTGGGCGCGGCGTACTCGCTTCACTTATTGGCCGAAATAAAGGTTGTACTATCAAATCTAGTGGTCTTCCCATTTTTGATTCATCTTGATTTTCTCGAACAGCTGAGGGTACTACTGTTACATTTTCTGCTTTCACACTTTTCGGCTCACTTGAATCCGCTGGTGGAGTGTTTCGGCGCACTGGCGGCTGTTGTATCCGTTGGAGCCCTGCAATCATCGGGGCTGCTCGTTGCGCTGCATCCTGTATTATACTGTCTGCCATATCATCAATTACCTCAAGCTGGCTATCTGTTAAAACCCGTGGTTTTGCTGGTATTGCTTGGTCTTCTATCTGGTCTACTACGATAATATCTGCATCTCTTTGGGCTAGTCCCTCAGGCGATTCTTCCCTACCTGCGTTGAGAGAAAATTCGCTTAAATTGCGTTGTGCTAGGTCAGATATTGATCTAGTGTCACCAAGGAGGTGGGATTTATGTCTTCCAGCTCTTTCTTGATCCAGAGCTGCCTGCTGATGTTCTGTTAAAATGGGTGATATTGCTGGGCTAAGTGTTGGTGATGATAGGGATACTGCCATAATTACTACTCCTGCTGTAAGGGTTTAAAAATCAAAGGAGATTGTACTGATTTTTCCCTTTAGAGTGCAATTAAAATTAAGAATTTATTAAGAACTTGTCAAAAGAGGAGGAGGTCGAGCCTTAATTAATTAAAAATTAAATTAGTAATTTAATTGTTGTTTATAATTAATTTTTATGATATAATTACTATTATAAAACAATTACATAAGCAAAATTTAATAAATAATATTAATTTAATTCAATTTTTATGTATTTACTTAACATATTAAAAATGAGGACATTGTGAAAAATAAAATAATAATTCCTATTATAGGCCTGATAAGTATATTTTCTTTACTTTTTAGCTGGGGTGGGTATGAGCGCTCTATGCCTTATTTAGCGACTTCCACAGATAGTAAACAAGTCACTGTCCTTACTAAAACATATACTGCAGAAGAAAGTAAAAAATTTTTAAAGAAGGATTTAATTAGTCGAGGAGTCCAGCCTATTCAGGTGACTATCCATAATAATACAAGCTCAGTTGTGACTGTTGAGGATATTGATATCCCTCAACCAACAGCTGGGGAAATAGCCAGAAGGATTTCTAAAGAATCTATCCCTCGTGCTATGGGGTATAGGGCTGCTAGTTTGTTATTTTGGCCTTTTATTATTCCATCTGCTATTGATAGTTTTAAAACGTTAAAAACCTATAGTAAAATGAAAAGAGAGTTTGCAGCGAAAGCAGTAAAACTAGAAACTATAGCGCCTTTCTCAACCTTTCATCGTATATTGTTTGTTGAGCCTGAGAATATGAAAGAGAGTTTAACGCTTACTCTTTATGACCAATATACAGGGAAGTTAGAAGAATATAAAGTAGCCCTATCTTAAGTATTGCAACGTCTGATAATTGATGTTATGTTACAATGAACAATCAAATCAGGCAAAACCTGTTTTTCCTTAATAGAAGTAAAGTCTAGAATATCCCTTTAGATAAAAGTAGCCGCTCGTCTCACGGAGGCGAGCCCTCTTTTAGGGTCCGCAACTGCGACCCTGTTCATTGAGATATGACGAAACAGACCTAAGTTTTCCTCACTATCTCCTCTATCCTTATATCATCCTCTTTGAAAATCACATCAGCTACAAAATTGTTTTTGAAAATGAAAAATTTCTTGCAAAAATTGAATAGAAAATGAACAATGTTCAATTATGAAAAAAGATAATCTAAAAAAACGAGTATTTGAGTCTGCCTGGCAGATAGTTGAGAATGAAGGAATGGATCAGCTAAATATACGAAAGCTAGCTCGATTCAGTTCTTGCTCGCTCGGTTCTATCTATAATGCTTTTGGTAGTTTCCAAGACCTTCAACTGCATATTAATGCCAATGTTCTAACAAAGCTTTACCAGGTTCTCAATGAAACTACTGAGCTAGGGATTAAAGAAGAAAAATCACTACGCATAGTATTTAGGGATTTAGGACTTGCTTACATCGAATTTGGACAAAAAAATCGTCTGCTTTGGAAAGCACTATTTGAATATTTTCCTTATCAACCAATGCCTGAATGGTATGTAAAACATACCCGAGAAGGAATTTATCAAATTTGTGATCATCTCTCCCAAGCATTTGGATTATCGAAGACACATTCTAAACAGATTATGGGCTTTTTCTGGGCAGCTATTCATGGAGTGAGTGCCATTCTTCTGAATCAAAAGATGGAAATGGTTGCTGAACTGTTTAATGCTGATAGTTTGCACCCTTATGTCGAATATTGCTTGGACGGGCTATTAAAGGAGGTGTGTGATGCACAATTGGTTTCCGGTTGAATGGAGTCATAGGGTTCATCGCAAGCCTCGCGGTGTTATTCTTAACAGCTTGCCTTTAGTTTTATTTCGTTCAGAGGGAAAAATTCATGCACTGGCAGATCGTTGTCCACATCGAGGAGCCCCCCTTTCTAAAGGAACTGTTCGTGAAGGATGTTTAATTTGCCCCTATCATGGATGGCAGTTTGAGGGAGATGGGACTTGCCGTTCGATTCCAGGCCTGAATGGCTACTCATCTAAAGAAATTCATCGGGCACAAGATTACAGAGCAGAAGACAAGTATGGGTTAATTTGGATTTGCTTAAGTGAAAATGCTCAATACGCCATTCCCCTAATTTCGAGTAACCCCAATGATAAGAGCTTTCAATCTACCATCGAAATTAATAGCTCTTTGAAGGACGTCGTAGAAAATGCACTAGATCCCCTTCATACGCATTTTGTGCATAGTGGATGGATTAGAACAGATACAAAAAGGCAGCCTATTTCCGTTAAAATGAAAATTGAAAAGGATAGATTGGAAGCGGAATATAGCAATGAAATTAAACAGCAGGGGTGGATCCATAAAATTGTGAGCTTCGGACGTCAAGTTGAAAAAAGCTTTGGTCGTTTTATCTATCCATCACTTTTCCAGATCGAATTTCAAACAACGAGACAAGAGCGTCTTCTGATTAACGGTTTTTTATCACCTGTGAATGAACAATGTTCAAAAATATTTTTGCTTACATCGACAGATGCTCCTATTCCCGGATTTCTATTCAAAGCACTCGTTAAACCGCTATTTGCTGTTGCATTGAAACAAGATAAAAAGATTCTAGATATGCGGTTCGAGCATATTCAGAAATTTGGAACTGGAAAAGAAGTTTCTACGTCCGGGGATTTATTTGGCCCTTATCTTGACCTGCTACTACAAGGAAAAGAGCTTGTTAAAAAAGAATATGAGGTGCAGCTATATGTCTAAACTTCCAGTAAAAATTCTGGGGACAGGAGCTTATCTACCTTCTCGGTTAGTTACTTCCGAGGATTTAGAAAAAGAGTTAGGGTACCCCCCTGAAACTTTTGCAAAAGCTTCTGGAGTCAAAAAACGTTATTACGCAAGTCATGAAACCTCTTCTGAAATGGGAATGCTTGCAGCAGAACAAGCTCTAAAAACCGCACAAATAGAAAAGTCAGAAATTGATGCGATTATTTCAGTTAGTGGATCGCCACAACAGGCTGTTCCGACCAATGCCGCATTGATTCATCGAAAATTGAGATTATCCGGAACCACTGTGGCTTTCGATATCAACTCAACTTGTCTAAGTTTTCTTACAGGTCTTTTTTGTATGGGGAATTTAATCGCGCAAGGGGTATATCGCCATGTTCTTCTTATCTCCTCAGATATTGCCTCTGCGGGATTGAATCCAAAAGACGCCAAAACGGCATCCCTCTTTGGCGATGGGGCAGCAGCTTGTATTCTGGGCAAGGGAAAAACGGGAGGAATTATTGCTTCTCATTTTGAAACAAAAAGCGAATATGCCGACGATTGCCAATGTGAGGGAGGAGGAACTCTCCTTGGATTAAAGAATCATATTCCTATTGAACGATATTACTTTCGAATGAATGGTCCACGGCTTTTTAAAGCCTCTATGCCATCCATTCTGAAAATGGTTCAGCGAATGAATGATGAATCAAAAATAGATTTATTTATTCCACATCAAGCCAGCCCATTAGCTCTTGATCTACTTCAAAAGAAACTAGGTGTTCCTGATCAGCAATTTATACACATCGTTAGAGATTACGGAAATATGATTGCGACTTCAATTCCTTTTGCTTTGCACACAGCAATTGAAAAAGGAAGGCTGCTAAGAGGCAATAAAGCTTTACTATTTGGAACAGGCGCTGGGCTTATAATTGGAGGAGTGCTTCTTGAATACTAAGTCGATTTTAATTACAGGTGCCCGTTCCTTTGTAGCACTTGATCTCGCTCGTACCCTTACAGCAGCTGGAATGAGAGTTATTTGTACAGACAGCATGGATAAACCGGTATCTCGCTATTCAGGCAAAGTTAGTCAATTTTATAAAACAGCTTCGCCTGCTTTTCAATTTGAAGAATTTGTTTCTGATTTGCAAAAAATTATTACAAAAGAGCGTATAGATTGTATTATTCCTACTTGCGAAGAAGTGTTTTATTTAGGAAAAGCGAAAGAACGCTTAAAAAGTGTTGTATTTGCTGAAAATTTTGAAAAACTGGAAGTTCTTCACAATAAATGGAAATTCTATCAGTTACTTTGCAAACTGGGATTCTCTACTCCAGAAACGCATCTTTGGAATGAAAAGGATAACTGGAAAGGTAAATGGATTTTAAAACCAATTTACTCCCGTTTTGCAGCTAAAGTAGAGGTTGTTGATGGTAATTGGCCTAAATGGGAAGAGAATCTCTCTAACCCCTTGATATCTCAAAAATATATTGAAGGGGAAAAGCTCTGTTCTTATTCGATTTGCCATCAAGGTCGCCTTACCGCACATGGGGTCTATACAGTCTTGCATTCTATGGGGATTGGATCTGCAATTTGTTTCAAAAGCGTTAAAGCTCCCGATGTAGATGATTTTATTCGCAACTTTGTAGCTGAAATCAATTTTACAGGGCAAATTGCATTTGATTTTATCCGAGGGGATAAACTTTATTGCCTTGAATGTAATCCTCGGGCAACTTCTGGTCTTCATCTTTTTGAAAGAAACATGAAATTAGCAAATTGCTTCTTTAATGAAGGCGAAATGCTTGTACCAGAAGACAACAAGGTATTTCATGAGCCTCTTTTTATGCTCTGGTATGGGATCAAGCAAAGAGAGATTTTTTCTAAAAGATTTTGGCGTCATTTTTTTGCAGGGAAAAATCCTCTTTGGATGAAAGGAGACAATCGAGTTCTTGCTGCAATGCCTATCATGCTTTTAGATACAGCTAGACAGACTCTTTTGAAAGGACAAGGATTCCATGAAGTTATGAGCCATGATATTGAATATAATGGAGAAATGTAATGATTGCTATCTCCGGGATTAGTAGTTCTTTAGGGATATCCTTAAGTTTGAAATTAGCTAGTAAGGGAATTCAAGTTTTGGGTTTTGCTAGACGCATTGACTCTGTAAAAAAGATTTTATTTCATCCCCTCATTCAGCTTCAGGTTGCTGACTTAAACGATGAAGTCTTGATGCATTCGATCTGCTCAAAAGCTGATGTCATTGTCCATCTGGCCGCACTATCTACACCTTGGGGAAAATATGCCGATTTTTACCATATAAATGTAGAAGGAACAAAGTCGATAATTCGAGCAGCAAGAGATTCAAATATTAAGCGCTTCATCCACGTTTCGACCCCTTCTATATATTTTGATTACCGTGATCGTTTGAACATTCTTGAAGAAGATACCCTTCCTAAAAGGA
>Ga0157376_10000639_pt1 | contig 22691 bp, 21 predicted proteins | sample M45metaG_FD_121801 | JGI IMG/M metagenome (GOLD analysis project Ga0157376, IMG submission 121801) | Miscanthus rhizosphere microbial communities from Kellogg Biological Station, Michigan, USA - M4-5 metaG | ecosystem: Host-associated > Plants > Roots > Rhizosphere > Soil | place: USA: Michigan... | reverse complement strand
GACCACCTCAAGGCGAAATACGCCGCGCTGGTGAAGACCATGGAGGACAAGAAGGATCTCTCGTCTGACGATGAGAAAGCCCTCAAGGCCGCGATCGAGGACTGGAAGAAGAACGGGAGTTTTTGACCAACCAGTGGGAAACCTGCGCCGCTTTTTTTGTTTTTCCTAAATCATGCCCGGTACCAAAGAAATCAGGCTGAAGATCCGGAGTGTGCAGAACACCCGGAAGATCACCAAGGCGATGGAGATGGTCGCCGCCTCGAAGATGAGGAAGGCGCAGGAGCGCATGCGCCACGCACGGCCTTACGGCGAGAAGATCCGCAACGTCGCGGCGCACATCTCGCACGCCACGCCCGAGTACCGGCATCCGTTCCTGGTCGACCGCGACAGCGTGAAGCGCATCGGGCTCATCGTGGTGAGCACCGACAAGGGGCTGTGCGGTGCGTTAAATACAAACCTGTTTCGCGAAATCGGCGCCCAGGGCAAGGATGGGGCCCAGATCATCACGGCCGGTCGAAAGGCCTCGCAGTTCGTGGCCCGGAGCCGCAAGAACTTGGTGGCCGATTTCGAGATCAAGGACACGTTCACCATCCTCGAGACCAAGCCGGTCTCCAAGCTCCTCGTCCAGAAGTTCCTTTCCGGCGAAGTGGACCAGGTGAGTGTGCTCTCGACCAAGTTCATCAACACGCTCAATCAGCAGCCGCTGCTCGAGAAGCTGCTCCCGCTCGATCCCGAGACGCTGCCGAAAGCTTCCGCCCACACCAAGCCCGATGGCAGCATTTTCACCTTCGAGCCGGGCGACGAGGAAGTGCTGGAAGCCTTGCTGCCGCACTACATCCACTATCAGATCTACCAGAAGTTTCTCGACGCCCGGGCCTCGGAGCACAGCGCCCGCATGGTCGCCATGAAAAACGCGACCGACAACGCCAAGCAACTCATCAAAGACCTCACCCTCGAATACAACAAGGTTCGCCAGGCTGGCATCACGACCGAACTCCTCGAAATCACCACCGCGCAAATGGCGGCCTCCTAATCGATTAATCCATCCGAAATTATGTCAACTCTAACTGCCAATTCCAATCAGGGCGTGATCATCCAGGTGATCGGTCCCGTCGTGGACGTTGATTTCACCAGCGCCGCCGAATTGCCCAAAATCTACGAAGCACTCGAGATCGAGTTCGAAGTCGCGGGTGAAGCCCGGCGCGTCGTCTTCGAAGTACAGCAGCACCTCGGCGAAGGCTGGGTCCGCGCCATCGCGATGTCCTCGACCGAAGGCCTCAAGCGCGGCTTGAAGATCACCGCCACCGGCGCCCCGATCTCCGTGCCCGTCGGCGAAGGCGTGCTCGGCCGTATCTTCAACGTCACCGGCGACCCGGTGGACGAGCGTGGTCCGGTTCCTTTCACCAAGCGCTATCCGATTCACCGCGAGGCTCCTCCGCTCGTCGAGCAGGATACCAAGGCGCACATCCTTGAGACCGGCATCAAGGTCATCGACCTTATTTGCCCCTTCATCAAGGGCGGCAAGGCCGGTGCCTTCGGTGGTGCGGGCGTCGGCAAGACCGTCGTCATTCTCGAGCTCATTAACAACATCGCCAAGGCGCACGGTGGTTTCTCCGTCTTCGCCGGTGTGGGCGAGCGTTCCCGCGAGGGCAACGATCTCTATCATGAAATGTCCGACGCAGGCGTCATCAACCAGAAGGACCTCAGCAAGTCCAAGGTGGCCCTCGTTTACGGCCAGATGAACGAGCCACCCGGGGCCCGTCTCCGCGTAGCGCTCTCCGGTCTCGCCATGGCGGAATACTTCCGCGATGAGAAGAACCAGGATGTGCTCCTCTTCATCGACAACATTTTCCGCTTCTCGCAGGCGGGTGCTGAAGTCTCCGCGCTGCTGGGCCGCACGCCGAGCGCCGTCGGTTACCAGCCCACCCTCGCCGCTGAAATGGGTGGTCTCCAGGAACGCATCACCTCCACCACCAAGGGGTCGATCACCTCGGTGCAGGCGGTTTACGTTCCGGCGGACGATCTTACCGACCCGGCCCCGGCCAACACCTTCGCGCACCTCGACTCGACCATCGTACTCGAGCGCTCCATCGCGGAACTCGGCATTTACCCGGCGGTCGATCCGCTGGCCTCGGTTTCCAAGGCGCTCGCGCCGGAAGTCGTGGGCGAGGAACACTATGCCGTCGCCCGTGGCGTGCAGAAGGTGCTCCAGCGCTACAAAGAGTTGCAGGACATCATCGCGATTCTCGGCATGGACGAACTGTCGCCCGAGGACAAGCTCACGGTGTATCGCGCCCGCAAAATCCAGCGCTTCCTGTCCCAGCCGTTCCACGTCGCCGAAGTCTTCACCGGCACCCCCGGCCAGTATGTGCCGATCGCCGAGACCGTCCGCGGCTTCAAGGAAATCCTCGATGGCAAGCATGATGAAGTGCCGGAAGGCAACTTCTACATGAAGGGTGGCATCGACATGATCCGCGAGTAACCGCGACGCTGCCATGGCTACTTTCCAACTAGAAATCGTCACCCCCGAAGGGCTGATTTTTCCCGCCAAAGACTCGGAGGGAAAAGTCGGCTCCAAGGAAGTGGACTTCCTCATCCTCCCGGGGAGCGAGGGGGAGATGGGTGTCTATGCGGGCCACGCCCCGCTGATGACCCAGCTCAAGCCCGGCGAACTCGTCTTCCTCCAGAACGGCAAGGAAACCGTGCTGGCCGTGGGCGAAGGATTCGTCGAAGTCACCCAGGACGCCGTGGCCATCCTCACCGACATGGCGCTGCAAGCTGACGATATCGACGAGGCGGTGGCCAAAGATGCCATCGCCCGTGCGGAAGCGGCCCTGCAAAACCAGATCGCGGACGACCAGGAAGTCGCCACCGTCAACGCCAGCCTCCAAAAATCGCTGGCCCAGCTCAAGGTCAAGAGCCGCACCCACAAGAAATAACTTCTCCGGCGCAAACAAACTTTGAAAGGCGGTCCGCAAGGACCGCCTTTTTTCTTTCTGGTGCAGGGGAGAGACGGTTACGGGTGAGGCGAGATCAGGGCGGCTCCCTCAATCCAACGGACTGCGCACCGCCAGCCCCGGCTTGTTCAACACGTGGGTATAAATCATCGTGGTGCTCACGTCCTTGTGGCCGAGTAATTCCTGGACGGTTCGGATATCGTAGCCTGCTTCCAGCAGATGCGTGGCAAAGCTGTGCCGGAAAACATGCGGCGAGACAGCCTTGGTCATCCCTGCCTGGCGCGCTGCCACTTTCACCGCATTTTGCAGGTTCCGCTCCAGCCCATGATGCCGCCGCTCCACGCCCGAGCGGGGATCAATCGAGCGTTTGGCAGCGGGAAAGACCCACTGCCAGGGCCACTCCCGCGCCGCATTCAGGTATTTGCGATCCAGCGCCTCCGGCAGCATTACCAGACCGAAGCCCTCGGCCAGATCGCGCTCATGGAGTGCGCTCACCTTTTCCAGGTGCTCACGTAAAGCCGGAGCCACGCTCACCGGCAGCATCGTCACGCGATCCTTCGCCCCCTTGCCATCGCGCACCGTGATTTGCAGATGCGCAAAGTCCACATCTTTCACTCGCAGCCGCAAGCACTCGAGCAGCCGCAACCCGCTCCCATAGAGCAACCGCGCCATCAGGCGATACGGCTCCTCCATCGCCGCCAGGATCGCCTGCGCCTCCTCCCGTGTGAGCACCACCGGCACCTTCGTCGGCCGCCGCGCCCGCACGATCTCCGCCATCCACGGCAGCTTCACCCCCAGCACCTCGCCATATAGAAAAAGGATCGCCGCTAGCGCTTGATTTTGCGTCGAGGCCGCCACGTTTCCCTCCACTGCCAGATGACTCAGAAAGGCCGTAATCTCCTCTGCCCCCATCTCCATCGGATGCCGTTTCCCATGAAAAAGGATAAACCGCCGCACCCAATCGCAATAAGTAGCCTCCGTGCGATAACTATAGTGCCTTACCCGCAAAACCTGTCGCATTTGCTCGAGCAGCTTTGGTTTGGCGGTTTCGCTTTTGTCGGAAAAGGCGCTGGACATCGATTCAGATTACCGGTTAAGGTTCAGTATGGACAAGCGAATTAGACGAAAGATGGACACGAAAGCCGGTTTTGTTAAGCGAAACTCACTTTCGTCTAATTCTTGTTAGTTAAACGGTGGCGACGTCTGAGCTTGACATGAAGCATATAATCACCGTTCAACTAACCAGCGCTGCAGCGATAAATCGCCAATTTCGCTCTTCCGCAAAATTCGCCGCCAGGCGATTTTCGCTGAGCTTTCCTCATTAGGCGTCGCTCGCGTGTCCTGAATCAAAACCAAAAACTCCTCTATGATTATCTTCTGGAATGGTCGCGGTTGGCTGGTCGTAATGGCCGTAGCAACCTTTGGCACTCTTTTCACGCAGGTGACCAACGCAAGATTAGGAGATGGATACTGCGACAGATTCCACTGGCCCTTCGGGACGAGCCTCATTGTGTCCGGCATCGTCTGCTGGTTCCTCGGCAAGTTTTTCATGTCGCGTCCCCACCCACTAAAGATCAATCAACCAACCGGAAAGGAGATTGTGGTTATGGGCACCAATGATCGTTTGTTTTTCATTCCCATGCACCTTTGGGGACCGATCCTCGCAACCATTGGTGTCCTAGTTTGTCTAATCGACTTTCTACCGAAGGAATGACCGCAACGCCTAACCATGCGCTGCAGCGAACGGCTCCGGCTATCACGCTGGCTGCTTCCGCCGCCGCCTTGCCGCCCACCGTGCAGCCAGCGCGCCAGCCTCCGCCGCCGCTGAGCTTGCGGTCGTTAGGCGTTTTCTCGCTCACCCTCAAATGACAGCAGAACAATTCAGAAGCGGCGTGCGAGACATATTGCAGACCAGCGGTGCGGACATTCTTGTTCAGCTTCCGTCTGGCAGCGGTATCTGCCATATAGCTACTGTTCCCACACAGAACTGGATTTCAGGCTTTGTCTCCAAGCAGGCTGGACGCTGGGGGCTATCCGGCGAGCCTATGAAGTATTATGGCGACAGCTTCAAGACTTGTGCAGCAGAGTCTTTTGGCACTGACACAGCCCAACTAGACAACTGCGTTTTCGAGCACTGGAGACTCAAGCAGCAGGTTGCGTCATTCGACATCTCGAAGTTTCCAGAGCCGTTACAGACTGCGTTTTACGAGGACCGCGGCGCAGCCCCGGACAAGTGGAGCAAGCCCCATATCTTCATAGAGGAGGCACAGCTTTCTCCATACTTCTCCGGTGTGCGTTCCGTCTATGCTTCCACCGCTTCCGGTCAGGCTTTAGGCATCGGTGGCATGGTCTTCGCCACGAACGACCCGTATGGCGTCGCCGAACTCCTGAAGACAGGAACCTATCAGAATTGGCTCGATGAATAGGCATAACCCGGAAACGCCTAACCAGGCGATGCAGCGAACGCCCTGCGGTCGTCGCTGATCTTTTACGTTAGGCCTCTAAACACTATGTCCGAAGACAATAAAGTTTCTGAAACAATCAAAGCCGTGCAAGGCTTAGTTGAAGCCGTGCCGATTTATCAGGATGGCCTTCAGCCTGCCGTGAAAGAACTCGGCAAGGGATTGCATATTGCGTCGCGTTGCGTTACCGCTGCTTTATCACCTATCGCGGCGCTCGTGTGGGGCTTCGACCGGATACAAGAATTTGTGACGACCCGTGTAGCAGAGAAGCTTTCAGCCATTCCGCCGGAGAACATTGTGCCGCCTCGTCCAGAAGTGGCGGGACCGGCACTGGAAGCATTGCGCTACGCAGGCCACGACGAGAATCTCCGAGAACTTTTCGCTAACCTTTTGGCGACCTCGATGGACGCTTCCACAGCGGCTACCGCTCATCCGGGATTTGTCGAGATTCTCAAGAACCTTTCGCCTGATGAAGCACTGGTCGCACGCTTTTTCGCTAGGACACACAGAATTCCAATTCTTGATGTGCGCGCACATTTCAAGGAGAAGCCACAAGAATACGAAACCGTAATCACCAATTTTTCACACTTGGGTAGCTTTGCGGGCTGCAAGCACTTGAATCTTGTTCAAGGTTATGTGGACAATCTATGCAGGTTGCAGCTTCTCGAGATTGAGACGATGGCACAGATTGCAGCGCCTGATGCGTATAAGTCACTGGAAGAGGATAAGGCACTTGAACCAGTCAAACAGCATTTGGAAGCAACCAACCGAAATGTCCAGTTCGCTCATAAGATACTGACGCGAACCGTGTGGGGAATTCTCTTTTTCAATGCCTGTGTTATTGATAAGCCAAAGGCCTAACCATGCGATGGAGCTAACCGGCTCCGCACGTCACGGCCTGTGCTACAGACCCGCAGACCTACCGGCACAGGCCGCGCCGTGCTCCGCCGGTAGCTCATCTTGTTCTCGTTAGGCGGTGCTACGCGTCCTATGAAAACCACACTTTTTCTCTTCCTGAGTCTCGCCGCAGTTGCGTTCGCGGGGGAGCCAGAGCATCCGTTGCCGGGGTGCTACATCCCGCTGAGCGAGCTTGCCACCACTTCCAAGGGTGTTCTTGTGGCCACTCTGCTTTCCGTTGGCCCGGCCGAGCCGGGTCCATCGGGTGCTTCCGACTTCGACTCTCGCTGGAAAGTCGTCCAGACGTTGCGGGGCCACTACCCGCCAGAGGCCAAGCTGGATTTCCGAGTTCAGGAGTATCCCGAGCAGCACCGCGAGCGGAGTCCGGTCGTGGGGCAGACATACATCCTTGTCAGCTACGACATCAACCCCAACCAAGTGGCCTACATTTTCGACTACACCGAGGCCAAGCAGCACGAGATCGAGCGACTCTTCAGCACGAAGCCCAAGTGACCACACCCGCACCGCCTAACCACGCGCTCCAGCGAACAGGCCAGGGCGGTACGTCTTCCGTGTATTCCGAGCTTTACTTCGCCCTGGCCTGTCGCTGAGCTTGGAGGCGTTAGGCGATTCCACGCGCACCACATGAGCGAAGCCCGCGACAAGATGATTGCAGCCCTGAAGAAGATAGTGGTGCCGACACTTCGCGATATGGGTTTCCAAGGTTCGTTTCCAAATTTTCGTCGCGTGCGGGACGAGCAGTTAGACCTTCTCGCATTTCAGTTCAGTCAGTGGGGCGGCAGTTTCGTCGTCGAGATTGCCCAGTGTGCCGCCGCTGGCTATACATTGCCGACCGGCAAGATTATTGCGCCAGACAAAGCGCGAGTTTACCATCAGCATTATCGTAGTCGGTTGAGGCTAGGAGTTCGTCCGCCTCCGAACAACCGCGACCACTGGTTTCAGTTCGAGCCTGAAAGTCAGAGCATTTATTCAGATACGGCGCTTGAGGTTTTGCCGTTACTTCGGTCGCAGGCCGAGCATTATTGGCAGAAGCATGAGCATATTGATCCACAAATCGCCTAACACAGCGCTGGAGCCAACGCCGGTTACGCCGGTCAGTTTTCGCTTCGGGTTTTGGGTTGGCGGAAGTCACCGGCGGCGTGGCTCAGCTTTTGGTCGTTAGGCGACTATGGACATCAAGCCACCAACTTGGTCATTGAAGGCAGAGCGATGTAGCTACTGTGAAGCTGGTGAGCTGGTTTTTTCGCAGTGTCCGTCTTGCAGAGTTGTTGTTTTTATTTGCGCCGAGTGCAGCACAGTTTTTGAGATTCAGGACGGCAAGCGAGGTCGAGAGGTTGGAGACATGAGCGGAGCCACACGCTGCCATGCTTGCGGCGTTTCGTTTCATCACGAGTTTCCGCCAGCATCATCGGCAGAGATTCAGAGCCTTGGATTTTCGGCTGGAGATTATAGATGAGAGACAAGTCGCCTAACACAGCGCTGGAGCCAACGCGATTGGCGCTTTCAGTTTTGCGCTTCGCTTCGAGCTGAGACCGTTTTACCGATTTGGGACAGACGCCGTGGCTGGTCGAGGTGCATCAGCAGTCGAGAGAGCCGGTCGAAGGACTTCGCCACATTTTGCTCTACCTCGATGACGGGCAAGCTTTAGGCTCCAGATCGGAGCGCTTGCGCAGGCTGTGGCAGGCGAAGATTCTCGAGACGGTGGCTTTGGCATGCGGGCGCTGTGGTCTGCCGTTTTCAAAATGAAATGAGACGGGAAGAACGTAACGGCCTTGTTACTTAAGGGCGAGGTAATGGAAGCTCTTTTCTCTGTAGAGGGGGGCGGGTTTCAAGATTGGAGTGGCGGTGAGTAACACTTCCGTTACCGATCGTTACTTTTCCGTGGTTTCGGACGGTCGTAAATCGCATTCGTGCTCACTGCGCGGGAAACATCCCTCCGGAGGGCACCCTTCAAATAAAAATCAAACCTCCTCATTATCCAATGAAAACCAATCATCTCCTCCTCGTTAAAACCCTGGCTATAATCCTCTGCGCCGGTGGCCTGGTCACCCAATCCGCGTCAGCAAAAGGCGGTGCTACCGATCCCATTCCTGGCACGAGCAAAAGCGGGGTGATTACTGGCGGCGGTAGCAGCAAAAAGACCACGACGACGAGCACCCCTGCAACTACCCCGACCGCTCCCGCTCCAGTGGTGCAGCCGATCGTTACGGCTCCGCTGAATTTTACGGCGGCGGCCCAGGTGAATGGAGTAATTCCTCAATGCACAGGAGCTTATCGGATTGATCCGTATTATCCCATGCTCTCACTGCTGACGGTGGACGTCCAAGCTGGTTCAATCAACGTGCCGGATGGCACGCCCCTCTACCTCCAGGTGAATGGCGTGGGAGGCACGCTCTATCCGTTCACGAGCAATGTCCTCTTTGTGGTCGGGCAGAGCGGTAGCTGCTCCTACAGCGAATACATCACCCCCGGCACGACCATCCAGAGCGTAGTTGTGACCGACGCCAGCGGGAACATCATCGCTGCCGGCAACTAGGCGACCTCCCAACGTGATCCATGGTTGCGGCAGGGACTTGACCGGCTGCCGCAACCGAGGGGAGGAGGCGGGCGACAAATCTTGACCGGATGGAGGGAAATGGAGAAGAGGGGTGCATGGGGAAAGCACTACTCGATTGGATGGGTAAAGACTGGAATAGCTATTTATAACGGCGGTCTTAGTCCAGCGCGGTTTTTTCTAATTTATCCATCAAGGTGCATCATGCGAAGACAAGGAGTGCCCTGCGGACGGGTATCTATTTTTCCTGATCGCAGGTCGCCATTTTTGTTGGATTGATGGGGTGGAATGGAGATGAATCGCGGGATGCGTGAAGGCAGCAAAGAGGGCTCAAACTGAGGTGGCCTTCCTTTCTTTGTTTCTCCCTTCCTGATTCAATCCAAAGGCCTTTTTGGCGGAAGGTGGTTTGCGTGAGCGGATGACCAGCGCGAGGCTGGCGGCGCGGAAGCGGCAGTAGAAGCCGGTGCAAGTCCGTCTTTCTTTCCAAAACTTCACATTTTCCCACTTTTTCCCGAGGTGACGCGTTGACATCAAAGGGCGTGCTCCCTAGTTTGCCCCGACAACCCCACAACAGGACCTCCCCGTGACAAGTAACGACGAATACATCAGCGAAATTCTTATTGATACCGCCTTGGTCAGCCCCGAGCAGGTCGAGCACGCGCGGTCGGTGGTGGGCCCGAACAAGACGCTCGTCGAGGCGCTGGTGGAGCAGGGGGCGGTGACTCAGGAAGACGTCACCCGGGCGGTGGCCGCGCAGGCCAGCATGGAGTATGTGGACATCGACAATCTGGTCCCCCCCATCGAATTGCTGCAATTGCTGCCGGTGACCGAGGCGCGTCGTTACCGGGCGGTGCCGATTGGGCAGAATGATTCGTCCATCATCATCGCGGTGGATGACCCGCTGAACTTCGACACGTTCGATAATCTCAATTTCATCCTCAAGCGCGACCTCGAATTCGTCTGCTCGACACCGCAGCAGATCAAGAGTGCGCTGGACAAGTATTACGGGCCCGAAGAGGAGGCCCTGGGAGGCGGGTCCACCAGTGAGATCGATATCGGCGAAGAGGTTGGCGATGCGCCGATCATCAAGATGGTGACGATGCTCCTGCTCGAAGCGCACAAGATGAAGACGAGCGACATCCATCTTGAGCCGCTGGAAAAGCGCTTCCGCGTCCGCTTCCGCATCGACGGCGTGCTGGTGGAAATGCAGAACCCGCCGAAGAAATTGCAGTCCGCGATCATCAGCCGGCTCAAGATCATGACTGGCTCCATGAGCATCGCGGAAAAGCGCCTGCCGCAGGACGGTCGTATCCAGGTGAAGATCGGCGGCAAATCGGTGGATCTTCGTGTTTCCACCGTCCCGACGAACCATGGCGAGAGCGTGGTCATGCGTATTCTCGACAAGTCGAGCCTTTCGCTCGGCCTGCCGGAGCTTGGCTTCTTGAGTGATGACCAGGAAACTTTCGAGCGTTTGATCCTGTTGCCCGACGGCATTCTGCTGGTCACCGGGCCGACCGGTTCCGGCAAGACGACGACGCTCTACGGCTGCCTGAATTACATCAACAAGCCGGACAAAAAACTCATTACGGTCGAAGACCCGGTGGAATACCAGATGGCCGGCATCAACCAGGTGCAGGTGAATGCCGATATCGGCATGACTTTCCCGGCCGCGCTTCGCTCGATGCTGCGCCAGGCCCCGAACGTCATCATGATTGGTGAAATTCGTGACTTGGAAACGGCGAGCATCGCGATCAATGCGGCGCTCACGGGTCACCTGGTCTTCAGCACCCTGCATACGAACGACGCCCCCGGTGCCGTCGCCCGTCTCGTGGACATCGGCGTGCAGCCGTTCCTCGTTTCCTCGGCCGTCCGCGCGATCGTGGCGCAACGTCTCGTGCGCAAGCTGTGCAACAGCTGCAAGAAGCCGCACGAGATCACCGAGAGCGAAATGGAAGCGTTGGGACTCGATCCCGGCCAGCTCGGCGACGCGACGATCATGCAGGCCGTCGGCTGCGACAAGTGCCGTCACCTCGGTTACAAGGGCCGAATGGGCATCTTCGAGATTTTTGAGGTCAACGACGAAGTGCGCTTCATGATCAACGACAAGGCCTCGACGATCGAACTCCGTGCCCGCGCTCGTGAGCTGGGCATGCGGACGCTCCGTGAGGACGGCGTGCGAAAAGTTTTGGCGGGATTGACCACGGCGGAGGAAGTCATCTCAACCACCATGGGCGACAGCGCCTAGGCCTGAACCGTTTTCCTCCCCGAATATGCCATCCATTCCAATGACCGATCTCCTCCGGCTTATGGTCGAGGAAAATTCGTCGGATTTGCATATTGCCGTTGGGGCGCCACCGACCCTGCGGCTTAAGGGCGGGCTGGTGAAGCTGAATGTGCCGCCGCTTACCGCCGAGGACACGGAGGAACTGGTGCGTTCCGTTTCCACGGAGCATCAGTTTGAAGCCGTGAATCAGCAGGGGAGCACCGATTTCGGCATGACTTACCTGGACCAAAACCGGTTCCGGATCAGCATCTATCGGGAAAAGGGGTGTTATGCGGCGGCGATCCGCTTCCTGCCCCGCCGGACGTTCAGCATTGAGGAGATCGGCCTGCCGCCCAACGTGCGCGAGCTGCTGCAACTGCCGCGCGGGCTCATCCTCGTCACGGGTCCCACCGGCGCCGGCAAGACCACCACGCTGGCCAGCATGCTGGCCGAGATCAACAACACCACGGAAACCCACATCATCACGATTGAGGACCCGATCGAATATTTCATCGACCACCGGAAAGGCATCGTCAACCAGCGCGAGGTGGGGACGGATGTGCCGTCCTTCGAGGAAGGTCTGCGCCGCGCCCTGCGCCAGGACCCGGACGTGATTCTGGTGGGGGAGATGCGCGATTTGATTACGACAGAAACGGCGATTACCGCGGCGGAAACTGGTCACCTGGTCTTCTCCACGCTCCACACCACGGGGGCGGCGCGGACGATTGATCGTATCATCGATGCCTTTGAACCCGGCAAGCAGGAGCAGATTCGCATCCAGATGTCGGTGAACCTGCGCGCGGTCATCTCCCAGCTCCTGCTGCCCCGGCGCGACGGCAAGGGCCGCGTGGCGGTTTTTGAACTGATGATCAATACGCCGGCGATTGCCGCGTTGATCCGGGAGAACAAATCCTATCGCATTCACAGTGAGATTTTGACCGGCTCGAAATACGGCATGATCGCGCTGGAATATTCGCTCGTAGAAAAATATCGCCAGGGGCTGATCAGCCGCGAAGACGTGCTGCTGATGGCCCAGGACCCGCAGATCGCCCGTCAGTTGATGGGGGAGCCGGGTGAATTTGACAACTAACCGCTCAAGCTTATGAACCCCAAACAAGTGCTCGAACTTCTCGTTGAACAAGGCGTCCTGGACAAAGGACAGGTGGACGACCTGATGCAGGAGATTTCCAATTCCGGCAAGACCGTGGTCGAGACGCTGGTGGATTACGGTATTCTCACCGAGGAACAGTTCTTCCAGGTGCTCGCCAATGCGCTAGGGACCGAATATGTCGATCTGAAGCAGTTCGAGCCGCCGCAGGAAGTGGTGCGTCTCATCCCGGCCGGCCTGGCCCGGTTGCACGGGGCAATGCCGCTGGGGCTCTCGGGCGATTCCATCACGGTTGCGCTGGTGGATCCGCTGAATTCGCAGGTGGTCGAAGATTTACGGTTTGCCCTTGGCAAGGATATCTACGCGGTGGTCAGCCCCGTTTACCAGATCGAGGATCTGCTGAAGCGCTTCTATGGCACCGATGCGGCGAGCATGGATGAAATCCTCTCCCAGCTCGGCAACGAAGTGGCCTTCGGTGAAGACGGCGAGATCAGCATGAAAGACGTGGAGGCGGAGGCCAACGCCACACCGATCATCCGCTACGTCGATCTCATCATCGCGCAGGCGATTGCCGACCGCGCGAGCGACATTCATTTCGAGCCCTTCGAGACCGAATTCAAGATCCGCTATCGCGTGGACGGCGCCCTCTATGAAATGGCCCCGCCGCCGCGTCACCTCGCGCTGCCGGTGATCTCCCGGGTAAAGGTGCTTTCGAACCTGAACATCGCCGAGCGCCGTCTGCCGCAGGATGGTCGCATCCAGCGCTCGATTGGGGGCAAGCCGGTCGATCTTCGTGTCTCCACACTGCCCACCCAGTTTGGCGAGAGCGTGGTGCTTCGTGTGCTGGATCGCAGCGCGGTCCAGCTCGATCTCGAGACGCTGGGCATGCCGGAGTACATCTACAATTACATCCTCAAGACTATTGAGAAGCCGAACGGCATCTTCATCGTCACCGGCCCGACCGGCTCCGGCAAGACGACCACGCTCTATGCCTGTTTGAACAAGATCAACACGATCGACTCCAAGCTGCTGACCGCCGAGGATCCGGTGGAATACGACATCGAGGGCATCGTGCAGGTGCCGGTGAATGAAAGCATCGGCCTCACCTTTGGCCGCGTGCTGCGCGCGTTCCTGCGTCAGGACCCCGACCGCATCATGGTGGGTGAAACGCGCGACATCGAGACGGCCCAGATCGCCATCCAGGCCTCGCTCACGGGTCACCTGGTCTTTACCACCCTGCACACCAACGACGCCCCCGGCGCGGTCACCCGTCTCATCGACATGGGCGTGGAGCCGTTCATGATTTCCTCCTCGCTGGAAGGCGTGCTCGGCCAGCGTCTGATCCGCAAGATTTGCAAGAACTGCCGTACTCCGTATGAACCCACCGAGGCCGTGCTCACGCAGCTTGGCCTTTCACCGCACGAGATCGGCGACAAGAACTTCTATTACGGCAAAGGCTGCGACGCCTGCAACCAGACCGGCTATAAAGGGCGCAAAGGCATCTACGAATTGCTGAATATCAGCGACCCGATTCGCGAGCTCATCAACCAGCGCGCGCCCTCGGTGGTGTTGAAGCAAAAAGCCATCGAACTCGGCATGGTAACGCTGCGCCAGGACGGCCTGCGCCTGATCTATGATGGCGAAACCACCATTGAAGAAGTATTGAAATATACCTGATGAGTGCGAATTCCTGATGGACAATCCATCGGCCGCCTCGCTATTTTCCGCTATCACCTCAACCCTCCTGCAACATTTGTTATGCCCAAATTCAATTATGTAGCCCTTGACGCGCGTGGACAGGAATACAACGGCGTGCTCGATGCCGGTTCCGCCAACGACGTGGTCGCGCAACTGCGCCAGGCCGGCTACTTCCCCACCAGTGTCGTCGAAGAAGGCAAGGGCGGCCCCGCCGCCGCCAAGGCAGGGGGCAAGAAAAAGGAAAAAGCGGTGACGGCAGCCAAGCCCAAGACGGCCGCCAAGAAGGGGGGCAGCATCACGCTCTTTGAAAAGAAGACGGTCAAGGCCAAGGTCTTGATGATCTTCACCCGCCAGCTCGCTACACTCATCGATGCCGGTCTGCCCCTGCTGCGCGGCCTCACTGTGCTGGGCAAGCAGGAAAAGGATCTGGCGCTCAAGAAGACGATCAACCAGCTCGCCGACGCGGTGCAGGGCGGCAGCACCTTCTCCGAAGGGCTCGCACAGCATCCCCGTATTTTTAACAAGCTCTATATCAACATGGTGAAGGCCGGTGAGCTCGGCGGTGTCTTGGAACTCGTGCTCAATCGTCTCGCCGAGTTCCAGGAAAAGGCGCAGAAGATCAAGAACAAGGTGGTCTCCGCCATGTTCTACCCGGTGGTCGTGCTTTTCATCGCCGTCGCCATTCTCGCCTTCCTGCTCGTTTTCATCGTTCCGAAGTTCCAGCAGATTTTCCACGACATGCTGGGTAACAAGCCGCTGCCGATGCTCACCCAGTTCGTCATCGACGCCAGTGATGTGATGAAGAACAACATCCTGATCGTCATCGGGGTGATCGTCGTCATCGTCGTGTGCTACCGCCTCTTTGCCCGTACGCCGAAAGGCCGCGACACCATCGACCGCGTGAAGTTGAAGATGCCGCTTTTCGGCGATCTTATCCGCAAGAGCTCCATCTCCCGCTTCAGCCGCACGCTGGGTACGCTGGTGACCAGCGGTGTGCCGATCCTGCAGGCATTGAACATCACCAAGGAAACCGCGGGCAACTCGGTGATCGCCGACGCCATCACCAAGGTGCATGACAGCGTCAAGGAAGGTGAATCCATCGTGCAGCCGCTCGATGCGAGCCAGGTGTTTCCGCCGATGGTGATCAGTATGATCGACGTGGGTGAGGAAACCGGCCAGTTGCCGGAAATGTTGCTGAAGATTGCCGACGTGTATGACGACGAAGTGGACAATGCGGTGAGCGGTCTTACCTCGCTGCTGGAGCCGATCATGATCGTGTTCCTTGCTGTGATTGTCGGCACCATTGTGGTGGCGCTGTTCCTGCCGCTTATTACCATCATCAGCGGTCTGCAAAACCAGAGCTAAAAACTAGAGGCGAACCGTCTCGCAACGCGTATTTTAGATTATGAAGAAGTCGTCCTCCCAGGCATTTACATTGGTGGAATTGCTCACCGTTATGGTCATTATTTTGATCCTGGCGGGAATCGTCATGAGCACCGTAGGTTACGCCCAGAAAAAGGCGGCTAAAAGCCGTGCGCTTTCGGAAATCAACGCCATGTCGTCCGCTTGCGAAAGCTACAAGACGGATAACGGCGGGTATCCACGAAACAGTTCTACCGATACGGTCGATCCCAATAATGCCGCTTATGCCAATGCGGCGGCACCGGCTACTTCGGGAACCACGCTTGCCCCGAATGCTTATTCCAAATCCTCCATGTGGCTGTATGCCTGCCTTTCCGGCGACTACAATGGCGATGGAACGACGGATAAAAATGATAGCGATGCCATGTATAAGGCATTGGGCCAAAGCGGTGGCGCGAACGCATCCTTCATTCCAACGAAGTACATGGATTTTAAAGACGATATGCGCGGCCGCTATTCTTCAAGCACCGATCCGACAGCGGGGACGGATACCTACGATCTCACTACCAATACGCCGAAGGGAAATGCAATTTGCTATATCTCGGACCCCTTCAACAATGTGTTTGGCTATTCAACGATCAAAAACTCGGTGATTGCCACGGACAATGCGAATGGCACCACCCTGGCCTCCACGACCAAGATCACTCAGGGGAACAATCCCAGCTTCGATATGTGGAGCACCTGTGGCAGCACTACTTCTGGCACCACCGTCCAACAGTCCTGGGTGAAGAACTGGTAACCCGCAGGATCTGCCAGGATAAGATCTGGTCAAAGACGATTTAAAAAGAAAACTCCCGCAACACGGTGTGCTGCGGGAGTTTTTCTTTGAGGAAGATGCTTTTTAAGGGCTCCTAAACTTTCACCGACAGGCACGCCTCGACGAAGCCTTTGAACAATGGGTGCGGGGTCCGTGGCTTGGATTTGAATTCCGGGTGGAACTGGCAGGCTAGGAACCACGGATGGCCGGGGATTTCGATCAGTTCCGCCAGGGTGCCATCGGGAGAAGTGCCGGAGATGACGAAACCCTTTTCGGTAAGCTGCTGCTTGTAGGCGTCGTTGAATTCGTAGCGATGGCGATGGCGCTCGAAGATTTCCGTCTTGCCGTAAACGCGATGGGCGAGGGTGCCTTCGACGATCTTGGTCGGCCAGGTGCCCAAGCGCATGGAGGCACCCTTTTGGGTGACGTCGAGCTGTTCCTCCAGCATGCAAATGACGGGATGCGGCGTTTTGGGATCGAATTCCGTGCTGTCGGCGTTGGCAAGGCCGCAGACGTTGCGGGCAAACTCGATCGTGGCCACCTGCATGCCGAGGCAGAGGCCCAGGTACGGCACCTTGTGCTCGCGGGCATATTGGGCCGCCATGATCTTGCCCTCGACGCCACGGTCGCCGAAGCCACCGGGGACAACGACTCCCGCCACGTCGCGGAGATGCTTTTCCGCGCCATCGGTCTCAATATCCTGCGCATCCACGCGGATCGCTTCGATGCCGCAATCATTGGCCGCACCGGCATGGGTGAGGGATTCGTAGATGCTCTTGTAAGCATCCTGGAGCTCGATGTATTTGCCCACCACCGCAATCTTCATCCGCTTCTTGGGGCTGATGACGCGTTTCACAAACGCCTGCCAGTCGCTGGTGTCGGGCGGCGGGGTTTGCAGGGCGAGCAGCTTGCAGACGGTCTCGTCGAGCTTCTCTTGCTGGAGCATCAGCGGCAGCTCGTAAACGGTGTGGTCCACGTCGCGGGCTTCGACCACGGCGTGGAGCGGAACGTTGCAGAACAGCGAGAGCTTCTGGCGTACATCCGGTTCAATCGGATGCTCGGTGCGGCAAATGAGGACGTCGGGATGGAGGCCGATTTCACGGAGCTTCGCGATGCTCTGCTGGGATGGCTTCGTCTTTAACTCGCCGGCAGCCTTGATGAACGGCACGAGGGTAACGTGCATCACAATGGCGTTCTGCGGTCCGGCCTCGTGGATGAACTGGCGGATGGCTTCGAGAAACGGCAACCCCTCGATGTCGCCGGTGGTGCCGCCGACTTCGGCGAGGATCACATCAGCCGGCGTCTCGGATTCCAGCTTGCGAATGCGGGCTTTGATTTCATCGGTGACGTGCGGGATTACCTGCACCGTCTTCCCAGATAGTCGCCCCGTCGCTCTTTCTGAAGCACCGTTTCATAGACCTGGCCGCTGGTGAAATTGTTGGAGCCGGAGAGCACGCAGTTGGTGAACCGCTCGTAGTGGCCGAGGTCGAGATCGGTCTCCGCGCCGTCATTGAGCACATACACCTCGCCATGCTGGAAGGGGCTCATCGTGCCGGGGTCCACGTTCAGGTAGGGGTCCAGCTTCATCATGTTCACCCGCAGGCCGCGATGCTCGAGCAGCGTGCCGAGCGAGGCCGCCGCGAGCCCTTTGCCAAGGGAACTGACCACACCACCAGTAACAAAGATGTATTTCATAAAATGGGTATAAAAATTGGGAAAAATCTCAGGCCAGCAGCTTGGCGGCGGCCTTGGCGTCTGCCGGAGTGTCCACGCCGATACTTGCATGCTTGGTCACGAGCACCTGGATGCGCGCTCCGTGCTCAAGGGCGCGCAACTGTTCAAGTTGCTCGGCGCGCTCCAGTGCAGTCGGCTTCCACTTTACCATGCGAAGCAGGAATTCGCGGGAATATGCGTAGATTCCTTGATGACGCAAATACGGATAGGATGCGCCCGGATCGCGAAGGAAGGGAATGACGCTGCGGGAGAAATAAATGGCCTCGCCCTGGGTATTGAGAATCACTTTGACGGCGTTGGGATTGTCCACCGCTTCCCCGGGCGCAAAGGGGGTGGCGGCCGTGGCCATGTCCGCACCAGTTTTCACCAGTGAAGAGGCGAGGCGGTCGAGCAGTTTCGGGCTCACGAGTGGTTCGTCGCCCTGCACATTTAGCACGTGGGTGATGCGCTTCATCTTCTTTGCCACCTCGGCGATCCGGTCGGTGCCGCTGGGATGTTTGTCCGAAGTCAGCGCGACTTCCGCGCCGAAGGCAAAGGCCGCCTCGGCAATCCGCATGTCGTCAGTGGCGATCACGATTTCGTCCAGCTTTTTAGCTTCGCCACAACGCTCCCAGACGTGCTGGATGAGCGGCTTGCCGGCAATCAAATGCAGCGGCTTGCCCGGAAAGCGAGTCGAACCCCAACGGGCGGGGATGATCGCGGCGACTCTGGCTTTTTTAGTGGGCATCCGTAGGTTTTAGAATGAACTCCACCGCAGCGACAACATCTTTTGCCACGAAGTCGGGCCCACAGGCGAGGTGACGCTGTCCATAGCCGGTTTCGACCAGAATGGTTTGCGCTCCGATCGCCCGCCCGCAATTGATATCAGCCTCCTTGTCCCCCACAAAAAAAGAGCGCTTGGAATCAAGCCGGTGCTCGTTGATTGCCTGTAAAGCCATGCCCGGCAGGGGTTTGCGGCAATCGCAAGGCTCGTTGGGATGGTGGGGACAAAAATAGGAGGCATCGATGGTGCCCGCGCCCAGCAGTTCGTCGAGGCGGGTTTCCACGGCGCGGTATTGTTCGGTGGTGATGCGCCCGCGACCAATTCCACTCTGATTAGTGATGACAATGATGGCGTAGCCGTGTGCCTTCAAGCGCCGCAAGGCCCCGGCGACCCCGGGGAACGGGCGCACCTGCGCCGGGTCGTTACAGTAATCCACGTCCTCCATGAGGGTGCCGTCGCGGTCGAAAAAAACGGCCGGTCGCAGGGAATCACTCATGGGCGTCCTGAAAACTCTCGATCAACTCCTGCGCATTGACGGTGGCGGTGCCCAGCTTGCCGACGACGACGCCGCCCGCATGGTTGGCAATCTCCGCGGCTTCCACGGCGGTGGCCCCGGCGCAGAGCGCGAGGGTGTAAAGGGCAATCGAGGTATCGCCGGCCCCCGAAAGATCGAAGACCGTGCGGGCCCGGGGCGGGGTGTGATAAGGCTCGGCATCGCGCTGGAAGAGCAGCATGCCCTGCTCGCTGAGCGTGATGAGAAGCTGGTCGCTCTGCCATTTGTCGAGCAGCCGGGAGGCGACTTGAAACAGCGCCTCGTCGTTTTCCACCGGCGAAACTGGATCGCTGAACGGAACGCCGGAGGCGGTGAAAGCCTCGCCGCGATTCGGTTTGATGGCAGTCACCCCGTGCCATTGCAGCGGGTTGCCGGGATTGGGATCGACGGTCACGATTTTGCCCGCGGCGCGCGCACGTTCGCTGATCGCGTCCACCAGATCCTGTTGCAGGAAGCCCTTGCCGTAATCCTCGATGATGATGCCATCCAGCGTGGGGAGTTTTTCCTCCAGTTGGGCGATGGCGTGTTGCTTTTGCTCCGGGGAAAGCGGGCGTTTCTTCTCGCGATCCACGCGCACGATCTGCTGCTGGCGGGCCTGGATGCGGGTTTTGACGATAGTCTGGTGGGTGGCGGATTCCTGCACGCAGGAGAGGTCGATATGCCGCTCGCGGAGCAGTTCCTTGAGCCGTTCGCCGCCGGTATCGAGGCCGATCACGCCCATCATGCTCACGCCCCTGGTAAATTCGCACAGGTTGCGCGCCACGTTGGCCGCGCCGCCGGGGTAGCAATACTCCTCGGTGAACTCGACCACTGGCACCGGGGCCTCGGGCGAGATGCGCTTCACATTGCCCCAGACGAATTCATCCAGCATCAGATCGCCGATGACGAGGATGCGCTTGTCGGTAAATTGCGACAGGAGATGCTTGAGCCGTTCCGTGGTGAGCGTGCCTTTGGTCATAATTGTTCGATGACCGCCGCGAAGAGCAGCGGGACGTTGATTTCGTGGTGCCCGACCACGTAGTAGCCCTGGCCGCCGAGCTGGGTGGGGCGGCGCACCACGTTCTCGCTGGGGCGATAGTGGCGGATCATGTCGAAAGTGGCGGCGGTAAAATGAGTGACATCGTGGCCGAGATTGCGGGCGATGGTCAGGGCCTTCAGGAAGACCTCGGGCATGATGACGTTGCTGCCGATGTTGAGCACCACGCCGCCTTCGAGCTGCGCCACCACTGCGGCGAAGCGCTGGAAATCGCGATAGCTGGCGAGCCCGAGCACGTCGCCCTGGGCCGAGGGATGCTGGTGAATGATGTCGGTGCCGATGGCGATGTGAACCGTGACCGGTGCACCGACCTCAAGGCCGGTATGCAGGATGCTCAGCTCCCGCATGGGAAAATTTCCATCGCGAATCGCCTGTCCGATGGATTCACCGGCGCCGAGCCCGCCCGCCACGCCCTTGGCGAAGGCGGCGTTCATCAGGCGCGAGGTTTCATCGACCATGCCGAAGGAGCCGTCGTTGAGTCCCTTCTGCACATCTTCGCTGGTCTCGCCCTGGTAGGCGGTTTCAAAATCATGGATGGCGCCCGCGCCGTTGAAGGCCACGGCGGAGATGATTCCCCGGCGCATGGCATCCACGATGACCGGGTTGAGGCCGCACTTGATGGAATGGGCTCCCATCATCAGGATCACCGGGCGCTGGTTTTTCACTGCTGTCGCGATGGCCGAGGCGATTTTCTTGAAATCGGCCGCGACGAGGAAATTCGGCAGCCGGTCGAGAAACGAGGCAAAGGAACTGCCCTTCTCATGGACGCGGGCAAAATCCTCCACGTGCACTTTGCTGGGCCGCTCGCTGAGCGGAAACGTGCGAATTTTGGAGAAATCGAGCGGCGGAAAGTCCATTTGAGTATGCGGCAGGGATTGCGTCGAAAAGGGCAGGGGGTGTCAATGCTTTAATGCCAGTCGTCACGGGATCGTTTCAATCCCGTAGATCAATGCGCTCTACCCAAGCTTGTTCCCGGCGTTTGCCATGAATTACTGCGAATACGACTAATTCATTCCTGCGAACCAAATAGAAAATTCGATAAGGAAAGCGATGGGGAAGAATCGGAGACCCCAGCTCATTCAGCAAACCGTTTGTCCAACCGCGCCTTCACTTCCTCCCACGGGCTTCCAGCATCTGGATTTCTTTCGATCTCTTGAAGCCGCGCATCGAGGAGCGCTTTGTCCGAAGGACTCAATTCTGCACCTGCTTCCCAATTACCGCCATCCAGTTCGTAAATGCGGTCGAGAATTTCAAGGCGTTCCTCCGGATTGAGGCGAGGCACTTCGTTGAGTATATCTGTTTTACTCACGGTTTGCGTTATACTTTGAGCTGTCGAAAGCGGCAAGACGGGATCGCGGATTGACGGCGCGTCTGGTTTCCTCTATCCCTCCGGGCTTGTGAAAATGAACCAGGAGTCAAAGCACCGTGGCCGGAATTAGTATTGGCGGACACCGCCCGCGCAATGTGGACTGGAAACGCGCGGCGGCGCTGCTCTATGGGGATTGGGGCACGAGCAAGGCCTATGTCATCGGTCTCGCCTTCGTCTCGGCGCAATTTGCGTCATTACCGCTGATTCTCGCGGTTTGTATCCTGACCGGGCTGGTGGGGCTGAACTACGGGGTGATCTGCCGGTATTTCCCGGATGGCGGCGGGGTCTATTCCTCGGCGCGGGTGCAGGGACGTTTGCTGGCGGTGATCGGCGCCTTGCTGCTGGTGGCGGATTTGACGGTGACGGCGGCGTTGAGCGGCTATTCCGCGCTCAGCTACCTGAGCAACATCACTTTTCTCAACGATCATATTGTCCCCGCGACGGTTGTCATGTTGATCGTGATGGCCTTTGTAAACTACTTCGGTCCGAAGCACAGCGGCAGCTTCGCGGTGGCGCTGGCGGCGCCGACCATGATCGTGGTCGTCATCCTGATTATCTTTGCCGCGCCGCATTTGACGACGGCGCACCTGGAAAATCCGCTGGCCCATCATCGCGAGCATTTTTCGCAGCTCTGGGTGCAGTTTGTGGACGTGATTCTGGCGCTGAGCGGTGTCGAGGCGATTGCCAACCTCACGGGGGTAATGAAGCTGGACAAGGGCTCCACGCTCGACGACCCCAAGGTTGGAAAAGAAGCGGCGAAGGCCATATTTCCGGTGGGTTTTGAAGTGGTGATCGGCACCGCGCTGCTAGGCTGGGCAATGCTCTCGCTGCCCCAGAGCATGAAGCAGCAACTGCTCGACCGCCAGGCGGACATGCTGCGTTTCCTCGGCGAAACCTACGGGACGATGGCCTTTGGGCCATTATTCGGCAACATCCTCGGCTGGGTGGTCGGCATCGTCTTCTTCCTGCTGCTGTTGAGCGCGGCCAATACGGCGATCGTGGCGATGATCGGGCTGCTCTACATGATGGCGAACGACGGCGAGATGCCGATTTCGCTGAAGAAACTGAACAGCCACGGCGTGCCCTGGATTCCGTTG
>Ga0157376_10000638_pt1 | contig 22705 bp, 36 predicted proteins | sample M45metaG_FD_121801 | JGI IMG/M metagenome (GOLD analysis project Ga0157376, IMG submission 121801) | Miscanthus rhizosphere microbial communities from Kellogg Biological Station, Michigan, USA - M4-5 metaG | ecosystem: Host-associated > Plants > Roots > Rhizosphere > Soil | place: USA: Michigan... | reverse complement strand
GATATTTTATATAATTCAACCCGTGACGCTTTTAGTGTATGTCCCTATTTCCAATCGTGCTTGGGCGGTAGATCGTTTCTTACGGTCCCTTTATTCGTTGGATTATCCGACGGGAACACATTTCTATTTTAATGTGAATGATTCCGACGACGAAACCTATGATTTATTATGCCGGTTTCAAAGTTTGGATTATTCGGTTGAAATCGTTCAACGGAAATACGGGGAAACCCGGCCCGATCACGTATGGGATAGTGGGATGATTGCCAAGATGACTCAGATCCGAAACCACGCGCTAGATTTATCGGAACAATTTGGGGCGGAACATTTATTTATGGTCGATAGCGATATTGTCTTTGAACACGCCAACACCTTAAAACACTTGATCGGCCTTTCAAAACCGATTGTGTCGCCGGTCTTTTGGGCGACGTGGGGAAACCCAAAGGCGAAACAGTTACCTAACGTTTGGGTTGACGGCCAATACAATACGAGTGCGATTTTTCAAAACCTGTTACGGCGTCCCGGCCATTATCCCGTAGGGGGTTTGGGCGCTGTCACCTTGATCCATAAAGAAGTGTGGAAGCGAGGCGTTTACTTCGATAAAATTAAGAACGTCGATTATTTGGGGGAAGACCGGCATTTCTGTATCCGCGCCCAAGTGCTAGGGTTTAGCTTAACGGCATGTACCTGTTATCGCCTCACGCATTTAGAAAGATGAGCTATCAGACGATCTACAGCGACACCCAATTAGCTGAAATGTGGTGCCGTTTAAACGCCGGGGTTCACCCGACCCATGACGGATGGGGTTTTGATCCCGCTAATATCGCCGGGGCCATGGCCTTAATTATCACGTTGATCGGCCCGTCCAAATGCCTTTCCCTTTGGCGGAAACAGTCGTTGACCCAGATCCAAAACCCCGGCGGGATTGAACGGCGGAAAAAGCCGCGATGAAAAATGAATGGATTTTCCCAGGATCGTTTAACGCGGGGTACTGTAGTTTTTGCGGCTTAGATAAAGAAACGCGCCCGTGGACACCTAGCGGTAAAAATGTGTGTTTGGATTGTGGGGTAAAAATAGATCCAAGATATTTTGACAGATGTTTTATGGAGGCAATCGAAAGACCATGGCCGACGAAATGATTTTATCCGAAAGACTCGTTAGGTATACCAAAGAAATGCTCCAATGGCTCCTAAGACGCATGAGCCGTCACGACGTTATTTTGTGCTTAAAACATGCCTTACGTCTCATGCAAGTGAGTACGGACTAATGGAAAACGACCCTAGGGACGAAACCGAGTTTGACCGTCTCGTTATTTTTGGCTCCGTCATTTTTGTTTTTGTGACGATTTCAGTCATCGCTTGTATCTGGGTACCCTAATGAACGGTTTCGGAAAATTCTTTTTGTGGGCTCTTTTTGTTGTGGCACTTTCTATTATCGGCGGTTGGATTGCTTGTCTGTTAGGCCCGCTATGAATTATTTAGGGACCATCGGATACCGCGCCGCCTACATGGGGCATGTCCCGGAAGGCTTTATGGCTTCTTTTGTCGCCGCATGGGACCACCTTAAACGGGAGATCCCCGGCGAATATTACTTTAAGCGTGGTCTGTCATGCCTTCCCGATCAATCCGCGAATCAGCTTTACCATGACTTTAAAGGGGACTGGCTTTTGATGTTAGACAACGATCACATTTTCGCGCAGGACGCTTTTGAAGAAATGGTAACGACGTTTGAAGCACATGCGTTAGATATTTTGGTCGGTTTCGCCCAAAAACGACAACCGCCGTACCATCCGGCGATTTACCAGACGGACTTTTTGGAGGACGGGAAGGTAGAAACGATTTTTCCAGACCGTCATGAATTTGCCCCGATCAAAATAGATTCGTCTGGCTGTTATGCCTTATTGGTACGGCGAAAAGTGTTTGACCAAATTTGTGACCCCAAAGCCTTCCTTCCAGAAAACGATCCTTTCGACAAAATGCGTCCCGACTTAGGGGAAGATTCCAGTTTCTTTATGCGGGCCAAAGCCGCCGGGTTTCAAGCCTGGTGCGCTCCCTGGATCAAGTTTCATCATTTGGCGACGGTCCCGGTAACGGACGACATGATGGTCGTGCCTAAAATCCCGACGGAGTTTATGCCCTAGGCCATGGCCTAAATTTTGCCCTTGACAATTCCCGTTTTTCCGTTAAACTTGTATCGTGACGCTTCCAACACCTATACTCTTGATGCCTCTTGTGAAAGCCTGGGACCCTTCCTTGTGGAAGCGTCACGCCTGGGCCGGTAACAAGGGGCATCTCTCTTTAGGGGGTCTTTTATGAAAAACTTCAAATTGGATTCTGAGGGTATGCCCCGGCACGTACATTCCTGTAGCGATTGTGAATCTAAAAAACCAAAAATTACGGTCGGGTCTTTATTGACGTGGCTTAACGCGTGGTACGCGGAATCGGACGGGTACGGTCCTACCTCTTCCACGTTGATTTACGACGACTTAACGTTAGGGGAAGCGTTACGACAGGTTGAATTTGAAAATACCTCGCAAGTAGACGACGGTGTTGCCATGATGAAAGCCATTAGGCGACGGAGCTAGTCATGCGTGAATCAATCCTCTTAAACTCCGACTTGCTTGACGAGGCCCGCGATTTCCGCGACTGGCTCCGTTCTAACCGTACGCATTTAAACAGTTACGCTCCGGATGAAATCGCTATGCTGGCTTTATCGTGTGGGTTTTCGCATGTGTTGATCTATGGAGAAATCTGCGATAACATCACGCGCCTAAAACGTCTCATGCTTTTTTGGGAGTCGCCTTTGTCGGAACATTGGATGGACGTGACCTCGTATCAGCGGGGCACGAATTATTGGCCGGATTAAAGGGGGATCAAAATGTACATCTTATACGTGTTGGCGATTTTTTCGGGCGGCATGTCGGACGTGTCCAAGGTGCCGTTTCAAGATCGGGTTGCATGTGAGCGGCAAGCCAAAGACTTGAACGATCACATCGCTATCGGGTCTAGGTTTTATTCTTTTTGTTATGACGCCAAAGAAGAAACCCGTTAAGTTTATTTGTTTGCATTGCGCCGGGGATTTAGAAATTCGAAATCCGACCGGGATTTGTGACCACTTGTACTACCCGGATTGTTGTGCGTTTTGTACGGAGAACGGGTACACGTGGCCGGTTACTCTCTATGATTAGTTCTAAGATTCTACGGGAGCGTAACGAGGATTTTACTGAAAGTCAGATCCGCTTTCGGATGCAAAACGACATTTTTGAATTACAGGAAAATATGTACAAATTGCGGGGGACGGTGACGGCGTTAAAGCTGGAAATTTTTAACTTACGGCGTCTTCTTAAAGTGGACGACTAATGGAGGTATGGGTATTCCTTCTTTTATGGCTACTCTTTTTCTTCGATGACTGATTTAGAAAGAGAATCACTTTACGCCTTGGGCTACGTCGTGCAACACTTTTCCGCCCGCACGATTTCTTTGGCGGTCTTTACGGAAGGGATGGGGATTGCCCGGAACACCCTTCAAAAACTAGAAAACAAAGCCTTGGGTTGTGCGTCGGGCCTTCACGCGGGGCATTGCACGTGCAAGGAAGGAAAGCCAGGGGTTTGTACCCGTGGCTAGATTGACGGTGCAAATGCTTTTAGGAAACGAAGAAGGCCCCCGCCTCTTTAACCTTTTGGCGCGTCTCGTATGTGAGGCCGACCAAATCGTGATCCTAGGGGATTCCCCTACCGACGCTACCGAAAATATCTGTAGGTCTTTTGGGAAGGTAAAATACAAAGACACCGGCTACGGAAAATCCATTTTCAAGCAAAACATGAGCCGGTTATACGTGGATCTTTGGGAGCATACGAGGGATTTTTCCAGACATGACGACTGGATTTTAAATTTGGACGCCGATCAAGATTTGAACCCCGCCTTTTACCGGCGCTTGCCTGATTTACTTTCTCTCCATTATCACTGGATCGGGTGCCGTCTTTATGATTTGTGGGTGCCTGGGTACTACCGGGTTGACGGCTATTGGAGCCCGCTAGTCTCGCGGTTATACCGTTTCCGGGATTTACCTTGGGGCCGGAAGATGACGCGTCACGCGTCAAACTTGCCGTCCTATTTAGACGCCGACGTAAAAGGCGTCACGTATGACGACATCGGCATTTTGCATTACGGTTGGATTTTGCCGGAAGAAAAACGCCTGGAAAAACAAAAATTTTATATGAGTCTCGACATGCCGGGGTCGGTTAATTACGCCCACGCCTTGTCGATCACCAACCCGCCTGTTTTAAAGCCCGTCCCGTGAAGATTCGCGTTGCCTATTTCTCTAAAATACGGTAGGATTCCTTCATGTCCGATGACGCTTCCACATTGAAAATCAATCACGCCTTATCATGCTTTTTCTAAGAGCCAATTGGCTCAATTTCCGCAAGCCCGAAAGCTTGCGAAAAACACCCGCAAGGGTGTACTACCTACATACCTAACTACCAAAAAGGAGACATCATGCCAGCGTTAAAAGAAAAACCAAAAACCCAAGAAACGGAAACCCAAGAAAATGACGGATGGGTGAAAGGGCCTTCTTCCTCTCTCCCGCCTTTTTGCATTTTGCAAATCGGCAACACCGCGACGGGCGTACTCATATCGCGGGACATCCAAAAAGACGAAAAGAAAGTTAAGGGAAAATTGGTAACGCAAGAGCGGGTTTTATACCGCTTAAAACTAACCGACGAATCCCAGGGGCTAAACGGGGGAAAAGATAACGGAGTCCAAACGACGTATCGACCGGGGACCGTCGTCACGGTGCCGGGAGCCGGTGCGTTGGATCGAAGTATGGACTTAATCGCCTTACAGCTTGCCGGAAAAGACATGGACGCTGAAGATCCGACAAGTCAATTGGAGCCCGCCGACTACGATCATCTGAAAGGCCGTGAGTTTCGTATCACGCGCTTGGAAGATTCGAAGATGAAAGGCGGTGCTTTTAAAGGAAAACCCGTCAAGGTGTACGACATTGAACACCGGGAACCTAGGCCCTAGACCTGATTAGGTCTTAGGGTCTTTTTTCTTAAAATGCTCCGACGTGTATCGGGCCTTGCTTCCGTTATGAGCGGGGCAAGGCCCGATATTTTTTCTAGGGACTATCTTTAAGTACCCAGATGGGAGTCGGGGAATGTCGTCAAAAGCCTATCAGGGGCAATGGCCCCTTGCGTACACGCGCTATACCAAAACCCACTGGATTCTTTATGTAAGACGAATTTCCCGCCGAAAAGGTTACAGTTACCGCCGCAAGCGTAAAGTCGTACGCGTCCCCGCCTACCGAATCGTTTCCTACGTCGAATTTTCAAGAGAGCCTTTTAAAAAACCCCCTGAGACGGTTTGGATTACTAAGGAACAATGGATACGCGGCTTAGAAAAACAATACGAGGATTTCGACCGCAAGCGTTCCGACTTGCCGTCGTCTAAAGAAAAATGGTTTCGCTTAAAAAATAATTTCTTATGGATGGCCCGGAAATGGCCCCCGCTTTCAGAATCCGCCCGATACACTTTAGTCATTCTTTATCTACTCGTATGGGATCAAGACGACGAGATCCACAAAATTTACGCGCAACGGTTATTGACGATTAGAAAGACTCATTCCGGGACGGACATGAACGCCGGGAAAGACCGTTTGGCCCAAATTTTGGCGGAGTTACCCGCGAAAGTGGAAGCGCAAAAAAAGAAGCTGGAAGAGTCGGGGTTAGGTCAATACATCCACGTCCGGGGTTTAGCCGGGTGGACGGTCGTCCCTAATGCCGACTGGTACGTGAAAGATCAAATCCGTCGCGCCAAAAATTCAAAGTACTGGCAAAAACGCGACCGGGAAGAGGTACGGCGTCGGATTCGCCGTGAAAGGAGCCGATTGGCTCAAAGAAAAAGGAGATGAAATCTCATGATTAAGAACGTGCAAGTGTCGGACTTTTACGAGGCGTCGGAAGGCTTAAAAGAATCCGCGAAAGGGTTTCCCAAAAACACCCCCATGCGGATTTTTGGCGGCGATACCGAAACCGTGAAGGGGGTCCCGCATACCTTTCAAATCGTGTCGGAAGGGGAAGAAGTGATAGAGCGGGTAGACGCCAAAACCATTTTCAAGCGTTTCATGGCATGGGTATCTCCGCGCCTATTAGACCGGGGCGGAAATTTCATGTTCTTTCACAATCTAAGGTTTGATTTGACGATCCTTTTTAATACGGAGCATGAGGCGATTTACGATCAATACAACGATATCACGCTACACAAAGACGGGTATTTGGTGAAGATGTTTTATGGCCGGGTAAACATGGCTTTGATCCGGCGGGACGACGGGCTCTATAAATGTAACACCCGATTGGGTGGGTGTGGGGAAATCCCGGAAGCTGGAATAAAGAAGCATGGGAAAGATGCTTTTTGCGCCAACAAAGAAGCGCACCCGAACGGGTTGCCGTTGGTGAAACGCATCCTAGGCCCGTCCCTACACTTGATCGACTCCGCCGCCTTTTGCCCGCCGGGGTCAAGGTCTTTAGCCGCCGCGCTCAAAATCTATGACGTTCCGTATCGGAAAATGCAGGCTCCGCCTGATTTAGGCAAAAGGCATTTATGGGACGATTATTTCAAAGAGTACGCATTAAATGATTCGCGGGCGGAAGAGGCGTTAGGCCAAAAGATCATGGACCGGCATAAAGAGTACGATATCGCGCCTTGCGTCTCACTTCCTCAAATGGCCGGAAAGATTTTAAGGCATCACTTTTTTGAAAAAGGGGAACGCCTTCTTTATCCGCCGACGGATTGCCGACATGCGGCGGAACTATCCTACCATGCTGGAAAAAACGGTTTCTATGTGGGGCGGGGGTTCTATGAAAACCTTTACGAGTACGACATTAATTCGGCCTTCCCGAAAGCCATGCGGGATCTTCCCCAATTGTCGAAGGGTCGGTATGTGCGGGTGAAAACCTATCGAAAAGGGTACATGGGTCTATACCTTATTTCCGGGCAACGACTTGGGGGGACGTATCCCATTGTGTACGACCACGCGTTTAAACCGATAGACGGGGATTTCGAAAACCTTTGGGTGACGGGATACGAAATCGACATTTTGAAAGGCGACCCGAATTATTTATTTAAGATTCAAGAGGGGTGGATTTTCCGGCACGACAAAAAGTATCAGCACTCCCCCCTTAGTTCTTTTGTGGATCATTTCTGGAAACTAAAATCGACGACGCCCAAAGGGTCCCTTCGGGACTTTTATAAAAACATCTTAAATAGTCTCTATGGAAAATTCGCCGCCTGTCGGGAAAATAGGCCGACCGTAGATACCGCGTGGGGACCTATGGCATACGACGGTTATTGGGATGAGCCGGAAACCCCGGAAGGGCGGCACTACATCGCGGGCGCTTTATACCATCCGTTCATTGCGACTCAGATCACGGGCTACGTCCGGCGTGAACTTTTTAGGCTAGAAACGCGTGGACACGCGCTCCATGCCGCGACGGATTCCATAAAATCGCGCCTTGACTTGCCCGTATCGGACGACCTAGGCGGCATCAAAAAGGAGGTTTATGGTGATTGTTACTTATTCAGGAATAAGCTGTATTTGCATTTCGCGCAGGACGCTACTTTGTGCGGGCACGACCTTAAAAAAGGATGGCTCTATGTCTCAACGGGTGACAGTCAAAAGCTCCGCCAAGTGGGTGACGCCCTGGAAACGGGTATGGTTTTTGATAAAGATGAGGACCGATTTCGCGGAAAGATTTTTCATCGGGGGCAACACCTCTGTAAGTATGGGCTCCACGGATACAAGGGTTCGACGTTTGCACTCTTCCATGCGCGTGACCGTCTCTTGCGTGACGGGACCTTGGACTATTCTTACGATCACATGGTAAATTTACGGGAAGGCTTTAAACGCGGGGAAACGGTGTCGGACATGGTGGAACGCCTGGAACGCTTGACTTTATGATCCAAGAGCGTTATAGTCAATTATCACGGTATTTTAAAGGAGCGATTCATGGCTGATACCCCTAGACCCCGAATAACCGGCCTTCCTGTAGGCGTCAAAGCCTGTTTTAAGTTTATGATTCCGGCGTCTTTAGCGACCCAAGAGAAAACGGCGGTAGGGGTCGTGACCAAAGTGAATCAACAAATGGGGTTTCTTCCCTGTATCGAATCGGATTGTGCGTTATGGAATAGCGAAAAAGACTCTTTACCCCAAGGATCAAACGGGGAGTGTTGGGACGTGACGCGTTCCCGCGCCGCCGCTAGGATTGCCAAACTAAAATGGGACGAAGTGGTCGGGAGTGAACATTAATATGGACCCCAACAAATCGTTTAGCCGCCAAGTCGTGCCGGAATCCGCCGATAAAGAGTTTCCGATCCAATGCAATTTGACGGTCAAGCTCCAATTTTCCGTTGAAGACATGGAAAAGGTCAAAAAATGGTATGCCAACACCCGGCATGAGTTAGGCGATAAGTTTTTGGCGGATTTCGATATCAATCGTTTGATTTACGAAGCGTTAGCCGGGGGCGCGGTGAATCCTACCGTCTTAGACGTTTTAATCGAAGAGGTTTCCCATGCCTAAAACCAAATTGGTACGAATTGTTGAACCCAAAAAGAAACGGGAACCCACGATTGAAGAATTAGAGGAAGTCGATTTAGAGGACGATGAGCCGACGGAAGAAGAACAAGAGGCCATCGGCAAGATCGCGGATTTTCAGTCGAAGTTTTCCGGCAAGCAATACAAAATCCGAATTGAACGTTTTAACGTCACTGAGGCCGAATGGGAATGGGTGACGCGTCTCCCCTTGGAAGGATTTGACGCCTTTAACGTTCTCCCGAAATACGGCGGCGGAAAATACAAAGCCGTTTTAATGGACGAAGGCGGGCGCTACGTCAAAGGGGGAATCGTCGAATTTCGATTCTCGACCCCGGCGGAACCCGTCCCCGACAAACCGCGTAGCGCTATGGACGACCCCGCTGTGGTGCTTTTAATTGAATCCATGAAACAACAATCTATGATGCTCATGGACGTTTTAAAAACGTCTCTTCCCGCGCAAGCGGCAAACGCTCCAAAAGGGATGGACGCCGCGCAGATGTTTGATATGTTTGCCAAATTTTCGGCCTTGACCGCTCCCAAAGAAAATAACATGAAATCCTTTATGGAGATGATGAACCTTTGGGAAAAGATGAAAGACACGTTCACCCCGGAAGAAAAAGAGTCGGGCGGCATCGTGTCTGAAATCAAAGAGGCCATGGGAGCCTTAGCCCTTCTTCCCCAAATCCGCGCTCAAATTCCAAACGCGCCAAGTATGCCGACGGGACCCCAAATGATTTCGCCTACGACACCTATGACAGTGACGACGAGGGAGCCTAAAAAAGTGAAAGACGCTAAACCTATTTCCCAATCGGGCCAAAAAGCCCTTTTCTACGTCCCCAAATTCGAAGACGCCGCGAGAGAAAATCAGCCGGTCGAAAAGTGGGCGGATAAACTCTTGGAAATTTTGGACGAAGAAGTCATTCCGGCGTTAGTCAAAGAGTACAACGGGTTTGTGTCGGCGGATTCGATTTACGACCGGCTCCTAGAGGGAGCCAAGTCCGACGAAAAAGAAATCATTTTTATTCATGCCCCCGCCCTTCTTCCTTATAAAGAATGGACTTACCGCGTGATCGAAGAGGCGGTTAAGATCCTCGAATCCCCCGATACGGAAGAAATCCCCGATACGAGAGAGTCCTTGTAACCCGCAATTGCGGGCTTGTAAAACGACGCGATTGCGGCTAGACTATTCTTTGTGCTAGGTCAATTTTTCTCCCTTTTCGGCGGGGACTATGGGATCATTCAAACCGTCAACCGCATGAAAGGACTCGTTTATCAATCCATGCGTCTCCCGAATCAACCGATCCGGGCGCGGGCCGAAAACATTCTCCGTTGGGTTCAAGAGCGGTTGGAAGAGGAAGAAGTGCGGGCGCTGTTTAATTTTGTGCAATCCCATTTTCATTACGTGAACGATCCTTTCGATATTGAACTTTTAAAATCGCCGGATGTGTCCGACGCGGAAATTGAGCGAACGGGATTTTTTATGGGCGATTGCGACGACGCCTCAACCTATTTAGCCGCGCTTTTAAAATCCGTCGGATACGCTCCTTATTTTATCGTGGCGACTCCCGCCGATTCGGACTCCTTTGATTTGTCGCACGTTTATGTTAAAGTGAATATCCCCTCTATGGACCTATGGATCACGCTTGATCCGACGGCACGTGGTAAACCTTTCGGTTGGGAAGTCCCCGCCAAGAGAATCGAATCCTATGCTGTATAAGAGCATATATGCTCTATAGCCTTCCTGTAACTCAAAACCCGCTTTTTGGCCCGCGTACGTACAAGCGTCGTCGGGGTTTAGGGTTTTTGGGGGGACTCGTCACGCTCTATAAAGACCCGCAAGGTCACGTGACCGCTTTTACCGATTCCGCCGGAAACAGTTATTCGGCGTCGTCTTATCCGGCGGATTCCGGGCAATTTGAACAGCTTTTACAGAATATCGGAAACATGCCGACGCAAGTCGTTTTCGGCTCTCTTCCTGGGCCGACACCCGCACAACCGGCGGCACCCGTCGAAGCGGCTTTAGTGATTCCGCCCGGATACGTCCCTTTTACGGCGTCGATGTTGGATAACTGGAAACGCAATACTTATTCCGCCGGTCAATGGACTTCCGCCACACCCGTGAACCATCCCGACGGGACGACTAGTTTAGACGGCTCTTTTAATACCGACTTTCCAAATTTCGATTCCAATAGAATCAACGCCGGGGGGTACGCCTACCAAGATCAAACGTTAGGCGATATCATGTCTTCCGCCGGAAGGCGTTACCAGCTTATCAAACGTCATTTTATCGACGTAGCGACCGGCGTAGGCATAGGTGATTATTACACGACGATTGAAGGCGGGGGGTCGGGGACTCTCCTTAATACGGCGACCAAAGACGTTTCTAATTTTGTCGCTCCTATCGCGGCTCCTTTGGTGCAAGCCTTGACGGACGCCGGGACGGGCGGGGTTTCGGAGTTAGTCGGGTTAGTCGATAAAAACGCTCAACGTCAAACGGAAGCGGTGGTAGGCGGATCGGCGGTAGGGGCCGGTGTTGGAGCGGTGACGGGCGCTATCACGGGATCGGTTGGCGGTCCCGCCGGGACCGTGGCGGGTGCCATTGCGGGTGCTATCGGCGGGGGAATATCGGGGACGGTGGAAGGTATTTCCGTAGCGACCAGTGATCGGCCATCGTCCGATGTGGTCGGGGGCGCGGTGGTAGGCGGCGGAATCGCCGGGGTCGTCGCCGGGGCCGGTGTCGATATTTATAACGCGACGGGAGCCGTTCCCCCGCCAAGCGCGATGGGGCCGGTCACGGTGACGCCTGAAACCGCCGGATCAACCTTACTCCCGCCTAGTCTTTCGATTGTGCCACCGACAGCCCCGCCGCCGGTCTTTTCGCTTCCGCCGGTCGTGGCTCCCATTCAAGCGGATTTCGCGGCTCCCCCTTTAGACCATTTACCGCTCCCGCCCGCGCCCCAAAACTATGCGGGGTCTACGCTTCTTCCGCCAAACCTTTCTTTGATTGAACCCCCGCCCACGACGTATTACGGATTTAATCCCGTCGTGCCGATTCCTTTTACGCCGCCCGCTCCTTCCACGTTTGTCTATAACCCAGGAATCGACCAAGCGGGTTCAACGCTATCGCCGCCAAGTCTTTCGGTAGTCGATCAACCGCCTACGCCGGTAGGCGATTTCGGCACCGTTCCCGTTCCCGGCACGACGCCCGGCCTCTTGTCGGATATCGTGAACGCCGGGAAAGTCGGTATTCCTGGCGCGATTTCGGGATACCAAATTTTTAAAAAACTCACGACTCCCGACGCGGGCGCGGCAAGCGGCGGAAATTCTTATTCGTTTGTCGGAGATCCTAACGCCCCCCAACCGACGACTACGGCTCCTAAGAAATCCTATGCCGCGCCGATCTTGGCCGGGGGCGCGTTGTTGCTACTCTTGGCGGCAAAAGCCAAACGGCATCATGGGTAACAGGCAATTGCCTGTAAATTAAAAATAACCCTTGTTATTTTTTAAAACAGGCGTTATAATTTTCAGCGTAGTAGCTTCAAGGGGCACGTAGTTAAAGCGCAAGGTGTAAGAAATCTACAGATTTCGGGTTTCTTTTCCCGACACGCCTTAACCGGCGTGCCCCTTATGCTCTATAACGTACCAAAGACGTTTAATGGCCCGGACTTACAGTTTCACAAATATCAAACGATGGCGGAATTAAACGCCTTAAACCAGGCCCGCCGAACCCGCGTATTTCCTACCGTCCGAAAAATCAATCCGACGATCCGCTTAAAGAACGGTCAAACCTTGACGCCGCGTGGGTTGTCTGGCCCCGTCCGACTAAACTACAACCGCAAAAGCTCTCCCTATTTATCAGGCAATCGCCTGTCACGACGCGCCGGGTTAAGCGGGATCACTGATTTCTTTTCCGGCATCAAAGACACGATCACGGGAACGGTCGGAGCCGTGACCGGCACCGTGACGGGCGTCGCTAACGCCGCGCAACCCTTAGAACAACTTTTACAGAATAATCCCTCTCTCGTAAACTTGGTAAAGACATTCGTTCCGACGGCCCAAAACCCGACGCCGGTAACGGTCGTCGCCAAACCGACGACGATTACGACCGGCCAAACGTTAGGCGTTTCCAATAAAGTCTGGGTGATCGGAGCCGCCGGTGCCGGGGCTTTGGCTTTAATTAAAATTTTGGGACGCCGTTAAACCGATGACCTTTAGCCTTTCCAGCGTCTTTTCCTCTTTCCTTTCTTCCGGCGACCCCGCCGACGCCGTTCAAAACGCGGAACTTCAAATTGAATCCGCCGTAGGAAATTTCTTAATGACGGGTCAACGGGTATCCGACTTAAAGACCCAAGCCGACGCCCAAAAAAATTCGTCTAATTCGGTGGTGGTTGATAAAGCCAACGCGCTCTCTAATCAAGCGTCGGCCCTCTTAACACAGTTTCGCTCCATTCAATCCGATTCCCAAACGTTGATTAACAATATCATCGACTTAAAATCCAAAATCAACGAAGACCCGACAAAATACGCCGACCCTTCCTCTTCCACGTATTTCGGATGGTCCGTCATGGACGTACTCTCCCAAAATAAACAAGCGGTGTTGCAAGCGTCGTCAGATTCCGCGACGATGATTAAACGAATCGACAGCTATACGACCGCTGTCAATCAGCTTCAATCCGACGTATCGGACTTGATCGCTTTCGCGCAGGGGAAAGGCGTCGCCGCGACTCTTTCCTCTATTGGATCGGGATATACCAAAGTAGCGGAAGTCGGGGCCGGTGTCGGCGTCGCCGCATTAGCGATTTATTTTCTGGCTCCGACCTTTATCCCTCGCATGATGAAATCATTGAGGGGGAAATGATTCGTGCCCAAGATCAACACAAAGCGATTCAAGCGTTCAAAAAATTCCATGGGCGCTCACCTGAAAAAAACATGCCCCCCGTCGATTTCACGCCGCCAAAATCTCTCGTCTACTTGGGACGGGCGATTGCGGTGGAATACGAATCAACCAAAAAATTATATGGCAATCACCGTCCCCGCCTTTATCGTCATAAATTCTCCAAAGGCGTACGCCTTTTGGCGCACCCCAACGGGAAATGGGTGCTTATCCACGGCGGCAAATTCCGGGTATCCGATTGGCTAAGAGGCTGAAATGAAAATACCGATTATTAATCCAGTGAGGCATCGTCGTAAAAGACGACATGCGGTGAAATCCGTTAAACGCGTACGGAGACATCGACGACGCAAACATGTCAATCATCGTCGCAAACGCCGCCTTTCTCCCAAGGCGCGACGCGCCGCGATTCGGAATTTAAAGAAAGCGCGTTCAAAACTTTTTAAAAAGAAGGTGCATCGTCGAAGAAAATCACATCCTAAGAGGGTTTCCAGACGGCACCGGCGGCGCAAGTCACGCGGATTTAAAAACCCGTACGGCGGCGAATTGCTTGTCTTAGGAAACCCTCGTAAAAGGTACCATCGAAAAAGGAGAAAAACCATGGCACGTAGACATCGCAGACATCGCCGCCGGTATGGAAACCCATTTTCGGCCAAGGCGCTCTTAGATCAACCGAAACAGCTTTTGAAAGCTGATTTCGCAATGGAAGCGGTTGCCGTCACGGGCGGATTTGTGGCCCCCGGAATTTTGATGAATTATGTCCCGACGAATTTCCGCGATGTTCCTTGGAAATTCTATTTGTCAAAAGTCGCCGTCATTTCTGGACTTGCCGCCGCTGGCACGATGTTTAAGCCGCGAATCGGTCGGATGATTCTGTTAGGAGGCGGCGTATCGCTTCTTATGGACGTGTTTCAAACGTTCATGGCATCCCGCACCGCCGCCGCACCCGCCGCCGCGAAAGCCTATTATGGGCCTGGCATCCATGCCTATTACGGCGATTTAGACGCGTCGGGAGTCTCAACCGACAGCGGGGATTTAGTCGAAGACAACGAAGGATCAACGTTCTAACCCCATTCGGGGTTGAGTTACAAAAAGACCCGAATGGGTCTATTATGGGGAACCAGTCCCTAACACAATCTGGTAGGGCACCGCGCCCATTATAAGGAGACACAATGCTGAAAGTATTGTCGGATCAAATGAAAGTGTTTTTGCAAGCGTCGCAGTACGAAGAGCCCGTCGATCAGCCGGTGTACCATATTCAGTCGTACCCGACGGTCGGCCAAACGTCATTGACGTTTTTCAATACCGCCGTAGGATCGGCCACCAACGGGTTGGCGGATACCAATATGGACGCGTCGGCGGTCCTTTCCGCCGGAAAACGTTTCGCGGTCATGGCAATCGGCGTGGCGTTTTTAGGAGGATCGGCTCCCGAAATCGTCAATAACTTGACGCCGACCACCTTGACGGCGTACATCAATGACGCGAAAGCGGTTTTGGAAGGAATCGCGTGGTTGAATTTCAAGGTGTTGGATAAGACCTATTACACCGTGGCCCCCTTGTCGTACACCCCGGCGGGATTTGGTCTTTTCGCAAACGCCGCCGCGATGACGAACACCTTGCAAACCGCCGCCAACGGTGAATCGCATACGAACCATGCCGTGAATGGTATGCCGATTCCGTCGGCCTTGCGAAAACTTCGGGTGCCGATCCCGATTCCGCAACAAGTGCGGTTTGAAGTCACGATGAATTGGCCTACAGCGGTGACGATTGCAACCGCCGCCCGGATCGGTTGTTTCTTAGACGGACTTTTGATCCGCGCACGTCAATAACAGGCGATTGCCTGAAATAGTAAAATCGGCGCGGGCCGTGGATACCAAGCGTTCAGAGCCTCCCCACGGCCCGCCCGATTTCCCCACTTGGGGATTTGTCGCACACACGTTGTTTAATTTATTCGAGGTGACATCATGGCCGACCCCACAAATCCGTTTCTACCGACGGCACCCAGTCAAACCGATATCACCGCCGCGCAAGTCGCTACTCAACAATTAGGAGACGCGGTAGATTATTTCTTAGGCCGAATCCGTCTCCCTAAATGGGTGTACCAAAAACCGCACCGTTCCTTTGTCTACGGCGACAACAAAACGTTAAATACCATGGTGTCGGATCGGTTGGATATCACGATGGACGCCGACAGTTATTTTTTAGTGGAAGGCATCAACGTTCAATCAAGCCAAGCCTTGACCTCGTTCAACGATCTTTTGACGGATATTCAAGTCGTCGATTCCACGTACGGGCAACCGTGGTCAAACGCGCCGGTGCCGATTCGGGATATCGCCGGGTACGGGGGAAACCCGAAATATTTGCCGTACCCCGTGATCGTGCGCCCGTCGGCCACGTTATCCTTTTTACTCACCAATAACGCGTCCGTCACTCAGACTTACTATTGCTCTTTTCTAGGCCGGAAAATCTATAACATGAACGAGACGGAAGCCTCTTATTTGTCGCAACGGGGCTTTTACCAATACGTCATGCCGGTCCCGCAAATCGCCTCCGGAATCCGGGGCGTCATCGTCGATATGCAAGTGTTGGGGGGCCAAGATTTTCTCTTGCGAAATATCGTGGGCTCCGAAATGCTGGAAGCGATGGCCTCCGCTGGCACCAACGTCGGGACCGACGTGATCGGGCAATTGCGGGACACAACGAACGATTATTATTTCTTCAATCAAAAAATTTATCTCCGCTTATGGATAGGGGGTCAATTGACGAGGATCGTCAATCAAACGGTCGGCGGAAACTTGTTTAAATCCTATTCGTTCTCAAAACCCTTCAATCTCCGTAAACCCGTCTACATGCGGGCCAATGCCATCTTGGAAGGCGAATTTGATAACGTCGGAGCCCAAACGTTAACCGCCGCCCGTATCACTTTTGAAGGAGCCCGGATTTATCCGGGAGCCGCCGACGCGGGAGCCGCGCAAGCCTTACAAGCCGCCCCCGCCGGTGGATCGGGCGGTCAATAAGGGTTTATGCAACAAAACGTTGAAACAACCTTACCGACACCCAAAAGCGTCATCCGGCGAAACGCCTCGTTTAACGACTACAAATGGGGCAAGGTCCCCATACACCCCCTTCTTTATACCAAGCGCCAACGCTTTTTCGCTTACGGCACGACGATTGTGCCGGGGTCAAGTAACGCCCTAAAGACCGCCGATATCGCGGTAGACAAAGACAGCCATTTCCTTTGTGAAGCGATTCAAATTTACCGTGGCGGCGCGGGCGCTGGCGGATCCGACATTATCAATATCTTAAATTGCGGCGTCACCTATTATTCGATTCAAGATTTGTCGTACGACAAACGTTGGGCCAACGACACCGTTCCGATCTATGACGGGTCGGGCCTTGGGTCCAACACGAAATATTTAACCGATCCGATTTTAGTGAAACCTTCCACGGTCCTACGGGTCGGTATCGACGTGGGGGCCAACGGCACTTTTTATGTGGGGTTGATCGGACGAAAAATTTACGGCGTGACGGATGACGAGTGGGGGTTGGTCAACAAAAAGCAATGGTACTCCTATATTATGCGGTTTCCGACCATCCCGAAAGGGGGCGCGGAACAAATCGTCACCACGCAAGTGTTTTCAGACGCCGATTTTGTGTTGAAACGCCTCTTAGGGTCTTTGATTTTAGGCGAAACCCTTTTACAATCCGTCGGCGGCGGGGCCAACGTCAACCCGATCTTTAACGTGCGGTTTACGGCCATGGATAAAAATCTTCAAAACAAAAAGATTTCGGTTTTGATCGGAACGGGCGAAATGCAGGGATTCGTCAATTCTCAAACCTTTGGATCGGATACCGTATACTCCCCTTCTTTCGGAGAACCCGTCTTAATTATGCCGCCTTTAAAAATTCCGCGTAACACGATCATTGAAGTCCGAATCGCCAACCCGGATTTAAACGTCGATTTAGGGGTGCCTCTTCGCATGACGTTTGAAGGAATCCATGTCTACGACTAGGGTTATCTAATGCCGGCTATTATCCCTCAACTCTCCAATACCGAAAGAGACGACCGTCTAGCCATATTGCGGCGAAACCCGGTCTATCCGATTTCGACGCAATGGTCCCAAGTCGTTAATGCGACCAATTTAGCGACCGCCGACGTGTCGGGATTAGGGTCGTACGACACAAACGTCTTAAACCTTCCGTACGCGTACGCGATTGTAGGGCTCCGTCTATCGAATGTCTTAATTGCCGACGGCACCGTCATCCCTTATTTCGCCGTGGCGGTGAGTTACCTAAGCTCATTTACCGTCGCCGCCTACGGGGGGACCGCCACACAACCCGACGAAGCGGGAAACGTCATTTACCGCATGGCCCAAGTCGATACCGTCTTAAACGATTATGTGCCGATCAAAAACGGACCCGATCCCGATAACTTCTTTGTGCCCGCCAACACGCCTATCTACATCCACCAATGGGCGTCTACGGCGTTAGTGACGGACGGATCGGCCACGGCGCAGGGATTTTTGACGCTCTATTTAATGCATACGGGAATTAGAACATGAGCCTTGACGGATCATCTTTTTTGACGCAGTACCATGGTGCCGTCGGAACCCCAATCGGGGTTCAAATCAACGGCGTCCTTTTTGTGAACGGTCAAATGATCGTTCCATACCCGTCCGGCTTTGTGATCCAGGCGTCGGACGGATCGTACTGGCAATTGGGTGTCACGGTCGTCGATGGTCAAGGCGTTTTAACCGTCAACCCGGTATCTTTAACGTGATGAGGTCGTTTATGAAAAAAATAACCTTTGGAATCGTTGTCGCCGTTTTAGAAATTTTGGGCTCTTGCCAAAACCGGCCCGCGTATGCGACGACCGCCGTCATGGAAAACGTACGCGGCACCAATAACGCCTACTACATCAATACCACATCCAGTTATACCGTGATCGGATCGACGATCCAGGCGTCTACCGCGACCTTGACCGTAGCCGGAAATATTAACGCAACCTGTATTCAATTTGCAAACGGGTTTCAATGTTCCCCGATCCCTTCCACGGGAACCTTAAACAATCAATTCATCCAAAATACGTCGACCTTGCAATCGGGCGCAACGTTCTTTGTTTCTTCCGGCACGTGCGTGAATTTCACGGCGACCGCTTCCACGATGACAAGCCTAAACGTGACGAACTTGAATTATTTGCAAAAACAAATTCAGGTATCAATCACGGCGTCCTCTAATACGACGACAAACACGTATATTAATTCGGCTCTCTCCGCGTCCATAACGCCCACTTCCGCGTCTAGCCGCGTACGGATCACGGTGACGGCGGCGCTAAGGACGGCCAACGCGGGCGCGGCAGATGTTTTAGCGACCATCCGACGCGGCGGGACGGATCTATCGCCGGGAGCCTTGGGGTTTGCCATTGCCGATTCGACCTTAACCGCGACCGTCCCGATGACGTGGATTGATAGCCCGGCCACGACTAGTCAAGTAACCTATTTCGCGTCTTTCCGAAACGACGATAACGCGACGCAGGTATTTTTTGGAGGATCGGGCGCAACGTCCGTCATGCAATTACAGGAGATCCCCTAATGGTTCTCGTCTTTTACATCTTGACCTACGTCGCAGGAACCCCTTACCATGACAAATATAAATTTGAAGGCATGACCAAAGAAACCGTCACGCGCCTTATGGACAACAATCATATCCCATACAAATTTGTGACCAAAGACCAATTCGATAAAGCCAAACAGCCGGAACGGTTAAATGTCGGACCCAAGAAATGACGAACCGTCCAACGTCGATTTGGACATCCGGCGATTCGCCAAACACGTCAATCACGTGGGGCCTAAGAAAGCGTTCATGGATTTTTTATACGGCATGTTCGTCGTTGTAGACGAAGTATTGAGAACGGGGGCAAACGGGAAAGAGTACCCGAAACCGCCCCCACTTTTAAAAAAGCGAGGGACTCCCAATGACAGACCCCATTCAAGCCACAAATAACGCCGCGCAGTTAATCCAGGAAAAAGACGGGCCGTGGTATACCCGTACGGAATTTTGGGGCACCGTGACCTCTTCGATTATCGGACTCGTCCCCTTCTTTTCACCGGCGGCGTTACCTATCGTCAAAGGAGCCGGGATCATCGTGTCTAGTTTGGCTCCAATCGTCTACGGATACGGACGGGCAAACGTCAAAGCCGCGACCGCCGCCGGGATCTTAGGAACGGTCGGCGCGACCTTATCCCAATAGGATTATCGTCATGAGACATTTTAAACGCGTCCCTTTGAAAGAACCTAAACGCCGTCCAAACCGAAACGTGCAAAAGCTCTTAAAACAAATGCGTACCAATAAAGTCGCCGCTCCGCGAAAAGAAAAATCGCACGTAAAACATTCTGATAAATCCAACGCGCCCATTTGGAATGGGTCGGCGTGGGTGCCCGACAACCGTGGATGAAAAAACTAAGCGCATTTTGTATTACGCTCTCGGTATCGCTTTTGTTATGGCGCTGTTTAAGGGAAAAGGAGCCGTCGGCTCCGCCATCGGCACCGGCGTCCAAAAAATAGTGACGGTCTTAAATTACAAAGACGGATTTAAACAGCTTCTTATCAATAAAGCCCTTGAAATCCAAAAACGGTTAGGGATCGACCCGAATTTACTGATTACACAATCCGCCGTCGAATCGAATTGGGGACGCTCTCAGCTTTCGACGGACGATAACAATTATTTCGGAATGACAGCCGGATCATGGATTTCAAAGGGGCTCCCCGTGGCCGACTACCCCACAACCGAATGGATCAATAAACCCGTCGATCAAGTGGCGTATTTCGAAACGCCGGGGGATTTAATCTCAAAAGAAGATGCCGGGAACGGGACGACTAAAGTGAAAGTGCATCGCTATTTCCGTCATTACGGGTCTATGGAGGAATCCTTAGACGATTGGGCGAATTTAATTTCCGGGCTTTCTATGTACGCCCCGGCCTACGCCGCCGCTAAACGCGGAGACTTAGACGCATTTGCGTCGGCGCTACAGGCGGCGGGGTACGCGACGGACCCTCAATACGCGGCAACCCTAAATCAGTTTGGAGCGGAAGTCGAGGCGTTAGCTTAATGTGGGTGACGAACATGGACGACGTAAATCGGACGGAGCCGCATTTATCACCTATGTGTCGGAAGAAATTGGACGCCTTAAAGAAGGGTATGAAATCGCCTCTAAAGGCTATCAAGTCATCTTGGTCAAGATGGACGACCTCGATAAAAAACTTGAAGACCTTAAAGACGCGCTTTACGGAAACGGACCCGATCACGTCGGAATCTTTGAACGGATACGGGCGCTCACCGTTAAAGTCGGCGTCATTCTCTTCGTCTTGGGAGCCGTGGGCGGGTTTGTGGGGCGTTTTGTGGAACGGGTGATTTTTAAATAATGCTTTGGGATATTTTTATCGGAGACGATAATTTTCGCTTAAAGAAAACAGGCGTAAAAGTCTATGCCTCAAACGCCCGTAGCGCCGTCGATATGTTTTTAAAGAGCGATTATGGAAAACACGCGCCGCCAAGCCGCGTCATCGCTTGGAAAGCAGAAAAAAAGAAGCACAAGAACCCAGGAACCCCTTGCGACTATTGTAGGTATCTCCATTCCACATACACCCACGCAGGAACGCCTAAAGCGAGACGCCGCGTGACCGCCCGCCTACGACTCCATATCCGGACGATGCACAAAAACCCGCCGGATAAACACCGCTTGAAAGTGGCCCGCGTCGCTGTTAAGCTTGCTATGAAGCTGTATCACACGTTTAAAGTCTTTGGAGTGCCCCGCGTAGTGATTAACCGTATCCCGGCGGAAGTTAGGCCCTACGTCGTCGATATTTTGGGGTATAATGGGGTCAAGATCGTTGATGGAAACCCGGCAAATCAAAAATGTGCAAGCAAAACGTGTAGACGAAAAGGAGTGGAAACCATTTTAACAGGCTACGGACACAACAAATATTGCAAGCAACACGCCGAACGATTTAAAAAGATTTGGAGGTAAGTCATGGCTAAGAAAAAACCCCGTTCAATCACTCGATCTATCGGCGTACGGGCTTTTGAACAGTTAGCGGCATTGGGGATTGTATTCTTTTTAACTCCCTATCTACAGGCGCAATTAGAGCCGTTACGCGAAAAAGTGTATGGACCGCTACCCCCTGGCACCCTACCGCCGGGTTCTACTCTTCTTCCACCGTCTTTGTCGCTCATTAAGTCCCAAGCAAACCCGGCGGCGTCCTCTATTCCGAATGTTCAAGCCGGAACGGTGCCGGTAGGGACCGTGGCCGACACAAATCCCGCTCCGACTCAAACCGTCGTCGGCCAAACGCCTGGAAATATCTTAAATATCACACCGCCACTGGCTCCTTTAGGCGATACACCCGCGCCGACGGCGGGCGCACCCGCTTTAGCGCCTAATGCGGGGCCGTTAGGCGGTCTGTTTCTTGGGGCTTAAACGAAAATCTAAGAGGGAGGAGTCTTTTATGCGTGACGATAAGAGGCAAATCAAAATGAATTGGGACGATCTAGCGAGAAAAAGTTTTAAAGAAGTCCAACGCTCCGATTTTAGGACGGAAGCGGCGATTCGTAAGAACATTCGGAAGAAAAACGAGGCGTCCTACGGCTTAGTAGACGACTACCGCCGCGTGTTTCAGTCGAAAATCAGCGGATTTATTTTGCTCTTTTGCCTTTTTCTAGGGAAATCGGTTGTGGCCGTTCCCCAAAATGTAAAATATCATTCAGTCGTTGGACCGTTCACGGTGTCGGCATCAACCACCGTCGGAAATTCCGGGACATTTTACCGAAATTGCTTTACCAATATCGCCGTGGTATCCGATTCAAACGGAACCTTTCGTATTTTATCGGGCGCAACGACGACGTATTCCCTCGCCATCACGTCGAACGCCGTACACGTAAACGAATTTGGGGCCGACGATCCTTTTTGCACAACGCAGGGATCGACGACAACGTTGAAAGTCGATAACGGGAACTTCTCAATTAACACCCATGGGTATAAATATTAATCTTATGGCCGTTGCCATCATTCGGATTTTAGGCGTTATCCTTTCTACCGTCGTATTGTCGCATGTGCTTCCGTCGCCGTGGTGGATCTTGGGCGGGGCGGCGCTGGCGTGTTTGTTTCTTCCTTAGTAAATCAATAACTAATTAGTCAAGGAATATTTTGCCAAATTGATACATTTG
>Ga0157376_10000637_pt1 | contig 22720 bp, 20 predicted proteins | sample M45metaG_FD_121801 | JGI IMG/M metagenome (GOLD analysis project Ga0157376, IMG submission 121801) | Miscanthus rhizosphere microbial communities from Kellogg Biological Station, Michigan, USA - M4-5 metaG | ecosystem: Host-associated > Plants > Roots > Rhizosphere > Soil | place: USA: Michigan... | reverse complement strand
TCGCCCAGGTGAAATATCCTTTCAATAATTTCCTGTTCTGCTTCATCTATGGTTCCCTGTTCGGTTCCTTCATTGATGATTGCCTTGATTTCCTCTTCCGTTACGGAATTGTCTCGCGGGCTCACGTTGAAAAGCTGGAAAAAGAAATTAGAAGTCTTGTTGAGCAGCCACACGATAGGGTAAGTAGCGATGCTCAACCACCTCACGGGCCGCGCCACGATCTTCGCGATTTGTTCGGCTTTCATCATGCCAATGCGTTTGGGAATGAGTTCGCCGAAGACGATGGTCAGGAAGGTGGTGAGAATAACGATGATGGTAGTGGAGATGTCGGAAGCATATCGCTTCAGGAAAGTAATTCTCTCGATGTAAGGTTGAAGATAGTCATTGAATTTTTCACCGATATAAACACCCGTCAAAATAGCGATGAGGGTGATTCCAATCTGGGCGGTTGACAGGAAAATTTCAGGATTTTCTGCAAGTTCCAATGCGCGCCGGGCGCGTTTATCACCCCTGTCTGCCTGGGCCTCCAACCGCGCTTTCCTGGCTGAAACCAGGGCTATTTCAGACATGACAAAAAGGCCGTTCAAAAAGATCAAAACGAGAAGAATAAAGATTGCTGTCATGTTGCACGATTGTCCGCGGCTAAGCTAAGCATTCCGACCTTATTATTAAAAAACCATGCCGCGATGAACCCCAGCCAATAACCTACCACGGCACCACAAAATACATCCAGGGGAAAGTGCACACCAACATACACTTGCGAATATGAAACCAGGAAAGCCCATACAAAGGCAAACCACCACCATTTCGAAATTCTTCCCAGCGTAAAAAATAAAAACGCCGCCATGGCAAAATGGTTTGATGCGTGCGAGGAAACGAAACTGCTGCTCGTTGGACAATAGCTCACAAGAAAGCGTACCTGTTCTGCCCAGTTCGGATCCCGGCAGGGCCTCAACCTGAAAACCATATTCTTGATAAAATGCGCGCTAACGACATCACTCAGTCCTGCCGTGATAAGAAAACTGACGATCCACCACCAGGAACGCCTCCCGAAATTGATGACGACGAATAAGAAAATGAAGATGTAGAAAGGAATCCAGGTATTGGCCTCCCGCAGAAAGGGAGCCAGCGTGTCAAAGGCCGCACTGTGCCAACGTTGATTGATGAATGTGAAAGCCTTATAATCCCAGCTAATCAACCTTCCGCCTAAGCTTGATGGTGCGGATCCCTGTAAGAATATCATGGGGTAAAAATAATTACTATATTTTTAGGGCCCTTATTTAATTGTATTTAATGAATTTCAGACCGGGATTAAGTCGCCTGATGCGGTGGATTCTGCTGCTTTCAATCTTCTTTGTACTGTTATTGCTTTTATTGAGAGCTGCGCTTTATCTCTGGTTTCCACGCCCTGCCAATGGCGCAATCAGTTCCTGGCCCGCTTTTAATCTTGGCTTTCATTACGATATTCGTTGGGTATCGCTGGTTGCGCTTGTAGTGTTGGTGCTTGGAAGCATTCCCATACTGAATCCTTTCAGAAAAAATACTGCGAGAATAATCTGGATGACGGTATTCATGGTGCTCGCCTTTGCCCTGATCATTTTCTATGTGTTTGATTTCGGTTATTACGCCTATCTCAGCCAACGACTCAATGCAAGTGCATTAAATTTCCTCAAAGACGCAAAGATTTCCGGCGCCATGATCTGGCAAACTTACCCCGTGCTGAGAATACTCTTGGGGATCCTGGTTTTTCTCGCGCTTATTGGTTGGTTTCTTCGATGGTCTTACCGGATGATTTCAAATTTCCCTGACCCTTCCACACGAACCAGCAGGATCGTAGGTTTTATCGTTGGGTTCCTCCTATTCGGGGTGGCCATTTTCGGACATCTTGGACAATACCCGCTGCGCTGGAGTGACGCCTTCGGACTTGGAAATGATTATGCTGCGAATCTGGCGCTCAATCCCATGGAATCATTTTTCAACACCATGGATTTCCGCAATACGGGTTTTGATGCGGAAGCCGCGCGCAAGTATCAACTGATGATGAGTGGTTACCTCGGCATCAATGTTTCCGGAGATAGTATTTCCTATTTCCGGACGCGCAATCCAAAACCGGTCGTTACCAGCAAGCCCAACATTGTACTGGTCATTTGTGAATCGTTCAGCGCATACAAGAGTTCCATGTGGGGTAATAAACTCAATACCACTCCTTTCTTTAACCAGCTTTGCGAGAACGGAATGTTCTTCGACCGTTGCTTTACGCCTTCCTTTGGCACAGCCCGCGGCGTGTGGGCCACGCTCACGGGTATACCCGATGTGCAGCCTACCCAAACGGCTAGCCGAAATCCTACGATCGTGGATCAGCATATCATCATCAACGACTTCAAAGGTTACGATAAGAATTATTTTCTTGGTGGAAGTACCAGCTGGGCAAATATCCGGGGATTACTTTCCAATAACATTCATGACCTCCGGATTTATGAACAGGATGATTTTGACGCGCCGAAAGTTGATGTTTGGGGAATCAGTGATAAAAACCTTTTCCTGGAAGCCAACAAGATCCTCGCAAAAAAATCAAATCCCTTTTTTGCAGTGATTCAAACCGCGGACAATCACCGGCCCTATACCATTCCTGAAGAAGATCGTGCTGAATTCAAAATGGAGGAATTCCCAATTGATACGCTTCGCGCATATGGATTTGAGAATAACGACGAGATGAACGCGTTTCGCTATACCGATTTTTGTTTTCAGAAATTTATAGAGGCGGCCCGAAAGGAGAAGTATTATGAAAATACGATGTTCGTATTTGTGGGCGACCACGGAATTCCGGGCGACGTCGGGAACCTCTTCCCCAGGCCATGGACAGATCTTCGGCTTGCCAATATGCACGTACCGCTCTTGTTCTACATGCCCGGGAAATTAGCTGCATCCAGAAACAGCCATATCTCTTCACAGGTGGATGTGTTGCCCACGATCGCAGGGCTTTGTGGGATCGCTTATTCAAGTTCCGCGCTGGGCCGGGATCTGCTGGACAGTTCCCTATATCGTGATTCAGACAAGCAATTCGCATTTTTTTATGACCCGGAAATGAAAGCCATCGGTGCCGCAAAAGGCGGATACTTTTTCAGAAAACAGATCAATGGAAATGTCGAGAATTTTGTTTCGATCCTGAGCAACGACCCGGTGTTGACTAATGATAGCACAAAATTAAAGCGGGAACAATTGAAGCAATTGGCCGAAGCAACTTATTCTACCGCCCAGTTTATGCTATTCCATAATAAGAAATCGAATTGATTATTTCTTCTTCATTGCAACCATGAGGAGCCGCGGAGACTTGTTGACATCATAAGGACCGAATTGGTAGTCGCCAAATACATCCTGCATTTGCAATCCGTGATAAGCAAACATGTCGTTAAAATCACCTAAGCTGAATTTGCAAACCTGTTCAGTGATGATGTATGGTTCAGACCGGTTCTCATCTTCCACTTCGACCTTCTTATAAAAATAATTTTCATCGAACCACCTGCTGAGAAAGAATTGGATCCCATTAATCTCGGTCGATTCCCGGGCCTTGAGGTGAGATTCGGCGTATTGCACGTTGAGATAATCCAATACAAAGGTTCCGCCGTGTTTCAACGCGTCGGCGACCGTTCGAACCGCATTTTCATTTTCTCTTCTTGATCTGAAATAACCAAAGCTGGTGAAAAAATTGAAAGCATAATCGAAGTAATTCACGCTGTAAGGCAACCGCATATCGTGAAGAAAAAAATGCAGATTTTCTCTTTCATTTTCTTTGGCGATTTTGATGCTATCGGGTGCCAGGTCAATTCCCGTGACGTCAAACCCGAGTGAAGCAAGAATTTTTGAATGCCGGCCCCTGCCGCAGGCAACGTCCAGCATTCGCGCGCCGGCCGTGGGCTTGAGACGCTTTACGAGTTCTTCGATAAATCTTTTTGCTTCTGCTTCATCCCTGTTAAAATAAAGGAGGTGGTAATATGGCGAGTTAAACCATTCTTTATACCAGGGTTTATCGCTCATAAAAGGTTTTTGTAAAGATATGCCGGATACCAGATACCAGATACCGGATACCGGATAGTTTGTGTGTGAATGAGTGAGTGTGTGATTTGTCCCAATACCCACACCCAAACTCACACCATCAGGTATCCGGTATCTGGTATCGGATATCCAAAAATCCAGTATGTTTGTGCACTCAAAAAACCTTTTTCGTGGCATTGATCAAGAGCATCTCGGGTATCAGAGGTACAATAGGAGGCAAACCCGGCGAAACCTTATCTCCCCTTGACACGGTTAAATTTACTGCCGCGTACGGCAGCTGGCTTGCAAAGAAATCTTCCAACAGAAAAATTGTTATTGGACGTGATGGCCGGATCAGCGGTGAATTGGTACAGTCACTCGTTGAGAATACTTTGATCTCACTCGGATTTGAAGTAACCGACCTTGGCTGGAGCACTACGCCCACCGTGGAAATGGCGGTAATGCATGAACGCGCGGCCGGCGGAATCATCATCACAGCAAGTCATAACCCGCAGGAATGGAACGCGCTGAAATTGTTGAACGGCGACGGCGAATTCATTTCAGCCGCCGACGGAAAGGAAGTATTGGAAAAGGCAGCTGCGGAGGACTTCGTTTTTGCACCGGTAGAAAAGCTTGGTTCGATTCACAAGGACGATAGCTGGTTGCAAAAGCATGTCGATGCAATCGTAAAATATCCGCTGGTCGATGTCGCTGCAATCAAAAAAAGAAAATTCAAGGTGGTTGTAGACGCGATCAACAGCACCGGTGCGCTGTTTGTTCCAGAAATGCTCAAGGCCCTCGGCGTTAAAGATGTTACCGTACTGAATGCAGAGATCAATGGCAGATTCGCGCACAATCCCGAACCGCTACCGGAAAATCTTGTCGGACTTTGCAACGAGGTCAATCGCCAGAAGGCAGACCTGGGCATTGCAGTTGATCCCGATGTTGACCGACTCTGCTTTGTTTGTGAGGATGGCAGCCTTTTTGGTGAAGAATATACGCTCGTTGCGGTAGCCGATTATGTGCTTGGCAAGAAGAGCGGCAATACCGTGAGCAACATGTCGTCCACGCGCGCGCTTCGGGATATCACGGAAAAACATGGAGGACAATATTATCCCAGCGCGGTGGGAGAGGTGAATGTGGTGAATAAAATGAAGGAAGTTGGTGCTGTGATTGGAGGAGAAGGGAATGGCGGTATCATCGTACCCGATCTTCACTATGGCAGGGATGCCCTAATCGGAATTGGACTATTCCTGAGTCACCTTGCCAATTCAGGAAAAAGTATTCGCCAATTGCGTGGTTTTTATCCCGACTACGTCATGAGCAAGAACAAAATAGAATTGGCCAATGGCGTCGATGTGAAGGCAATTTTCGAAAAGATCAAACAGAAATATAAAAACAATCCCATCAATACCGAAGACGGATTAAAAATTGAATTTGAAAACGATTGGGTTCATCTCCGAACCAGCAATACAGAGCCCATCATCCGTATTTATTCGGAATCTCATTTCGAAACCACGGCCCGCAATATCGCGTTAAGGCTGATGCAGGATATCAGGGAGTTTATGTAGATGGATACCGTTGACCGTTGACCGTTGTTCGTTGTCCGTATACCGTATACCTAATACCGAATACCGGATTGTGGCATCTGGTAGCTGGTATCCGGTGTCATTTTCTTACCTTTGCGCCCCATATGGAAAGAATTTACCTCGACAATGCGGCCACGACACCAATGGATCCTCTCGTGCTTGAGGCCATGATGCCTTATCTCACTGAAAAATTCGGTAACCCCTCATCCATTTATTCCTATGGAAGGGAAAGCAGACTAGCCATCGAAACTGCACGGAAGACAGTGGCACGACTCCTGAATGCGCATCCTGCTGAAATATTTTTTACCAGCGGCGGCACGGAAAGCTCCAATACAGCAATCATTTCGGCCGTGCGCGACCTGGGATGCAAACGCATCATTAGTTCACCTATTGAACATCATGCTGTTCTGCATACCATCGAATATCTCGCCAAACGTGGAGAGGCAGTACTCGAATTTGTAAACATTCTTCCCAATGGGCATGTCGATTTGGATCACGTGCAAGCGTTGCTCAAAGTTTCACCAGCCAAAACATTGATTACGCTGATGCATGGCAACAATGAAATTGGTAACCTGCTGGACCTTGACGCGGTTGCACAAATGGCCAAAGCGCATGGAGCTGTATTTCATTCAGACACGGTACAAACAGTTGGTCACTTTCCATTTGACCTCAGAAAGAGTCCGATCGATTTTATAACTGGCGGCGGACATAAATTTCATGGTCCGAAAGGCGTTGGATTGCTTTTCATCAACGAGCGTAATAAGATCGAACCATTCATTCACGGCGGTTCGCAGGAAAGAAATATGAGGGCGGGTACGGAAAACCTTTATGGTATTGTAGGATTTGCAAAAGCACTCGAACTGGCAAGTGCTAATTTTGAAAAAGACAGTCAGTATATCCGAGGTATTAAGCAGTACATGTTCAACAAATTAAGGACGGAAATTGCCGACGTGAGTTTCAATGGCGATCCGGAAGGATCCAGCTTGTACACCGTTTTAAGCGTCAACTTTCCGCGTTCGGAGAAATCTGAAATGCTGCTCTTTAACCTACATCAACAATATTTGTGCCTCTGGCGGAAGCGCATGCACCAGCGGCGTGGAAACCTCTCACGTGATTAAAGCCCTGGGCGATAGCGATAATAAAGCAACGGTTCGTTTTTCATTCTCGAAATTCAACACCAGGGACCAGGTTGAGCATGTCATTGAGAAACTAAAAGGCCTGATCTGATCCATTGGGAGTAAACTGGCTTTCCACGCGTTTCATGGATTTTGCTTAAATTATACAGCAAATGAGTTGACATGATACCTATTGGAGATGATAATTCAGACCGGCAGTTGAAGCCGATCATGAACTACACGCTGATTGCAATCAATATTCTTGTGTTTGTATTTCTCCAGGGCATGGGCTCAAATGCCATCTTTACTTACGCCTATTCAACAGTACCAGCAGAAATCCTCACAGGCAAAGACGTGATTACGCAAGCGCAGCGTTTGGTAGACCAGGCTACCGGTCAGGAATACCTGGTACCTGGTCTGCAGGCAACGCCCATACCCGTATACCTGACGCTTGTTACCTCCATGTTCATGCACGGCGGTTGGGCGCACCTTTTAGGTAACATGTTGTACCTGTTTATTTTTGGAGATAATATTGAAAACCGGCTGGGCCATGTGCGTTATTTAATATTTTACCTGCTTTGTGGCATCATCGCTTCACTCACTCATGTCTTCTCTACTTACCTGATGCCTACTAGTTCACTCGTTCCCAGCCTCGGTGCTTCCGGCGCTATATCGGGCGTACTGGGTGCCTATATTCTTCTCTTTCCAAAAAGGAGGGTTAATGTATTGCTAGGTTGGTTCATTATCGCCGTTCCGGCATTCATTGCGGTTGGCCTTTGGATCCTGTTCCAAATTGTGAGCGGCCTGGGCATGTTGGGCGGAAATGAAGATGGTGTGGCTTATGCGGCTCACATTGGCGGCTTCTTCGCGGGAATTATTTTGATTAAAATTTTTGACAGGGGTCCATCCGTGCAGGTCGTCGGCACCAACTACAATCGTCGTAACCGTTAGTTCAGTTTTATACTGACCATTAACAAATTGGAATGCTTTATTCGGTGTAATCATCTTATAATCAACGAACTACGTGGGCATGAAGTTTGAATTTGGGAACGATAATTGCATTCAAAAGGGACAAAGAATATTTTATGAAAAAACGAGTTCCTTTATTTTCCCTATTTGCATTGGCCCTATTGACTTCATTTACCAGTGCCGCACAACCCGAGCCTGTGGATTTCAAAACCATCGACAATTATTCCCTGAAAAATGATGTGAGACTTGCACCAGGCTTCAACTGCATGGTGCTTATCAATCCGGCTCAATTCAACAAGGCTTTTACGCCTGCTAAAACGGGAACTAATTCAACGGCATTACCTGATTTTACGACTCAAAGAGTCATCGCCATTGCGTTGCCTCCCACCATGCGAAAGACAAGCCTGATCATCGATAAAATTGAGATGTCTGGCTCCATAGCGTATGTGCATTTCCGGGAGGTATTGGCAGAAAACTTAACGACTAAAATGACACCGCTCACCATCGCCAGTTTCGACCGGGCGAGTTTTATTAAAACGGTCGCTTTTTACAAGGATAAACACCTGGTTAAATCTTTTCCCGTGAAGTAATGGGAAACATTTGGTAAGTAGGAGGCCACCTGGCCTCCTTTTTTTGTCTTTACAAAAACAGCAAAGAGTAATTTAGCCGTTCAGATCTTTTCAAAATGTAGTACCTGCCCACCTTTCCGCCAAATCTGGTCACCCAATTGTTTCAACAGGTCAAAATCGGACTCATGTACTTTGGCGAAAATATTTCCAGCATCCAATAATTTACCTTCGCCGTAAAAAATCCCCATGCAACCCCATATTTTATTTCGCTGGGGTTTTATCGGAGCGATAACCACTTCTCCCGCCTCAGCAAATATGGAGGCATTTTCCTGCCCAATCTCCAGCAATGGTGCTGTATCGATCCAGATTTCAAATCCTGATACGCGTGCGTGCAGGAACTCTCTTGAAAAGGGTAAGTGCTTCTCAAATGCTTTTGAAGTTGTCCCGGCCTCATCATAATACATGAAACGGATCTTCTTTCCGTCTAAAGTAAGAATTTGAAATCCGGTTGACATGAGAGTCTGATTTAATTTTCGAAACCATTATTCACCATATTCTTTCTTAATTGCATCGATGATGCGCCGGGCTTTGGAAGAAGTACTATCATAACGTGTTAGAATTTCCTGGGTAAAGGCAAGGCTTTCAGCAAGGTTTTTTGCTTGGTCTGTTTCGAGAAGCTCAATCATGTTGGTGTTACCAGCCTTATCGCGCTTTTTGGTTTCTGCGATATATTGAAACAAGTCCTGCTTCCTTTTCGTATAACTATTCGTTGAAGTCAACAGGTTGGGGATGTTCTCCTGGTAAAAATCCATGATATCATTTTGCAATTCTTTGTTTTCAATGGTCATGATCTTACCACTGGACTTGAATCCCTCGAACCTCCCACTGTTTACAATGAGCCCCGTGGTATTACTAATGTAGTTGGAATACTTGCGCATGGTGTCTACCCGAAGGGAGTCTCCGGGTTTCAACGTGCTGATATATTTGAAGGCGAGTCCGCTCATGACATAAGAGTCCACATCTTCGTGCATTTCTTTCACATCATTCTCCAGGTCGGTCTTAAGACCCAACAAAAAATCCTTCGCATCGGCCTGCTCATGCCGGTGTTCCTTCCATCTTTCGAGGTAGGCGGCGAGCGATACGGCGAACACGATGATCAATACTTCGATCCCAACTTCTTTTACTTTTTCCCAGATTGTCAATGATGAATTTTTTGCGATTTTAAATGCTTTCAGACTGTGCCCTGTAATCTCATGTTCCATATGCTGAAATGATTGGCCTGATATATTTCCTAAATCTAGTGATTACTACAATAGCACAAATAACCACCCGCCTCAGTTGTGTGAGTGGTATGTTTCGGCTGATCATCTCCGGTTTTTCTGACTTGAGTGAAGACCGAAACCGCTAAGATTCCCTGAAATATTTACTTACGGCGCCGGCAATAGCAGCTCCTACAATTGGCGCAACAATGAAAAGCCAAAGCTGACTGAGGGCCCAACCCCCGGCAACAACGGCCTGGCTGATGCTTCGTGCGGGATTCACGGAAGTGTTGGTAACCGGAATGCTGGCCAGGTGAATCAGCGTCAGGGCAAGACCAATTGCGATGCCCGCAAAACCCTTGGGTGCCTTGTCACTGGTGGCGCCGATAATAATCAACAAAAACATGAAGGTCATCACGGCTTCCATGATAAATGCGGAACTCATATTATAGTGACCTGGTGAATGCTCACCGTATCCATTAGAAGCAAAATCACCAATGGGTGATCCATTACCCGTCACAATGATGTACAACAACCCCGCCGCGATAAACGCGCCAATCACTTGTGAAATGATATATGGCAATACATCTTTGGCAGGAAATCTACCCGCTACCCAAAGTCCAATAGAAACTGCAGGATTCAGGTGCGCTCCTGAAATATGACCGAAAGAGTAAGCTATTGTGATGACCGTTAGCCCGAGTGCCAGCGATACACCCAAAAAGCCAATACCCAGTGCGGGAAAAGCGGCTGCGAGGAGTGCGCTGCCGATACCTGCGAAAACGAGCCAGAATGTTCCAATGAGTTCAGCGAGATACCGTTTCATGTTTGTTGTTTTTGATTAAAAATATTGGTTTCAAAATATACAATCCATTTGAATGATACCGGTCTGTGCCCTATTTTTTGGGCATGCTGTTCAACAGGAAAAGTTTCCACTCATTCTTCTCCTTAACTGCAAATGCAGACTCAAAACGATGGGTTACGATTGTACTATCAGCTATGGTCAGGGTAAGTTTCTTATTGTAAGTCAGCACTGCGGTCTGTTGGTCTACGATCGCGGTGTAATCCGAAAATTCAAATTTGGCCGTATAGGCGGGCATGCTTCGCAAATCATGAATAATGTCTTCGGTGTGATAAATCATGCTGTCTTCCGCCAGCCTGAAATCGTTTGTCGTAACTGCCTTCAATTCAACCGTGTCATTATTCCTGAGACCATCGTGAAATTTGGTTACCAGGTCACGAACCACTTCCGGCCCGGCTGGTGGCTTTTGCGTATTGCAAGCAAAGAGAGAGACCATAATTATAATGGAAACCGTCAAACCGGGGAAAAAAGCGGAAAGCGGACTTTTCATTTGAAGCAGTTGAATCTTACAGAATTTTTGCGAGGCGAAGGTGTTGCAATAACATAATGGTCTTTGCATCCCTGATTTCGCCCGTTTGAATCATTTGCCAGGCTTTGTCAAATGGCAATTCCAATACTTCAATGTCTTCCTGCTCATGCTCAATTCCTCCGCCTTCGTGAATTTTCATGTCTGAACTGTATTCAGCAATAAAAAGGTAAAGAATTTCTGTGACAGAACCGGGGCTCATATAAGATTCATACACTTTTCTTACTTCTTTCACCAGGTAGCCGGTTTCTTCTTCGGTCTCCCGCCTGATGCAATCCTCCGGATTATCCTTGTCGAGTAGTCCGGCGCATACCTCTATCAGCATACCATCGGCGTTCCCGTTAATGTAGGTAGGCATGCGAAACTGCCTGGTTAAGATAACGGTCTTTTTATGGGTATTGTAGAGCAGAATGGCGGCGCCATTTCCACGATCATATGCTTCCCGGGTGTGTAACTCGTGCGCGCCGTCAGACTTCAGGAATTCATACGTTATTTTTTTGAGCGTGTACCAGTTGTCGGACAGTATTTCAGTCTTGATCAGGTTTACTCTTTCGCGCATGGTGTCGTAGTTTAACTAGGAAGCGTGGAGATGTCTTTCATCTACATCAAGAAAACTTCTGGTCTTATCGAATTCTCTTCGGGTAATATTTCCGCCAATGATCATTCCAATGCCGCTCATAGCAAGCGCTAAAAATCCGTTTGTCCAATCATCATGACTTCGCGGATTCTCAACGATTCTGGGAGTATGAACAATGAAAATCAAAGCCAGGAACAGGAGGCTGAGCAGACCTGCACCCAACAACAACCGCCAGCCTGTAAAAAATATCAGGGCAAAGGCAAGGAAGATGAATCCGATACCATAAGTGACGATATTCTCCATGGGAATCCACGTGGGAACGACGTTGGCGAAATCTTCCCCGTCAACGAAATACTGAATGCCGATCACCGCCAGGCTAACGGCGAATAAGATCAGTCCCAATTTCGCAACCTTTATCCAGGATCTGGCCGGTGTTCTGTTCAGCTTGTTAAAACTATAGTTGGCAGGGAACATGAGTGCGCCGGAGATGAGAGCAAGTATTTCAAACGCTGCCGTCAAAGCCCATCCATCGCGCGGGTGCGCAAAGATCCCTGGCACATGCACAAACAATAGAACAATCGTAAGCAGGGTGGCGAGGACCATGCAGGCCTGTGCAATATATTTTTCAAGGCCCATTGCAAAACCGCATAAAAAAGTAATGATGCCAAAGGAGCGCATAATCAGGCTTCTTCCCATAAATGAGAATGAGAGTGGAAACAGCGACGAACTGAAATCGGAATAAATAATGAACTGTATTCCGATTAAGGAAACGGCAATCGCGTAAAATAGCCGTCCAGGGCTGCTCAATCTAAACATGCGTGAGGTTTGGGCGGACCAATATTTCTGGCCTCCTTAAAGATAAATAACTTAGTATAATAAAGACAAACAGCCCCGCGGAAGGGCGGGGCTGCTGATATCGTTCGTTTTAGGTGTAGCTAACGCATTCCTTCAACTCCTTCTCCGTGTAGGCGAGACCGTATTGTTTCAGGACCTCGTCTGGTACGCCATTCCATTGGTTAGGCTGATTCCCCATATAACCAATATCCTTTATGCCAATTGGCGAGGAATAAAATCCGCTTGCGGTAAGATCCCTGATATGATTGAAGAATGAAACGCCCTGGCTCATTTCAGGCTTCGCTTTCTCGGGATATGCGATATCATCCACCACCTGTATTTGCTGTTGCGATGTGCAATCTTTAAATGGTTTCTCGAACCTGGTCATGCATTGAAGATCGAGCCACCTCAATCCGCCTCGCACGGGAACCTGGTGATAGGGTTGATCCTTCACGATAAATTCTATAAAGTCAGGCACCTTTGCGTCGGTTGCACTTCCACTCACTTCGTCCTTTGGTATGATAATATCAACCAACACTGCGATGGTTGCCATTTCGTGTTCGGTGAAGAATTTTTCTCCAACAAGTTTTTCGTAGCGTTCTTTTTCAACTGGCTCGCGAGCTGGACCTTCCGGCGGCGTTCCTGTTTTATTTGCATCGGCCGTCTTGGCTTCGGTCGCTTTGTTATCCGGCTGCTTGCACGCAGTTTCAAGCAATACGCCCGCAGAGAACGTACCGACTGCAATGGTCTTTATCGATTTTCTTCTATCCATAAATTCATTTCATTTTAAAATTGACAATACGTGCTACGCTTTAAATATTTTGCTTTTTAAGCTCATCGATGATATACTCTGAAGCTCTCATAGAAAGGGCCAATATGGTCCACGTGATATTTTTATCAGCCTGGGAAGTAAAGGCCGCGCCATCTACAACAAAAAGATTCTTACAATCGTGCGCCTGGTTCCATTTGTTCAGTGCAGAACGTTTGGGATCACTGCCCATTCTAACAGTTCCTGCTTCGTGGATGATCCTTCCGGGCGTCTCAAGGCCATAATTGTTTTCCGGACCGTCATCACCCCAGGTGATCACTGCGCCCATATTGTGCATGATTTCCCTGAAGGTCTCTTTCATATGCTTGGCCTGCTTGATTTCAGCGTCACTCCACTGCGTGTGAAACCGCAATACGGGAATCCCATATTTGTCAACCACATTGGGATCGATTTCGCAATAACTGTCTTCTCTCGCAACTCCTTCTCCTCGTCCCGCCATACCAACGCCCGCTCCATAGAAGTAACGGTAATCTTCTTTCAACGAAGAACCATAACCACCTGCCTCCTTATTCTTGCCGTTGACAGGATGCTTTCCGTTTCTACCTTCAATGCCTCCGCCGAAACCGTAAGATGGCATATCCATTCCACCCCAATACTCAATATGATAACCGCGAGGGAAATCAAGTTTCTTATTATTGAGCCACCAGGGTGAGTACACATGCATGCCACCCACGCCATCTTCATTGTATCTTTTTCTTCCGAATAACTTCGGAAGATAGCCGCCCATGGCCGCTCCGGTTGAATCGTGCAGGTATTTACCTACCACATTGCCTGAGTTGGCGAGCCCGTTGGGATGTACGGTAGACTTCGAATTCAAAAGGAGGCGGGCCGATTCGCAGGCACTTGCGGCCACGATCACCACTTTACCGCTCACCTGGTATTCATTCATATCATCCTTGTTCACATAGCTCACCCCGGTTGCCTTTCCTTCCTTATTGGTGAGAATTTCACGGGCCATTGCGTTTGCAACGACGTCTATATTTCCGGTTGCAATTGCAGGTACAACAAGCACAGAGGAGGACGAAAAATCAGCGTAGAATTGACAGGCGCGATTGCACTGGCCACAATAAACGCATACCCCACGTTCCTCATTTATTTTTTTGGTGAGCATGGAGAGACGCCCGGGAATCACGCGCACACCTGCTGCGGTTGCCGCATTCTTAATAAACAGCTCGTGCAATCTGGGTTTGGGAGGAGGCAGGAAAAATCCGTCGGGATCATTCGGTAATCCTTCATTCGTACCAAACACTCCAATCATTTTGTCTACGCGATCATAAAACGGTTTGATATCCTCATAACCGATGGGCCAGTCTTCACCCAATCCGTCAATGCTCCGGCGTTTGAAATCATCCGGACCGAATCGAAGAGAAATGCGTCCCCAGTGATTGGTTCTTCCGCCCAGCATTCTTGCACGCCACCAATCCCATTTTGTTCCGTCCTTTGTAGTATAGGGTTCGCCATCCAATTGCCAGCCACCGTAACAGGCGTCGAAGTCTCCGAAGGGGCGGAAACTGGTGCTGGCTCCGCGCCGGGGTGACTCATAAGACCATTTGAATTGTGTTATATTTTTTTTCGGATCATACATCGGTCCCGCTTCGAGCAGGCAAACTTTCATGCCCTGCTTTGACAAAGTATAAGCCGCCATGCCGCCACCCGCACCGGATCCGACGATAATGGCATCATACTGTTTGCTGGTTTTTTTGATCTGAACATCACCCATGACAGAAATGGAAATTTTTAGAAGTGAAAAATCGAAAATGTTTTCGCCGGGAGCGGCGGCAGATCAACTTCTGCGAGCCCATGAAGGCACGCGTAAATGTAGTATTTTATTGGAATTCCAGACTTCCCGGCGCGCTGAATTTTATATTCGCTAACTTTCTCGACCTGATCATGGAATATTTTATTGGCATCGACATCGGCACCACGAATGCAAAAGCAGTTGCAATGACGGCTGCGGGGAGAATTTTGGGTGAAGAACGGGCAGCCTATCCGTCGATTCAAAAATTGCCCGGCCAGTTTGAACAGGATCCTGAGAAAATTTTTAAGGCTATTATGTCCATGATTCCACGCCTGGTGACAAAATTGAAATCACACGAGGTTACGGCGATCGGACTGAGTTCAGCGATGCACGGACTGATTGCTGTGGATAAAAAAGGCAAGCCGATTACCAACCTGATCACCTGGGCAGATACACGAAGTGCTTCCTATGCGCAAGACTTGCGGACGACTGATTTGGGTAAAAAGATTTTCTTCGAAACCGGCACGCCCATACACGCGATGTCGCCACTCAGTAAACTGATTTGGATGCGAAATGAACTGCCGAAGATCTGGAATTCGGCGGGCAAGTTCATTTCAATGAAAGAATATTTTTTGTACCGCCTCTTTGGAAAATTCCTGGTTGATTATTCCATTGCTTCCGCAACCGGCCTGTTTAATATTATGGCCAAAAAATGGGATAGTCTGGCCCTTCATGAGGCAGGCATTGAGCCAGATCGCTTGTCAATACCCGTTCCCGTTTTGCATGTCGAAACGGGTATTTCAAGTGCACACGCGAAGACATTGCGGATAGGTCAAAAAATTCCATTTGTGATTGGCGCAAGTGATGGATGTCTGGCCAATCTTGGCACAGGTGCTATGGAGGATCATGAAGCGGCCGTAACCATTGGCACCAGTGGAGCATTGAGAATGGTGAGCAGGAAACCCGTCCACGACCCGGATGCCGTGCTTTTTAACTATATCCTGGATGATGAGTTTTACGTAAGTGGAGGTCCCATCAACAACGGCGGCGTGATCCTGAGATGGATTGCAGAAAATATGCTTGGAAACAAATTTTCGACGATTGCTGATGTCGGGAAATTTGTAAAAACCGCGATGAAGGCGCCTATTGGATCCGGGAAATTGATCCTGCTACCTTATCTCCTGGGAGAGCGGGCGCCCGTTTGGGACGGTGAGGCAAAGGGTGCTTATGTGGGACTGACCACTGAGCACCGGCAATCACATTTGATGAGAGCCGGGATCGAGGGCATTTCGTTTGCGCTCCTGCAAATCCTCAACGCCCTGGAGGCAGGAGAGGGGAAAGTAAAGAGAGTTTATGCCAGCGGAGGTTATCTGCAATCCAGGCCCTGGCTGCAACTCCTTGCAAATATCTTCAACAAGGAAATATTACACGTGTCTGTTGCAGATGCATCAGCAATCGGTGCGTGCATGATGGCCATGAGAGCTACGGGGCACATCAAAAGCTGGAAAGAAGGGAAAGATTTTCTTCCCCCGCCGAAAATTTACAATCCTGATGGATTGCTGCATAAAAAATATCAGCCGTACTTTGAGGTTTACAAATCGCTTTATGAGAAATTGAAAGACAGTTTTCATGAATTGAATAAAATTGCTGATCGTTAACTACAATCTTCAGAAAAAAACTTAATGATATGAAAATCGGATTGATCGGATTGGGGAAGATGGGGTACAATCTTGCCCTCAACGCCATAAGCAAAAAACACGAAGTGGTTGCTTTCGATTTGAGCGACAAGACTCGTGAAATGGCCAGCAATGAGGGCATACAAACCGTTCCTGAATTGCCAGCTTTGATTAAGGCCCTGCCGGAAAAAAAAGTGATCTGGTTAATGGTTCCCGCTGGCGATCCGGTGGATGGCGTTATCAAAACGATCAGTCCGCTGTTGACGAAGAACGACATCATCATTGATGGAGGGAATTCACACTTCAAAGACTCGATGAGAAGGGGTGCAGATTTGGCCAAACTTGGTATCGCTTATCTGGACTGCGGAACCAGCGGCGGCATCAGCGGTGCCAGGGATGGCATTTGCGCGATGGTAGGTGGCGACGCAAGTGCTTTCGGTTATGTGGAACCGTTATTTAGGGACATTGCGGTTGACCAGGGCTATCTTTATTGCGGGGCGCCCGGGAGTGGCCATTTTGCAAAAATGGTGCATAATGGTATTGAATACGGCATGATGCAGGCGATAGCTGAAGGATTTGAGTTGTTGCAACACAGCGGATTCACGTACAATTTTGAGAATGTGTCACGCATGTGGAATCATGGAAGCGTGATCAGGGGCTGGTTGATGGAACTTTGCCAAAATGCATTTTCAAAAGACCCACAGCTCGATGGGATAAAGGGTATCATGCACTCTTCCGGCGAGGGTAGGTGGATGCTTGAAACGGCGCTCGAAAAAAATATAGCTACACCAGTCGTTGCATTATCATTGCTGATGCGTTACCGATCACTTCAAACGGATACTTTCTCCGGGAAAGTGGTGGCAGCCTTGCGAAATGAGTTTGGAGGTCATGCCGTGGAAGCTGCAACGCCAGCCAAGCCTTAATCTAACAACCATGAATATGCGAAAATTTGCATGCTTCCTGCCCGCTTTCCTATTCTGTGTATGGGTATTTGCGCAGAACGATACTACTTATGCAGATCGATTGGGTTTTCCAAAGGGTGCCCGGGTAGTGATTCTTCATGTTGATGACGCGGGCATGTCTTACGATTCAAACGAGGGAGTTGTCCAGGCCATTTCCCAGGGCGTGGCGCGTTCCACTTCTGTGATGATGCCCTGTCCCTGGGTGCCGGGTTTTGTGCATTGGTTGAAAGAACATCCCAATACCGATGCGGGCCTGCACCTCACATTGACTTCCGAGTGGAGGGATTATCGCTGGACTGCCCTCAGCGGCAAGCCCAAGGTTCCCGGGCTGATCGACACAGAAGGAGCCATGTGGCATTCGGTTGAGGAAGTGGTGAAGCATGCGTCGCCGGATGAAGTGGAAACTGAAATCAGGGCACAGATTGAAAGAGCAAAGAGCATGGGATTCGAACCCACGCACATGGATTCTCATATGGGGACGCTGTTTGCCCTTCCGGCCTTCACACAGCGCTATATTAAACTCAGTATCGAATATCATATCCCGGTTATGTTTCCGGGAGGCCATAGTACCCTGATTGCTCAGCAATTGAAGGCACTCGCCGTCGATTTGCAACAGGCGCAGGCCGTGGGCAAGGCACTCTGGGCAGCAGGCTTACCTGTCATTGATGATATCGAAAATAACAGTTACAGCTGGTCACTTCCGGCAGGCGTTGAGGCGACTGATGAAAACCTGCGAAAATACAAGACGCAGTTTTACATCAATGCCTTGAAATCGGTCAAACCCGGTATCACATATGTGATCATGCATTGCACGGCCACCACGCCCGTCTTCCAGAAGATCAGCGATTCCGGGCCCACCCGTCGGGGTGATCTCCTGGCCATGACCAATCCGGAATTGAAATCTTTTCTGGATAAGGAAGGGATCATTGTCACGACGTTCAGGGAATTGTCGGAGCGAAGAGCGAAGTTGAAATAGAATTTTCACTCAGACTTTCATTTTCCAAAAGGTTTAATGGCGCATTCGTGTCCAGCGGGATTTCAATTATCCTTAACCTAAAGTTTTGATAAGGCTGTCATGGGTATTTATCGTTGACGAGGTTTTGAAGTCACAAGAGCAAGCAGGCTTCCAAAACCCCTGCTCCGATAACCATGAAGCGATTATTACTTCTTTTAACCGTAACCCTGCTATTTCTGGGTCAGGCGGGATTTGCACAAGTCAGGATGGGTGTGAAAGCCGGATTGAGCTTTTCAAATTGGGACGGCCAGGCGGTAAACAGCCTGGAGAAACTCGTTTCCGTTACTAACGGCGTAGCGCAAACTAAAATGAAGACGGGCTTTTACGCCGGCGCATTTGCCGATATTCCGGTTGGTGAGCGATTCAGTATTGAACCCGGGCTCTACTACACGCAGAAGGGTTACAGTTTGAGTGGCAACCTTGAAATCGACAAGCTCAATTTCCTCGGCGCAAATGTAAGTGCACAGGTGAGATCACACTATATCGACATGCCCTTGCTTTTCAAAGCCAATGTTGCCAAAGGACTTAATATCTATGCTGGTCCGCAGGTTTCTTACATGGTCATGAATGATCTTCGCCTGAGTGCCGGCATCCTGGGCATCAATTTCCTTCACCAAAGTATTCCAATGACCGATCTGTTCAAACGCTGGGATGCCGCCGTCGTTGGTGGTGTTGGTTACCAGTTTGAAAACGGGCTGAGTCTGAATGCCGGATATGATTATGGGTTGACAAAGATTGACAAGGGAAGCAATTTTAGTTCCTATAACAGGGTCATCAGGGTAGGTATCGGTTACCGATTTTAATTTTTTAGGAATAGGGATTGGAATGAAGCTGCAAATCCCGCCTCGGCATTTCGCGAGAGGCGGGATTTCTATATTGAACGGCTTGGAAATGGTTTTGCCGATGCTTATTTTGCAAGCTAACCAAAGATTTTATGACCACTGCAGCTCCATTCTACCGGAATCGAATCGGGTCGATAGATCTTTTGCGCGGCATTGTCATGGTGATCATGGCGATTGATCACACGAGGGATTTTCTTCACAATGACTCCGTGTTGCATGATCCCCTGGATCTCTCCACCACAACTCCTTTTTTGTATTTCACCAGGTGGATCACCCATTTTTGCGCGCCAACATTTGTACTGCTGGCGGGCGTTTCGGCTTACTTGGTTGGACTGAGGAAGACTACAAAGGACTTAAGCAGTTTTTTGATCAAGCGGGGAGCCTGGCTTATCCTGGTGGAAGTTGCCATCGTTTCGCTGGGAATTACGTTCGATCCACTTTATCATGTACTCATTCTGCAGGTCATTTGGGCTATCGGTACAAGCCTGGTTGTGCTCGGGTTCGCCGTGCGTCTTCCCTTCAAGGCAATATTTGCGATTGGTTGCGCTATTCTTTTGTTGCATAACCTGCTGGATTATCCGGAAGCTGCAAGGCAGGGCAAGGTTGGATTTCTGTGGAACATTTTTCACTCCGGTTTTTTTGTTCCTTACTCATATGCCCCCAATCATATCATACTGATTGTTTACCCGCTGCTGCCCTGGTTTGGGATCATGCTGATGGGTTATTGCCTGGGAAAAATCTTTGAGCCTTCCGTGTCTGCAAACAGGCGTCGCAAATTTCTACTTTCACTTGGTGCCGGCATGATTGTGTTGTTTGTAGTCCTTCGATGGATCAACGGTTATGGCGATCCACGCCCCTGGACATCACAAAAAGATGGCCTCTATACTTTCCTTTCGTTTATGAACGTGCAGAAATATCCTCCATCGTTAATGTTTACCTGTGCAACGCTTGGGCCGGCTGTCATTGCACTGGCCTTATTGGAAGGACTTAAGAACAGGGTTACTGCATTTTTCACTGTCTTCGGAAGGGTGCCGTTTTTCTACTATGTGGTTCATTTTTACATGATCCACCTGATCACGGTTGTGGTATTTTTTGTGCAGGGATTCGGTGTAAAAGATATCATCAGCACAACGCCTTTCCTATTCCGGCCGCCAACATTGGGTTATAGCATCGGCGGGGTTTACTTATTCTGGGCCGTCCTTATACTGGTACTTTATCCGATTTGTAAATGGTACAATGAGTATAAAAGCGTGCACGCGCAGTGGTGGTTGAGTTATGTGTGAAGTTAAACGTTGTTCGTTGTTCGTTTACCGTTGGCCGAAATGTGATTCGCAAAAACGAACAACGGTCAACGAACAACGCTCACTTCAACATCCCTTTAATTTCATTCAACTTCAATAGCGCCTCCACCGGCGTGAGCCGATTCACATCAATTTCTTCCAGCATTTTTCTGATGGTCTGAAAGGTTTCACTGTGTGCATCAAAAATGGAAAGTTGGACTTTAGGGGCACTCAATTTTTTCAATTGATCGCCCGGTATCGTCGTGGTGGTATCGCCGTCGTCTACGTGTTTCTCTTCCAATTGCGCCAAAATCTCATTGGCGCGCTGGATCAGGGCCGGTGGCATTCCCGCCATCCTGGCTACGTGAATACCGAAACTGTGCGTGCTGCCTCCTGGTACCAGTTTGCGCAGGAAGATCACCTTGTTTCCGATCTCCTTGTTGGTGATGTGAAAATTTTTGACGCGTGGCAATTTGTTCTCCAGCTCGTTCAATTCGTGGTAATGTGTGGCGAAGAAAGTCTTGGGCGCGTGCTGACTGTTATGCAGGTGCTCAACAATGCTCCATGCAATGGAAATGCCATCGTAGGTGGATGTGCCCCTTCCAATTTCATCCAGGAGGATCAGGCTCCTGTGTGTGATGTTGTTGATGATGCTGGCCGTTTCATTCATTTCCACCATAAATGTTGATTCACCGCCACTGAGGTTGTCGGAAGCGCCAACACGAGTGAAAATTTTGTCGGTCAGGGGGATCAGTGCTCTTTCAGCCGGCACAAAGCTGCCCATGTGTGCCATCAGCGTAATCAGCGCCGTTTGCCTGAGCAGCGCACTCTTGCCACTCATGTTGGGTCCCGTTAAAATGATGACCTGCTGGGTATCGGGATCGAGTTCGATATCGTTGGTAATATATGGTTCACCTGGCGGCAACATTTTCTCGATTACGGGATGTCGACTATCCTTTAACGTTAGCTGAGAGCCATCGTGGAGAACCGGTTTTTTGTAATGGTGGTAGATCGCATTATTAGCAAAGCTGAGCAGGCAATCCAGGTTGGCCAAGGTGTTCCCGTTTACCTGCAAGGCCGCGATATAATCCTGCAATTCCAAAAGCAGTTGATCAAACAACGCGGATTCCAGCTGCAGGATTTTTTCTTCCGCTCCTGTTATCTTTTCCTCATACGTCTTAAGTTCTGGAGTAATATACCGTTCTGCATTGGTAAGCGTTTGCTTCCTGATCCAATCTGCAGGCACTTTTGATCTGTGCGAATGCGTTACTTCCAGGTAATAACCAAAAACGGAATTGAATCCGATTTTTAAGGAGGATATTCCCGTCGCCTCGGCCTCCCGTTGTTGTAGCGACACCAACCATTCTTTACCGCCATGGGAGATCTGCCGGAGTTCGTCCAATTCCGCCGAATGTCCGGTGGCAATCACGCCTCCTTTGGCAAGTTGTGCCGGTGGGTTTTCAAAAATCGCTGCTTCAATTCGCTCTGCAAGATGATGACAGGGATTCAGGCTGTCGGCCAGGCGAAGCAGGTATTCGTTGCCGGGAGTCGCGGTGCCCGCCACCTCGCAAAGTTGTTTGACGGCCTTAATGTGTGCCAATCCCTTCGCCACCTGCGTCACTTCCCTGGGATTGATCTTCCGGAGCGGCACTTTGCCGGCCAGTCTTTCAATATCGCCACAATGTTTGATGTGTTGGCTTAATGCATTCCGCAGTTCTGCATCTTTCACAAAGAATTCAACCAGGTCGAGTCGTTCGTTAATTCTCGACAAATCTTTCAATGGCATCACGAGCCATCGTCTCAGCAATCTCGCACCCATCGGAGAAACTGTGCTGTCCAGGATTTTGAGCAGACTATTGGTTTGTTCTGAGCCCGCGTTCATCAACTCAAGGTTCCTGATGGTAAAGCGGTCCATCCAAAGGAAATCATCCTGGTCAATTCGCTGCAATGCCGTGATGTGTTGCAAATTGGGATGCTCCGTGTCCTTGAGGTAATGGAGAATAGCGCCGGCGGCCACAATTCCTTCGTGAAAAGAATCTACGCCGAAGC
>Ga0157376_10000633_pt1 | contig 22814 bp, 19 predicted proteins | sample M45metaG_FD_121801 | JGI IMG/M metagenome (GOLD analysis project Ga0157376, IMG submission 121801) | Miscanthus rhizosphere microbial communities from Kellogg Biological Station, Michigan, USA - M4-5 metaG | ecosystem: Host-associated > Plants > Roots > Rhizosphere > Soil | place: USA: Michigan... | reverse complement strand
TTCTTTTAAACCCTAGATTAAAAAAGAAATGACATATATAAAGAAAAAGTTAATATAACTTCAAGATATTTTATAGTGAATGAAATAAAGCCTACTCATTTTTTAATTTTTCTTCAAAAATTTTGAGAAGACGTTCAATCTGACTGTTTGAATCTTTAAAAGCCAAGGGTTTAGAGAGGCGGCTTTTTTGTTTAGCTTTTTTATGATTTAGCCAAGCGATAAATTGAGAGATGCTTTGACTATGCGCTCCTAATTGATTGGCTTTATGGGCTAGTTCTCTATCTGAGGTGACTACCGTGATTTGAGAAGGAGATTTGGCATATTCAATTTCTTCAAGGATATAAGAGTCTGCATCTTTATCTGCAGTATAGATGATTTCTAGGGCATCATAGTGGGTACGTACCATGCCTAATCTTTCTTTTTGAAAGGTAGCATCAAAAACAAGCGTGATCTGTAGATGTAAGTTTAATGAGATCTCGTTGATAGTGTAGATAATAGCAGAGCGATTAGCTTCTAAAGATTTTTTTTTAGACAGCATCTTAAATAATAAATTATAGCCGTCTACGAAATAGTGCATTATGCAACAGGTCTAATAGACTCAAGAAAAGGGGCAATTTTTTCAAAAGCCTTTCTGCGGTGTGAAATTCGATTTTTTATATCTTCGTCAAGCTCAGCAAAGGTTTTGCTATATTCGTGTTTAATAAAAAGAGAGTCATACCCAAATCCCTTACTTCCTTTTTCTTCTAAGGCAATGGAACCTTCACAGAGTCCTGTCACTTGTTTTTGAATTTTTTCTGGGGAAGAGATCGCTATACAACATTCGAAATAAGCATTGCGCTCTTGAGGTTCTTGTATAAAGCTGAGTTCTTTTAGTAATTTTACCCTTTTTTCTTTATCAGAAGAACCCTCCCCTGCATATCTAGCAGAGTAGATGCCAGGTGATCCTCCTAAACAAGGAATAACTAACCCAGAATCATCAGCGATACTCCATTTTTGTAGCGCTTGTGCAGCATGTAAAGCCTTTTTACATGCAATTTCTTCAAAACTGGAGCCTATTTCTTCTGTAGGTTGATATTCAGGAAAGTCTAGCAAAGATAACACATCTAAATTTTTTATTGTTTTTAACAGCGATCGCAATTCTCTAATTTTGTGCATATTTTTACTAGCGATTACTATTTGCATCTTATTTCCTATCAAGGAAGTTAGTTATTTCTGTAATTGTATATTCTTCGCTTTGAAATTGAAATTTATCTCCAATGCTCATGCCTTTCATGGTCTGAGCTAGCTTAGATTGAAAAGAGAGGATGTTTTTTTCAGGATTGGCTTCTAAAGGTCCTAAAATAGTATAAGAAAGGGGGTGACCTTGCCTATTTTTACAATGTACAATAGAGCCAATGCCTACTTCGTCAACTGATATATCTTCTTTGGTGATGATTCTAGAGCGGCTTAGTTGGTCGGATAGGAATTTTAGTTCTGTTTGTAAGCGATCTCGTTTCTCTCTGGCTGCTTTAAATTCCATATTTTCTCTTAAGTCTCCATGTGAACGCGCTGTCTCTATTTCTTTTGCATTTGCTACTGTATCGACAGTAGCAATTTTATGAATATTGGCTTGCAGTTGGTAATACCCCTCTTGAGTCATCCAAACTATCTGATTATCTATTCCTGTAGAGTCAGTTTTTTTGCGGATTTTGGCCAAAGAGGGATGAACCACTTCTGCTAAAGAATGCAAAATTTTTATATCATGGTCTGTCAATGAGTGGCATTTTGTGGCTAATAATAAAAATTCCTGCACTTCATCCACATTAGCGTTTTGCATAATTTGACGCACTATTAGATATCTTTCATTTGTCAGCAAGGTATGAATTTTTTTAATCGCCTCTTTGTGTGTTCCCAAATATTCTAAACGATTTAAAAGAATGAGCAAGGATTCAAATAGAAGATTTTTACCGGTTTTGTCCGCATAGGGCAAGGCTGAATTTGTCATGGCTTTTTGAAAATACCAGAGAAAAGTTTCAGGTTTTTTAGAAGGATGTGTATAGAGATTTTGTAGGCTTCGGTTGAGTTCGGCCAGTGCTTCAGGAACTTCTAATAATTCAGCTAGTAAATAGTCTCTAAGAGGACCGTGATCTACGGCAAATAAGAGGTCTAGAAAAATTTCTATCCAATCTGTACGATGGTGAATGACTTCTGTCATAACACGTTTTTTAAAAGAGAGGATTTCAATGTCTTTTATAAGATCTTGGATAGATGCTGAATTTTTAATTAAGGTGGAAATGGCAGCAGATTCTTTTTCATCTTTTAAATCAGATAAGAAAAAGTAAATTTGTAATTCTTGCGACTTAGAAAGGCCTTTATAAGAGAGCATTTCCGATAGCTTGTTTTGCAAAAATGTTTTAAATTCTTCTTTTTTTAGAGTTTCAGAAAAATCTTTTGTAAAACTATAAATCATTTGGATAAGAGCATTGTGATCAAAGGTGCTTTCTAATGCTTCTTTAAAACGCTCTTCATGTGGTATTTCTTTAGATAAAATTTTGAAAGCTTCTTTTGAATCTTCTGGCGTTTGAATAAGGGTATCTTTTTTGATCTTAGCGCGCGCGCTTTGCCACCACTTGGTCCATTCTTTTGCAGGTATAATAAAATCGCATAGTTCGTCTTTGATCTCCGCTGCAGTTTTTGGTCCTAAATCTCGTAGTAATAAACGGATAGTTTCAAGGGAATTTTCTTTAGCTTTTTGCTCTAATAAGTCGGGATTCCCAAAGCGAAGTGCTAAAAAATGATCCTTGGAAATAGGAATAAGTGTTTTAAAGGCGTTAGCAAAAGAGAGATCCTTTTTTCCTGATACGTGTTCAAATTCTACACTCAGCTGTTCCCTAAGTAAAGAAATTTCCATGATTTCTCCCACACCCCATCCGCCTGTATGAAGTACAAAATTCCCTTTTTCCATATGGTTAAGTAGTTCAAAATGGCTAATGCTTCCTTGGAAATCTTCTTTAGTGCGTAACCCCACTAGTCTAATTTTTGCATCAAAATTTTTATGGTCGGAGTAATTGTTTTTTAAATAAGATAAAGCAAGAGTTCTTAAGTATTCCTGATTAGTTGTTTGCAAATCAATAATTAATTTTATAATCTCTTTTGAATCAGGAGTTTCCTCTAGTAACTCCCAAAGGGGGATAATTTTTTCTACTTGTTTACCCATTGATTCCATAAGATCAGAATGTTTAAAAGTAGACAAAATTTCTTTTAACTCATTAGCTTCAACCTCATCTCCCGCACAATACTCTTCCCAAAGCCTCATTACAGCGGGGAGATCATGCTGAGTTATACGTGTTTGAAACTCTGCGAGGTAACTACTCATTTGGATTCCTTGTTGTTGAAAATTACATAGGGACATGATTCTTGCCTTATTTTTAAAGAGTATAAGAAAATTCCTAATTATCTTCCATTGCAACGTTTATAGAGTCGTTCCTGTCACTGTGAGAGAGTGGCTTGTTTAAAAAAAAATCATTGCACTTCTTAATGCGATCTATTATATTTTTGTTTAAATTTGGGAGGGTTATGAAATTTTTTACTTTGTTATTTTTAACATTTAGTGCTTTATTGGGATCTACATTATCAGCTTTAGAAGATGATAACATCGAAGAATATTTAACTTATTTTTGGAGTGGTAATGAAGAAAATTTGTATTTAAATATTAATCTTTCAAAGGAATTAGAATTTGCTGACAACTATTTCACCCTGACCACTGAAGATGAACGTGGACAAGGATGTGAAGTGATTTGTAAACCCATCTTAAAAGGTACTGTTTTTTCTTCAGAAGGCTATGAACTTCAAAAGATAAAATTTACTGTTATGTTGAATAATCTGGATAATCCTAATACAGTCTCTTCTACAATGCTAACAAAAATTTTCTATAAAGAGTTGAAAGAAAAAAGACGCCGAGCATCCACAACTTCAGAGTCTCAAAGTGAAACGATCTTATATCATCCGGCTATTGATTTAACTCAAGAGCCTCTCTTTTTTACCATCAGTGAGGAAGGATATGAAGGGGTTATTTCTTTCAAAAATTTATAATGAATCGAAAATTAGAATAGCATCGGACACAGCTTCTACTTGTTTATTATTTTCTGGAAGGCTGCCACAAGGGTCGTTAATTACCATACCGTGAATGACCAGAGTGGAAGAGCCTCCACCATCTAAGTTCAATGCTTCAGTACAACCCAGTGCAAACATAAAATTGGCAAGTTCCTTGATTGTCATTCCTCCTAAAAAGGAATGAAATTGCCCATCCACTACTACAAAAACCCAGTCACCGTTGTTTTTTATCCCTATAGCAGTTCTCGGATGCCTCCTTGTAAGAAAGGATTCAATCGTTTTTTCTGAAGAGTAGTCTTCAATGATCTCTCCCCTACTTATTAATAGAGGGGTTCCTCCTACAATATATTCCATTTCTTTCCATTGTTCAGAGGTTGTGTGAAGATCAGACACAGGAAAAACTTCTATTAAACTCTTATCAGAACAATTGTTTAGATCATAATTTGTCAATACTCTGTCAATGACTACAGCTTCTCCATTATTTGCCCATCCAATGGCTCCTCGTGGTTTAACAGGCGTTCCATACCAATGCTGAGCTATTTTTAAAATACCAGCTGGACTGCCATCCAGTTTCCAGAAACCACCGTTAATAGCAGCAACAGCGCCTTGTCGATTAGCAAGAGTCGCCACTGTTTCTCTTTGAATACTTTCTCCAGTAGCTTTGACTGCCCCTATCGCATATTCCTTAGGATTTACGATAAGCACATGTATAGAGTGAGAATAATCATCAGAAAAATGCTGATAAGAAAAGCTAAAAAGATTGGAGGGAATCCATGAGATGGATGCAAAAAGAAATAAAATTAGACTTCTTTCGAAACTTCGAGCTTGTCGCTCTTGTGAATTTTTTATCATAAGCTTAGTTGTAAGGTTTTTTTTTCAATGCATTACTTTGTATTTAAACTTACTCCAGATAGAATAAGATCCATCGACGATGGATGCTGCTCATTATAGCAAAACTCTACTTTTTTTGTGCTGATTTTTTGACTGATCTTAAGCTACATTTGTCCAAACTTTCTCTTTCATTTGGGTATCTTCGTGTTGATATGGATCTTTGCTTTAATATTTATAGGGGCAGCTTTTTCAGAAGAGAGTAAGGGCGATCTTTTTGCGGACCTTGAAATAGTAAAGCAAGTTGACTTAGAGATTCAGGATCAATTGCCACTTTATTATAACCATTTTTTGATGGGTGGTTATTTTAGCACTCCATCTGCTCGTATGAGTCCTGCTGGTAATGTGGGAATAGGAGTAGGCAAAATAGCTTCTGATTCATTATATGGCATTAATCTTCAGGTGTTTGATCGATTAGAACTCTCTGTTAATTACCGTGATTTTGCTATTAGTAAGAATAATACGGAAAGAATTGGAAATATTAAATGGGGTCTTTTGCTACCTCAAGATGGGTTGCCAAATTTTCCTGCAATCGTTATTGGAATGGATGATTTTTTGGGAGCAAATTGCTACGATTCTCCTTTTGTCGTGGCAACCAAACAGTTTTTAGCTATTCATTTAGAGGCTTCATTAGGTTATGGATGGAAAAATAGGGAAGGTCTGTTTGGAGGAGTCGTTTGGTCTCCCTGGAGGAAACAGGAGGTTTTTTTTTTAAATAATCTTTCGTTTTTAGCGGAATATGATTCCATTAAAAATCGTTTTAATTGGGGACTTTCTTTTCTAGGATGGAACGCTCTTCAACTTTCTTTAAATACATTTAATGGCCGAGAGATATCTGGTTCAGCAACAGTGCGTTATCCTCTGGGTACTACTAAGGGTTTTTTACCTAAAGTGGAGGATCCTAAAATTTATAGCACTCCTATCGATATAGAACCTTTGGGGAGCTTAAGAACAGAAACGCAATTAGCTCAAGAATTAGCCTATGGATTTAATGACCAGGGGTTAAGTTTATATACGGTTTATTTGACCTATAACCAGCAGCATCAAAAAATGCTTTGGATGAAGGTGGTGAATAATCGCTATAGAAATGAGACGGATGTAAGAGTGCGCATTGAAAATTTTTTAGCTTCTGTTCTTCCTAGTGATGTGGAAGAAGCAGTTGTGGTAGTGGAAGCAGACGGATTGCCAGTAAATAGCTATCGTTTTTTAAGAAGCAATTTATATCGGTATCGTAGAGGTCTCATCGATGATTTTGAAATGCATACTCTTTCACCGATGAGGGAAGCGGAAGAGCCTCCAAATATTTATGATAGAGCTCTACTTTTTCAAAGAAGGAAAGAGATCTGGACTTTTACGGTAAGGCCGCGAGTATTGACTTTTTTTGGTAGTTCTACCGGTAAATTTAAATATAATCTTTCTGTGATTGCTGCGCCAGAGGGCTATTTATTTGATGAAATTTATTATAAAACGCAGGTAGCCTACTCATTAGCGGCTACTCCTTTTCATGAAAATCTATGTAGTCCCAATCCTTCTCAATTGCTTAATGTAAGAACAGATACCTTGCGTTATTACAGAGCTAATCAATTCTCTTTGGAGCAAGCTTTTTTGCAAAAGGGATGGCAGTTAAAAAAGGGATGGTTTACTCGCGTGGCTTTAGGTTATTTTGAAGCAGCTTATGGAGGGGTTGCAGCAGAGGCTCTTTATTATCCTGTCAATTCTTCTTGGGCCATCGGATTTCATGGTGCAGGGCTCTTAAAAAGAAGATATAAAGGGTTAGCTTTTACACATAAGGTCCAAAAATTTAAAGGGAATATACCAGAACAGGAGCACTTTATAGGTTCGCAATATTTTATGGATTTTTATTATAATTTAGATTCTTTAAAAGTAGATTTGAAAGTGAGTGTAGGGCAATTTTTGGCAAAAGATCTGGGAGCTCGTATAGAAGTAGGAAGAACTTTTTCCAGTGGGTTGAAATTTTCTGTATGGGCGACTTTTACCAATGGTCATGATGTAATTAATGGGAGTGTCTATTATGATAAAGGATTTTGTTTTGCTATGCCTTTAGATTTCTTTTTAAAACAAAGCAGTCGTACTTTTATAGGTAATTCTATTTCGGCGTGGTTGCGTGATGTAGGCGCTCAAGTAATGACAGGTAAGCCTCTTTTTACCACTATTAGCGAGGAGAGATATTCTGAGGGAGTTTGTGGATGCTATTCACAATAGACTTTTGGAACTCTTAATTTCAAAAGAGGTTTAATAAAGGTAAAATATGAGTAATGGCATAAGAAAATATCATATCGGCTCCCGCTCTCTTGATACTTAAGAGGGCTTCAAAAAAGGTGGCTTCGGCTTCTAAAAACCCTTTTTCATGAGCAGCCATCACCATGGCATATTCACCGCTTACGTGGTAGGCTGCTAAAGGAAGTTGGGTGTTGGCTCTTAATTTAGCAAGGACATCTAAGTAATAAAGAGCGGGCTTTACCATTAAAATATCAGCGCCCTCTTCTTCATCGAGGGTAGATTCTAAAAGGGCCTCTCTTATGTTGGCAGGATTTATCTGATAGGTTTTTTTATCCCCAAAGGCTAATTGAGATCCTAAGACTTCCCTGAAAGGCGAATAGAGCGAAGAGCTATATTTGGCTGCATAAGAAAGAATATTGACATGATAAAAATGGTTTGCTTCTAGTTTTTGACGAATAGCTCTGACTCGCCCATCCATCATATCGCTCGGGGCTACCATATCGGCTCCGCTTTGCGCATGAATAAGCGCCATTTCTGCTAATATATCTAGAGTCTCATCGTTTAAAATTTCTCCTTGAGAATTAACGAGACCATCATGTCCATGTGTAGTGTAGGGATCTAAAGCGATGTCTGTAATAATGCAAAGAGAGGGAATTTCCCTTTTTAAAAATTGAATAGCGCGGGGCATGAGGCCTTGTGGATCGAGTGCATGTTTCCCTTGGAGGTCTTTTTTCCCAGAATCAATAACAGGAAAAAGCACAATGGCTTGAATGCCTTTAGCATGTAGATATTCTGCTTTTTTGACTATTTCATCGATAGAAAGTCTATCAATACCTGGAAGAAGAGTATGAATAGGTTGTTTTTGATGTTCGCCTGGTATAAGGAAAAAGGGAGCTACCAGATCGGAGGAGTGCAATTTAGTCTCTTCTACCAGTGCACGAATAGCTGAACTTTTGCGGTTTCTTCGCGGTCTTTTTAGCATAAAAAGATAAAAATACAGTTTTTTTTCTTGATCATCTCTAGACAATATGCCAACCTTGATTTATTTGAGGAAGAAGAATGTTAGAAAATTATGAAGAATTTACTGAAAACCAAATTAATATTTTGCAACGCTATGTGACTAATGTTTCCAGTCATATTTTTGCTTTGAAAAATTTGCCGGAAGTGATTCAAGGGGCACTTTTTTCACGTTATTCTCGTTCAAGTTTAGGATTGCGCACTTTATTACTTAAAGATTTTATATTAAATGAAGAAACCTCTTTTTCTAATATCGCAGACGATCGCAATACGGCAGAAGATGAGAAAGAGGATCAAAGAATAGCCATTAAAAAAGCGCAAAATTTTTATGATCGTATTTTAGATGGTTATGGAGATGACTCCATTGGAGAGTTGGGAGGAGCTCATTTGGCCATTGAGCACGTCTCCATGCTAGCTGCTAAAATAATAGAAGATAGTCGTATTGGAGGCTCTCCTTTAGAAAAGTCTACTCGCTATATCTATTTTGATCAAAAGGTAAATGGAGATTACCTTTTTTATAGAGAGCCTATTTTAATGACCTCTGCTTATAGAGATTTATACATAGATACTTGTAATCAACTCTTTGAAACCTATTCGCAACTTATCCCTCCACTTACAGAGTTAATGGAAAAAAAATTTCCTAAGGAGCATGACGTTTCTAAAGTCGCTTATACGGCTGCTTTAAGAGCAAAAGTGTTAGATTGTCTACGAGGATTATTACCAGCTAGTGCTTTGACAAATATGGGTGTTTTTGGCAATGGTCGTTGTTTTGAAACACTTTTACAAAAATTACATAGCCATAATTTAGCAGAGATGCAAGATGTAGGAAAGAAATCTTATCAAGAACTCTCTAAGGTGATTCCCTCTTTTATTAGAAGAGGTGAAATGACTAATAAATATTATAAATCGTTTGCACAATTTTCAGAACAGATGCAAAACGAGTTAAAATTTCTTGCCAAGCGCCATGCTCAAAAATTGGAATCTACGACCTCTTTAGGAGTAAACCTGATTAACTACGATCCTGAAAATCCTATTAAAGTGGCAGCGGCTTTAATGATGGCTTCCGCGGATGTGACTCTCTCTTCTCTGCAAGAACATTGTCGCTCTCTTTCAGAAGAAGAATTGGGCCAAATTTTAGATGTCGCCTGTCACTATAGAGAAAATCGAAGGCATAAATCTCCCAGAGGCCTAGAACATGCTCAGTTTACTTTTGAAATAGTGGCAGATTTCGGAGTCTATCGTGATTTACAGCGCCATCGTATGCTGACGCAAGAAAGACAGCTTTTAGGTTGTCATTTAGGGTATTACGTACCTCTTGAAATTAAAGATACTGAAATGGAAAAAAGCTATGTCAAAGCATTAGAATTGGCTAAAACTGCTTATGATACTATTAGGATAGAGCTACCAGAAGAAGCTCAATATGTGGTTCCTATGGCTTATAATATACGTTGGTATTTTCATATTAACTTAAGAGCCTTGCAGTGGTTATGTGAGCTGCGCTCTTCGGCTGCAGGACATCCTTCCTATCGTTATCTAGCTCAGGAAATGGCAAAACAAGTTTGCAAAGTGTTTCCTTCTTTTGAGCGATTTTTTAAATTTGTCGATTATGAAGGCTATGAATTAGGAAGGCTGGCGCAAGAAATGTATATTATTGAAAAAAATACAAGGACTCCTTTTTAAATGAATACAAAACCTGGAAGTCTTTTTGGAGGTACTTTACTGATAGCAGGCAGTTGTATTGGAGCAGGCATGCTGGGGTTACCTATTTTAACAGGGCTTGCGGGTTTTTTTCCTTCTATGGTGACCTTTTTTTTAGCTTGGATTTTTATGACTCTAACAGGACTTTTACTAGTTGAAGTCAATGGCTGGTTTGTTCGTAAAGTTAATATTATCACTATGGTGGGACACTCTTTAGGGAGGGTGGGTAAAATCCTTAGCTGGTCTCTTTATCTATTTTTATTTTATGCCCTTTTGGTGGCCTATGTATCTGGTAGCGGTAGCCTTGTTGGTTCCTGGTTGAACCTCCCTAATTGGTTTGGTAGCCTTTTTTTTACTCTGCTATTTGGTGCCTTAGTTTATCTTGGTACTCGTCGGGTAGATCATTGGAATCGCATTTTTATGATGGGCATGATATTGAGTTATTGCGCTTTAGTTTTTTTTGGGTTAAGAAAAATAGATTTTCCTCTTTTGTTGCATAGTATGCCCTCCTATGCTTGGCTCTCTTTACCTGTTTTAGTAGTCTCTTTTGGATATCATAACATGATTCCTACTTTGACAACTTATATGAAGGGCGATTTAAAAAGAGTAAGACTGACTATTATTTACGGTAGTCTACTAGCTTTATTGATTTATCTAGTTTGGGAAGTGGTTGTTTTGGGAATAGTGCCAATAGGAGGAGATTTTGGTATTTTGAAGAGTTATCAAAATGGGATAGAGGGCTCCCAAGCCCTCGCAGGGAGATTAGGCACTTCTTGGATAAGTATTTGTGCGCAAGGTTTTGCATTTTTTGCCATTCTTACCTCTTTTTTGGCTCAAGCGCTGAGTCTCGTTCATTTTTTAGCGGATGGGTTTCAAATTAAACAGGAAAAAGAAGAAAATATTTGGATTTGTTTAGCGGCCCTTCTCCCTCCCTTATTTTTTGCACTTGTTCAACCTCATCTATTTTTGAAAGCTTTGAGCTTTGGAGGAGGAATTGCTGCTCTATTATTTGGAGTTGTCCCGACCTTAATGGTCTGGATAGGAAGATATCGCATGCAGATGAAAGGAAGTTATAAAGTGGAAGGTGGGAAGGTGTTATTGATCACTATTTTTTTATTTGCTTTACTCATTTTCATTATTCAAATCGTAAAGATGATTCATCCTCCTTTTATTTCTAACGTTTAAAATGTTTAAATTACAAACTGATTTTGAGCCCTGTGGAGATCAACCTCAAGCAATTGATCTTTTATCCAAAGGAATTGAAGAAGGAAAACGATCTCAAGTTTTACTAGGTATTACAGGATCTGGTAAAACTTTCACGATGGCCAATGTGATTCAAAAGGTGCAAAGACCAGCCCTTATACTAGCTCATAATAAAACTTTAGCAGCTCAACTATATCAAGAATTTAAATCCTTTTTCCCAAATAACGCAGTTGAATATTTCGTTTCTTATTATGATTATTATCAACCAGAAGCTTATATTGCTCGTACAGATACTTATATTGAAAAAGATCTGGCCATTAATGATCGAATTGATCGCATGCGTCTTAGCGCCACGCGCTCTCTTTTAGAACGCGATGATGTCATTATCGTCTCCTCTGTCTCTTGTATTTATGGTTTAGGATTACCAGAATATTATCGTCAAATGCAACTATCTCTCACTAAAGGAGAGCTGCGGCGTAGAGATGATATTTTAATACATTTAGTAGAGATGCATTACAAAAGAAATGATTACGATCTTCTACGATCTTCTTTTCGGGTGCGTGGGGATATTTTAGAAATTATGCCCTCATATGAAGAGAAATTGGCCTACCGCATTGAATTTTTTGGGGATGAAGTAGAGCGTTTAAGCTCTATTGATCCATTAACGGGGAAAGTTTTAAGTCGCAAAGAGAAGATTACTATTTTTCCAGGTTCGCATCATGTGACTCCTGAAGCGGTTAGGTGGGAGGCTGTAGCTACCATTCAACTTGAGTTAGCTGAAAGAGCCGAGTGTTTTTCAAAAGAAAATCGGCTTGTTGAGTTACAAAGAATTCAACAAAGAACAAAATATGATATTGAGATGATTAAAGAAATTGGGTTTTGTAAGGGAATAGAAAATTACTCACGTCATTTTAGCAAGAGAGCACCCGGGGCTGCTCCTCCTTGTTTACTCGACTATTTTCCAAAAAATTTTCTATTATTTATAGATGAATCTCACCAAACATTGCCGCAACTTCATGCTATGTATAATGGGGATAGATCTCGAAAATCTGCTCTAGTTGATTTTGGATTTCGCTTGCCTTCTGCTTTTGATAATCGCCCTTTGAAATTTGAAGAATTTTATAATCATATGCATCAAGTCATTTACGTATCTGCGACTCCCGGGGCTTGGGAAGTGCAAGAATGTAGCGGAGAGGTAGTGATACAGATCATACGCCCAACAGGTTTATTAGATCCTCTTATTGAAGTGAAGCCAGCGGAAGGTCAAATAGATGACGCCTTAGAAGCCATTCGGGTAGAAAAAGAAAAAGGCGGTAGAATCTTAGTGACTACTTTGACAAAAAAATTATCAGAAGATCTTTCAAAGTATCTTAATGATATTGGAGTGAAAGCAAAGTATATACATGCAGATATTGACACTCTAGAAAGAATACAAATTATCAATGAATTAAGAAGAGGCTTATTTGATGTTTTAGTGGGGATTAATCTTTTAAGAGAAGGTTTAGATATTCCAGAAGTCTCCCTAGTGGTTATCTTAGATGCTGATAAAGAGGGTTTTTTGCGCAGTGAGACCGCCTTGATACAAACTTGTGGTCGAGCTTCTCGCAACTCAGAGGGACGAGTGATTATGTATGCCGATAGAAGGACCAAATCAATTGAAAAAACGCTGCAGATTACTACCGAAAGAAGAGCTCAACAGATAGCCTATAATGAAGAAAGGGGTATTATTCCACGCACCGTCAAAAGAGGGCTTATTCAATCACTCGATGAGACTTTTGAAGAAGTAGTCACTCCCTCTTTTTCTGCAAAAGAAGAAAAACCTTTTTCCAAGAAAGAGCTATTAGATCAAATCCGCGAGTGTGAAAAAGAGATGAAGAAAGCAGCTAAAGAGCAGCGTTACGAAGAAGCGGCTCATTACCGTGATAAACTTTATCATTATCAGCAATTAGAGCTTCTTGAGGATCATTTGTAATAGAGATCACTTCATTTAAATTGTCAAGACTCTCACTAAGATAGATTAATTGTTTAGTTTTTCTATATTTGTATGAAATCTGAATGCATTAGTAAGTTTTTCTCTTATTCCTTCTTCTATATAAAGGGATATTTGACACTGATCAGATATATCTGGTTGTGTTGAAATTTATTGACATAATATTTTAATTTCATCTTATTAATAGTGTTAATAATAATTAATTGAATATTTATTCATTAATATCTTAGTTTGTTTTATTTAAAAAAAATTATATATTGATATTTAATTACAATTAGTATACAATTTTATATAAATAATACAAAAATTTAATAAAAATGCTTACTTTTAATCAATATATTATTCCCTATTCACCTTTGAATCCTCCTCCTTTGGCGGAAGATTCTATTATCCCATTAATGGATCTGATTAAGAGAGTTGGGTTGGAAGAGGCATTCGATCAGCAAGATCAGAAGCTCATAGAAATGCTTCAAGCCCGAGCAAAAGATAGTGGCGATCTCTCCTCCCCAAGAGATCTTCATAGAGTCCTGCTAGAATTATTATTGAATAATAGCCATCCTCCCGAATTATATATAACTAAATTTTTAAATTATTTAACTCCAGAAGAGAGAATCGAGCTACTTAACCACCAGGAACCTACCAATGGCCAAACTATAGTGATGAAAGTTCTGGCTCATTCTAAGGTCCAAGCCTCCCTTATCCACACCTTACTCATCATGGGAAGTAATATAAATGCCTTAAATAGCAAGGGCAATAACGCGTTGCATATTGCCATACAAAGGGACCGATCACCAGAGATTTGTGAAGCCTTACTACAGCCTCTTACCCACAAAGAAAAAATAGCGCTACTCACTGCGCAAAATAGCATAGGACTAACCCCCCTACATTATATCTGGAACCACAGCAGCACTGATATGTTAGAATTGCTAATAAAGCATGGTGCCGATATCAATATTCCAAGTGCACAAGGAAAAACACTATTACACCAAATCATATTAAACCAACACCAAGCAAGACGATTCCAAGCAATACACATGCAAGCTGCTCTTGATACTCTTCTTGCTAAGTTAATTCAGAGAGGAGCTCTCCATCGACAAGATACTAAAGGTAAGACCCCCTTACATTATGCCGCTGAGTACTCAGCTCCCAAAGAGAGTTACGAAGCTCTCCTAATGAGCTTAGATCTCAAAGAGAGAAGAGAAGTTCTCAATGTGCAAGATCAAGAGGGCCATACTATTTTAATGATAGCTCTACTGAACCCCCAACCCGATCTCTCTCTCATCGATACTTTAGTAAGATTAGGAAGCAATATAGGCACCTTAGATAACAAGAGGTGCAATCTCCTACATCTTGCAATACGAATGAACCACTTGCCAGAAATTTTTGAAGCCTTACTTCAATCCACTACCCATGAAGAAAAAATAGCCCTACTGGCTACGCAAAATAGGCTTGGAATGACACCCCTTCATGATGCTCATAACTACAGAGATCCTAAAAAATTATATTCGATATTCTTATCAAATTTAAGTCGACAAGAGAGTGTGTACCTAGTCAATATTAGAGATATTGCAGGAGAAACAGCTCTTCATCTAGCAAAAAAACGGCGAGCCTTTTCATCCCTCTCTCTTCTTTTAGAACAGGGGGCTGATCCACAACTATGCAACCATCAGAATCAGCCGGCAATTGAATGTGTAGAAAGGACGCTCCTAAGAGCTGCAAAGATTCAAAATCGATGGGATCAATATAGGGTCATTACAAATGAGACAAAACGGGTGATGGAATGCCACTACCTAAATGAAGAGCAAAAAGATTCCGCCTTGATTCTACAAGCCAATCATAGTGGTAATAGGGCTTTTACATTTTATGTCGATAACTTCACCCATGAAATAGATAATTTAACCACATTCAGCGACCATTTTTATCAGACTCATCTACAAACAGTAGCTTCTGTAGAAGAAGCGGCTCATCTACTTGAAAAAACAAAGAGCAACCTTCTTATTATTCAAGGACATAGTCCAGGAGGAAATTCTTCTGCTTCTTCTAGTTTACGCTTTGGATACTCATCTAAAAAATCTTCAAGCCCTATCCTTTTCGCAGGAAATGTCACTTGGCTTAAAGCTGTAAAAAGACACATGGAAGACAATGGCACTCTCATATTTGAATCTTGTGCTCTAGCAAAAGAAGAAAAGGAAGGAGCTGTAAATCTCTGTCAAGAAACAGCCGATTACTTTGAAGAGGCTCAAGGCATTACTGTCATCGGATCTGATAAAGATATTATACCCTATCAAAGCTTGTATCAGCTAGAAAGCTTTCCCATAGTAAGATATTTTGATTCTAAATCAGGGGAAGAGTCTACTGTTGTCTGGCAAGGACAAAGCAGAATCAAGTATTCTGGCTATGCTGAAAAAGTGATCCTAGATAACTATTTCAGATAACACAAGGTTTCTCAACTCTGCCATAATGCTGTAATAGGTAATGCTGTAAAGGAATCGCCAAAAGGCAATGTCTTATCTCCTGTATAAAAAACAATCCCTTTATGAAAATCAGCACCGCAATATTCCTTTAAAGACAACAATCCTTTTAAATCATCTTTTCGGACAATACTAGAGAGTTTTATTTCTATACCAATCACTTTTCCCGAGGGAGATTCCAGCACAATATCTACTTTTTTTTTGATCTTGCGTTCTGTAATGATATAATTTTATGGATTCAGAACTCCAAGTAGCTTGCTTCACTAGCTCCATTACCACAAAATTTTCAAAAACTTGTCCTAGGACGTTAGGTAGTTTTAAAAGGCCACATATTGCAGATTCCCATTCTGCCTGTAAGGCCATCGCCCAACTTGGGTACAAGTAGAGGATTTGCTGATCCTGTAAGTAAATAACGTCCTGGATTTCTATGCTTATCAACATCAACTTTTATAGGTAAAAAAATCTCTGGAGCACGTTGAGCTTCATCAATGATCAGAGGCTTGGATTGATTATTTAAAAATCCAGCAGGATCAAATTGGATTGAAGCCAGCGTGGCTATATTATCACAGGAGATATAACCCATCCCTAGCTCATGTCCTATAGTTTTAGAAAGGGTCGTTTTTCCGCATTGCCGAGGTCCAACGATCAACATAACTGGCATGGACTTCAATCTTCGTTCTAGAGTTAATAAAATATTTCTTCTATACATTAAAAACCTTCTTTAGCTGACGAAATTTTCGTCATAACTTGAGGATAGTATTTAATTCTATCATTTTCAAGGTGTAAAAATTAAAATACCATGTAATTTCAAGATTAAATCTTGAAATTACATGGTATTTCTGCTATGATAAGGACAAAGGGGATAATGGCTTATGTATTTTCGCAGGAGATTAGAAGAAATCCTTCAAGTCGCATTAAATCAATTTCCTGTTGTATTGATTACGGGTCCTAGACAGGCTGGAAAATCGACTTTATTGAAGCATGTTTTGAAAAAACATCATTACATAACGTTTGATGATATATTAATGCGCAATTTAGCAGAAACAGACCCTACTCTATTCCTAAATACTTATAAACCTCCCTTAATACTGGACGAAATTCAGTACGTTCCCTCACTACTTTCGTATATTAAGATGAAAGTAGACAGTGATCGACATACTTACGGGCAGTATGTCCTAACGGGGTCTCAGCTATTCCCTTTAATGAAAGGAGTATCAGAGTCTTTGGCTGGCCGAATCGCTGTATTTCAACTTTATCCTTTGAGCTGGGCCGAAATTCCTCAAGGAGACCCGTTTGATGAATTGAAAACTACTGAACAAATGTTAAAGGGCTTCTATCCAGAATTTATGGTACAGCCAGATTTAAATCAGAAAATATGGCATAGCTCTTATCTATCGACTTATATTGAAAGAGATCTGCGATCGATGAGGAATGTTCATGATCTAGGTCAATTTCAACGATTTCTTGTGCTTCTTGCAGCTCGTGTGGGTCAGCTTCTCAATTTGACTGAAATAGGCAAAGAGTGTGGTATTAGCCAGACTACTGTAAAAGACTGGCTTACCATCTTACAAGCCACTTCAATCATACAGATTCTAGAACCTTATGCAACAAATGTTACAAAACGAGTGGTAAAATCGCCAAAATTATTTTTTGTTGATACTGGACTTCTTTGCTATCTCCTTCGTATCGATAGCGCAGAGCAACTTATCCATTCACCATTCTCAGGTCATATTTTTGAAAATATGGTCATTATAGAAAAAATCAAGCAGTTTACAGAAAAGGGAGAACGCTCCCCTTGTTATTTTTATCGATCCGCAGGAGGCCTTGAAATTGATCTTGTTGTAGATTGTGGCCACAGCCTTGAGGCCTATGAAATCAAATTTTCCTCTTCTCCCAAGCCTGGGATGGCTAGATCGTTAGCGGAATTTGGAAAAGAATTTAATGTTACCAAATTAGCCGTTCTAAACCTACGCCGAGACTCTCTGCCTTTCTCAAATAATATCACGGCTGAGCATTGGTATAAGGCAGAAGGTCAATAAAAACCATTTTGTTGACATTGTCAATAAAGATTGGGTGTTCTTTAATAAAGTCCATGCCAATGGTGCCATCCCAATCAAATTTTTGGCTCACATCAAGAACCTTGATAGAGTGTTCTCCAAAGTCATGTCCCATAATGCAAAACTTCTCTGTAAAAATGGGATGCGGAGGTTTCATCATTGTAAACGTACAACCGGTATCAAGTACTAAGCGATAGATTCCGCTATCTGTTTCCACATTAAGAATAATGCCATCTGGGTGAGTACTAAAGGGGATAGCTAAAAGATGTTGAGAAAGCAATCCAAGATTTTGAAGTGAAAAATGATCATTACTGGCATATATTTTGGAGTTAGAAAAATCTAGCAATAAGTTATATTTTTCTAGTATCGGCAATCCAATCACACCAGGGAATTGCAACGGAGGTCCATCGAATGTGACATTTGTATGAAAATCCTCGTCGTCTTGATTTGCAAAAACATAAGGAAATGTGAGGTTGCCAATTTTAATTTCTGGAATAGTGTATAACGAGGTTTCATATGCGGTACCTTTAAAATCGAACCATTTAAAGTTGCCATATTTAGTTTTATCTATTTTTTGCAAAATCCTTTCGCTTAAAGAAAAAGAAATAGAACTGCCAAGATCTAACTTGAATGGATGCGTAGAGCCTTCGATAGAGACATCGATAATAGGCTGATTACGAGGTCCTAAAGTTACAGGAATGCTCTCAAAGTATTTTTTTGGCGGCTCAATATAGGCGATTTTATTTGAATAATCGAAATAAATGCCATGTTCTTTGAGAAAATCCATGCCAATAAATCCATCAATTTCACTAAGACCGTTTGGTAAATCTATTGAATCGAATGTGAGATTACCAAACTTCCTTTCTCCTAAAATTATAATAGAAGAGGCAAAAGAATGGTTAGAAGGAATAAAAGAAGAACTTAGAAAAGAGACCGAGGAAGTTGTGTTAATAGCTAGCTTACGAGTTCCAAAGTCAGTATCTACATTGATGATAATCCCACCTGGGTGAATCTCGAGAGGAATACATATCCAATCTTTGCCAACAAGTTGTTTGGATTGAAGTTTAGAAAATGTATCACAAGCAATGATCCGAGAATGCGGAAAATCCATGAGCAGGTTGAACTCACCTCCTAAAAATTTTCCTAGTAAGTTATGATTTTTGCCCTGAGTTTCATGAACGGTAACATTTTTTAATGTTAGGTTGCCTACTTGTAATTTTGGAATAAGATAGGAAGGTACTTCATTTTTCTGTCCACTCAGATTGTGAAGAGTAATAGTCCCTTGCGCCTGTTTATCAATGATTCTATCAAGAGTTTCACGAGATAGAGATAAGGGAAAACGGGATCCAATATCTAGTGTTAATGGGTAATCTCTATCTTCTAAGTTAATCACAAGCGATGGAAAATCATTTTTTCCATAGGTAATTTCTAAGAGACTATAATAACCAGATGAAAATGGATATAGCATCCGAAAAGCAGCTGCTATAGCTATAGAAAGCAGCAATAAATATTTTAGGTATCTAGAACTGTTTAGATGCTCTAGCTTCCACATAGGCTTCTCCCTTGCTATTTCCATCCCGATCTGTTGTTGAAGATCCTCCTCCTTTTATTCCAAAGTCCCATCCGTTATTAGAGTGGTAATCTACGCCGGTTTCGAGCCAACTATCTTGATTCCCATCTGTATCTGTTCGAGTACCAGCTCCTCCATAAAATTCTCCCTTTCCTGTTCCATTATCCCTATCTTTATCTTTATCTTTATCTTTATCTTTTCCTCGGCTGAAGATATACTCAGACATATCAACCCACTGCTCATTTTTTAATAGAACATGTGCGGAGTTAACCGCTTGAGCAATCAGATTAACATTCAACTCTTGGCCTGATAAAATAGAAGCTAACCAATGGCAAGCCACTTCATACACTTCTGTGGTATCTAAATCATGACCATATTTTTGTAAACGAAGATAGGTTAGAAAGTTAGACTCTTGTAAGGATTCAGCGGCTAAATCAGCGCTCTGAATGGGGATTTTATTATCTTCAACTCCATGAATTAACAAAATGGGAAGAGATTTTCGATTTAACGAATTGACTATTTCGTTTTTGGAAAGAAAAGAAGCCCACCATTTGTAAGTATTTCTTAAAAATTCTTTATTAGAAGTGGGATCGAGCACCATGGCATTCATTTGTTCATCTAAAAATTCCATATAGTCGTCAATTTCACTTTGCTGTGCTTGTTGTTCTTCTAATCGACGGCGGATTACCCATTTTACCTCTTCTCTCAGTTTCATACCACCTCCAGTTCCAAAGAGTAAAACAGCTGTTGTTTGTGGTATTTGACTCGCTAAATAAGCGGCCAACATACCACCTTCTGATTCACCCCAAAAAATGGGTTTTCCAGACCATCCAGGATAAATGCGATGCATGTTTGTAAGACAGAGTTCATAATCTATCTCACGTTGCTGCAGGAAGTTAGTTTCACGATATGTTGAGATATCAATGTTATCATGAGAAACTCCTTGTTTTTCCACCGCAATCACTCCTAATCCAAGAGGAATAACCTGATTGTATAATTCTGAATGCCACTGTAATACGCTATCACAAGAAGATCCTTGAATAGCAAAAATAATAGGAGAATCGGTCTGGGCCGGAGGCGAAAAGTATCCTTCTAAGAAGCTTTCATCTGCACGTTGTAAAAAGAAGCGGTAAGTCTCTGTAGTTTGTGCTTTTTCAAATATGAAAACAGCGATTAACACTGTACAGAATATCATTAGATTCTTGATCATAAGTCACTCTCTCTGAAGTTGGATAAAGAAGATATTAAAATGAAATTAAAATTTTAAAGCAAGTGTTTATAAGGAAAAAATCGGAATTACAATGGAATATATTGATCCTTTATCATAGAAAGGTGCTCAAGGTGCACAGTCTGTCAAACGACATCGAAAAATGACCCGCCTCCAGTCTTTTATTTAAAATATAGCTACCCAATGGCACTACATTAATGCTTCAGCAGTAATTAAAAGTATATATGAACCTCTGAGCTGCATCTGAAGCATAACATTTTTTTTCCACTTATATTGAAAGAGATCCATGATCGATGAGGAATGTTCATGATCTAGGTCAATTTCAACGATTTCTTGTGCTTCTTGCAGCTTGTGTGGGTCAGCTTCTCAATTTGACTGAAATAGGTAAAGAGTGTGGTATTAGCCAGACTACTGTAAAAGACTGGCTTACCATCTTACAAGCCACTTCAATCATACAGATTCTAGAACCTTATCCAATAAATGTTAAAAAACGAGTGGTAAAATCGCCAAAATTATTTTTTTGTAGATACTGGACTTCTTTGCTATCTCCTTCGTATCGATAGCGCAGACTTACTCTCACTCTAAATAGGGGTGGGTCACTTTTCAATGTCGAAAGGGGGTCATTTTACGCTGTCGCCTGACAGAATTTAATGGAAACTTCTTGAAGGAAGGGGTAGACTTGTGTTTTATTTCGGTTAGAGCCTTGATACAGAAGGAACTTTGCTACTCATGAAGACAAAAAAACGCATTCATTACAAAAATCCTACTATTATTGAAGCTGTTATCGAAGTGCGTTTTGCTACGTTGATTGATAATCATGCAGCAGTAAAAGCTTTTGAGTCTAAATATGAATGCAAAAAAGATAATCTAGTTGCCTATACGGCGTTATTTCAGCCTGATGGTGTGTCTATTAGTCCGAATCGTTTAGAGCAGATTCGTTTGAGATTTGCGATCAAAGAACAGGTATCTGTTCAACTGTATCCTGACAAATTCTCCTTCCATTGGGTGGGAAAGTACCCAGGGTGGGATATATTTCAACCTGAATTTGAACGCTTCTGGAAGGAGCTTTGTAAGATTTTCCCTGATCTTAAAGGAAATCGTGTCGGGGTGCGTTTTATCAACTTAGTTGAGCAAAAAACTACCCAGCAAAAAATTGGATATTGGTTAAAAAAATCAACGAATTACCCTCAAAGCATTTTAAGTGCTAAAACCGGCTATTTTTATACTCTGAAAAAGCCCTTGAAAAAGGGAAGATCAGTGCAAATCTTCATTGCTGAAGGGGAACCTAGGATAGAGCAGACTAAGCCGTTAATTTTTGATATAGATATAGTAGAAAATATAGATAAATCTACAAGATCATCACTTGCAAATATTACAGAGTCTTTACATGAAGAAATTAGCACAATTTTTCAAGGTTCGATTTCTATTAACTATAAAAAGCTATTGAAAAGGAGTTGATTATGCCAGTGATGCATTCTGATTTTCCATATCCTGCAGAAAACTCTCACACTAAAATTGTTGAGGAGCGGTTTTATGCAAATTTATTTGAGAGAGGAATAAACACCGCATCTATCGGCTCTGTCTACGTGCAGCAAATTCCCAATATAGAAGCTGTTTCTGTATCTAAACCTGTGTCGGCTCGAATGGCTAGATTTAAAAAAGCCGGATTGTTGGGATGTCTTAACAATATTGATGTTAATAGCAAGAATTATAAGGAATTTCTCCAAGATTCATACATTAAAAACAATGATTAGCAATTTGAGTTTCTTTCATGTCTTCAAAAAAACAAGCGATTGCTGATACTGGATATTTTGTTGCTTTCTTCAAAGATAATGATGCTTACAATAAACAGATTGTTGAGTGGGAAGGTCGTTTTGGTAATGAATATATTCTTTTAACGACTCCTTTTGTCATATTTGAAGCTTATCAAATGATTCTAAAAGCAGATCTTAAAAAAGCTCGTGCGTTCATGGAGTGTATCGACGAAGGAGATACGGTTCGAGTTATTTCTCTTTCTGAGAATTGGGTTAATAAAGCTACTAAAGTTATGGATAGATTTTCTGATAAAAAGCTTGACTTAACCGATATCTCGCTTATATTGCTTGCCGATTTCATAAAGATTGGAGATATTCTTACAGTAGATCGTAAAGATTTTCAGTATCTTCGCTGGCATGAAGGTGCAAAGAGATTTAATAATCTTCTGGATAATCTATAATTTTTTTCAAAATGAGTGGGACGTTGAGTATTGTATAGTAATATCGATAGCGCAGAGCAACTTATCCATTCACCATTCTCAGGTCATATTTTTGAAAATATGGTCATTATAGAAAAAATCAAGCAGTTTACAGAAAAGGGAGAA
>Ga0157376_10000632_pt1 | contig 22845 bp, 15 predicted proteins | sample M45metaG_FD_121801 | JGI IMG/M metagenome (GOLD analysis project Ga0157376, IMG submission 121801) | Miscanthus rhizosphere microbial communities from Kellogg Biological Station, Michigan, USA - M4-5 metaG | ecosystem: Host-associated > Plants > Roots > Rhizosphere > Soil | place: USA: Michigan... | reverse complement strand
CAGGAGACCGACGCTTGGGGCCTTAGGGAAGGAATGAACATTTCAGCAACCGCGGTCACCGAGACACCTGAAACGGTCGTGTCACAAGAGGTGGTACGTACGGGGACAGCGCCACCTCCGAAGCCTGCCCCGCCAAGACAGGGTGCCCCACTGCTCATCATCGTTGTTTCGGCTAAGTAGCGCGAATCGTTCCTCACTCGCCCGCCGAACTAGGTATTCCCTAGGTGACACTTTGCAGCTGCGAGTTCTAAATTTGGCGTGGAACGATACCGCTAGTGGTTGCACCACTGTTCGCGACTCGGAGGGGAGCGCACGCAGCTCGTTCCTTCGAGTTCCCTAGGTGTGCACACAAACCAGTGTATTGGTTCAGCCTGAAATGGAGAGCGTGCGCTCTCGTTAATGAGTATTCGGCCCTTCGGGCGGGGATTTCGAAGAGATCGATACGGTCACCAGGCGATCCCTCATCATGGCTGCGTCCCCGCAGAGCGCGCTTCCGTTTCGCTCGGCAAGATCATTGTAGCTCCACCACTTCCATCCGTCTCAATTTCCTGCTGGCCCGTGATCCAGGTAGAGGACATTATTATTATTAGAGGAGGCATGATCTAAACTAAGTTCTAACGGGACTGTCCCAGGCCGCAACGCTTCATTTCTATCTGTCGACAGTGATCGACGAGACCCCGTGCGACATTGCCTGCGCGTTCAGTTGGCCACTGGCTATGGCCAGGAGGGGGGTAATTCTAGTGGAGCCATTTCGGATTCACGTCGCGGATGAGGTGCTCAATGATTTGCGGGCACGGTTGCTTAATGCTAGATGGCCCGACCAGATACCTGGCATAGGCTGGGAACAGGGCACCGAGTTGGACTGGTTACGGCGCCTCGTATCCTACTGGGCCAACGAGTTCGACTGGCGTAGCTGGGAGCGAAGGCTCAACGCGTTCAACCACTACACCTGGGAGGGCATCCACTTTGTCTACCAGCGTGCGCCGTCAGGTCGGGGTGTGCCGCTCATTCTCACGCACGGCTGGCCCAGCAGCTTCCTCGATTACATGCACATGCTGCCGATGCTCGAGCAGTTTGACGTGGTCGTACCCTCCCTACCCGGGTATGGTTTCTCGCCGCGTCCACCCAAGGTCGGCATCAACTACCGGTACATCTCCGAGCGCTGGCACCGACTCATGTCTGAACTTGGGTATTCCCGCTATGGTGCGAGCGGTTATGACTTTGGGGCCGGGGTGACGACGATCCTTGCGCTAGACCATCTCAAGTCGGTGATCGGGATCCATCTCACTACACTGGAGTCGGATCTCGGCCCAGTGGTTGACGATACGGAGCTGTCCGATATTGAGCGTTCCTACCTGGCGGTGAACCGGGGCTGGGATATGACGGAGCGGGGCTACAGCGCGATCCAATCCACCAAGCCCCAGACTGTCGGCTACGGACTCAACGACTCCCCTGCAGGGCTTGCGGCATACCTGGGTGAGAAGTGGCACTCGTGGAGCGACGTTACGCCGTCCGACGACTTCCTCTGCGCCACGTTCACCCTGTACTGGATCACGCAGAGCATCACCTCGTCGATGCGCGACTATTGGGATAATCGCTGGCACCCGGTCGCTCCCAGCTACGTCAGCACGCCCACGGCGTTTGGTGTTTTCGCGCACCAGACGGTTCGCGAGGGCGAACTGCCGCGCTCGTATTTAGAGCGCCTATACAACATCCAACGCTGGACAATCTTTCCGCGCGGCGGGCACTTCGCCCCAGCTGAGGAACCAGCGGCGGTCGCAGGGGATCTGACCGCCTTCTTCCGTGGCCTAGTCTGAGGCCATGCGCACGATCGGTAATGAACCTTAGGGTTAAGTACGTGCCCCGCGAGCCGGTAACATCCGCCAAGGTTGGGTGGTAGGCACAAAACTGGGCACAAGTTGAATTCGCCCGCACAGTTGCCGGTTGCGAAAAAAGCAACAAACGCAGTACAGTGAGTAAGTTGTACGATGTGCGCCCGTAGCTCAGTTGGATAGAGCATCTGCCTTCTAAGCAGAGGGTCGCCCGTTCGAATCGGGCCGGGCGCGCCACTATCTCTCTTGAATCATGCACATGCAGCCATTTCTGAAACCGGCTTCGTTGCGATTTTCGGTCCAATCAGTCCAATTAGGGTCTTTTTGAACGGAAGCTCGAAGCCGAGCCCACTCGTGTTGCCACTTCTTTGCGGAACCCAACATCATGACAGTTGAGATTCTTTAGCCTTTAGTGTGAGAAAAATCTGAAAGATGGGTGAGTTCGAAAAAAGTGATTCCAGCCGGAAAGAGTTATGAGTGGAGGGAACAACCGAGCGGCCCTAGAGTAAGAACGCGTCGACGCGAATAGAGATATCCTTCGAAGATATAGACTCAAGTCCTCATTTACGATCAATTGAGTCTCACTGGGCCACGTTTGACTGAAAAAAGACTAAGCCATTTCTTTATTTTCCCCAGCTCGGAGTCGATTCTTCCGGTTGACTCATCAATCGCAAAACCGTCGTACAGTTGAGTAGATTGCATTCCAGAATGTTTCTCTTCGATCACCCAGATTTCTTTTTTTCAATCGCCGCCCGGAGGAATATGGTCTGTCCGACCGTTAGTCGACCGATGCGAATGACAGCTCCGTAGATTCCCGCGTTGTTCTGGTTCGCGCGAACGACCGCCTTCAACACTTCCGGCGTTGAACTTGCTGAATCGGGATCAAGGTTCACCATCGAGCAGCGTTCGTCGCGCAACGTTACTGCGATGGCCGGGGCGTCCTCTCCTTCACCGAACGAGAGCACACTGCCCAACCACTCGTCCTCCTGAAATGGAACCGGTCGCAGTAAACGAACCACAACATTCGGGCGAAATCGGCGCACGTCCAGGTTCCGGCCTGCGAGTCGTCCGATCTCGCGCACCGTATCGGAGGCGATCACAGAGATGCTCCCCTCATCGAAGATGCCGTGTTTCAACTGCATCATGTGCACGGGAGCCCCGTGCCGCCGCTCAATCTCCGTAGCCAAATCCTTTCCGAAGATAGGTAGTGCTTCGCCATCCGGTGCGCAAACATGCGTAGGAAGATCGCTTTGCGCACGATCATCCCGGCGTTGCGGAGAAAACAGGACCAGGTCGGCAAGCTTGCTTGCGGTTAGCCACGGAAACCCGCTGCGATCATTCATCCGCCGGAACGCCATGCGTCTGTCACCATGAAGGCCGTGCCAGCCGAGGTTGGCCGCCTCAAGTCGTTCGGCGCCCATGGACTTCACGGGATAGCGGAAGATTGCCTCCACATGTCCAATTTCTTTAAGCATGCTCAATCCCGGTCCTCCCAACAGATAGCGCAGTTTCCATTGACTCAACGACGCGCACGGGAGTGTATGTCGGAAGTTGCAGCTTTAGATGGTTTAGCAGGCAAAACAAAAATACACAGAGTCAATCCCGCGGCCTCGAGCAACACAAGCACTATGGCCGTAGCCTGAAACACAGAGCCCCAATGGGAGTGGTAGTGTCCAAGTGCGTTGTCTGGACCTGCGATCAAGAAATGATAGCTCCCTCCGAAGACCAAGGAACCCGCCAACGACAGACCAAGCAGAGTGACGCCAATCTTTTGCACGCGCGTCCACAGCATTATCGTCGAGACTAGCGGAACCACAAAGATGACGATGGCGATGAACGCTTCCTGCCATGCAGTTACCTCGATGTTCAAGTGAGAATGCGCACTACCGTGCGCAATCAAAACTGCGAAGCGCACTAAGACTAGGAGTGCGGCTATACCATTTCTCAAGTTGCTTTCTCCATGCTTTCCTCAACGCGTAAGGATCTGCGCTGCCGAAGGAATTTTGCGCCTTGCGGAGAGATTCGAACGAGCGATGATCCGTTTCCCATCCCTCTCTCCACCAGCCCTCGATCGATCGCCTCCTCCCACACCGGCAAATTGGGGCACGTCGTGCGCCATGCGTTCATTGCGTCTTTATACGTTCTCGTTCTTGTTGCCAACCACTCGAGAAAATCTAGGACGAGATCCTCCAGGACCGCATCGACCAAGGCTACGCGGCCTCCGAAGAGCGCTCGTTCCAATCCTCTTTTTCTGCACCAGACTGCGCACGGGACGCAATGGTCTTGACGATATGTTCCGCATCTCTGGCCACACCGTTGACGGTCGCCGATGTCATCGCGTAGAGAAACTGCAATCCAATAAAGTAAACTCCAGGTGCAGAGGCAACGACTCCCCGGTCATGCACTGGATCGCCTAAATGATCAAAAATGGGCAGATCAATCCACGAAAAGCCGGAATCAAATCCTGTACACCAGATAATATTTCTGACGTCGAGTGTGCGATTGTCTTCCAGCAAGGGTAGTCCGTTCCGCACACCAATCACCTTTGGGACTCGCTCAATCCCTGCATCGCTCAAATCCTTTGGCTTGATCCGGATCAACGGAGTCGTACGGTGCAGAAAGTTCGGACGCGCTTTTCGACCAACGCTTGTGCTCATACAAAGAATGTGATGGCCGATGAACCGTATCAAACGGAGCATGAGAAACCGTCCCATGAAGCCTTCGATACGATAGGGGATGAATCCGCTTTCTTTTCCGGATAACCACGTTGTATGGCTTGCCGCAATATCCATGCTTATGTCAGCCCCTGAATTCCCTACTCCGACAACAAGAACTCCTCCCTTTTGTAGCAGCGAAGGATTCCGATACTCGAAAGAATGTACTTGCTTGACCGAAGGGTCGATGTCTCTCGCAAAAGCCGGCAATCGCGGCGCTTGATAGTTCGACATTGCCACAACGACACTGTTGGACTCAAATCGCTCTTCACCTGCTGTCATCAGAAAGCGGTCTCCGTCCTTCCACAACCGATTCACCCTTGTGCCGGTTTGAATAGGTAGACGAAAACGCTGGGCGTAAGACTCCAGATAGTCCGCCATTTCATCTTTCGTGGGAAACTCATCGCCGCGAGCTGGAAACCGAAGTCCAGGCAGAGAATCATATCGGGCCGGCGTAAAGAGCCGGAGCGAGTCCCATCGATTCCTCCACGCGTCGCCGATTCGCCGGTTGGCATCAAGAATTAAGAACGGAAGCCCTTGCTGCGCCAAATGGTAGCCGACACAAAGCCCCGCCTGCCCCCCACCGATCACAATTGTTTCGACATACTGTGAACCTTGATTCCTTTTCATTACATCCTTTCGTAGTTCTAGAATTTGTGCAGAGCTTTGAGCCTATTCACTTGTCGACCTCAGGACGTTAGTTGAGATCTTTCCGGGAGGTTGCGAGCGCAAGAGCAGCCACTTCAAGAACGAAAGCACTTACCCAAAGCATCGTGCGGATGGTATGGGCCTTCTCCCACGTGCTCCAAATCTGCATCAAGTTGTCCGGTGGCGCGGTTGCATTCCATGTCATCAGTTGATCGTTGATCGGAAAATTCACATGTATCGTAACGGCCGCCGCTGCCGTGATGGCGGCCACGGCAAACGCGAGCAACCAGAATTGGATACGGCTTCGCTGCGCACGGATCAGGATCAGCCACAAAAGTCCCCCGGCGAGTGCGCCTACCGTGAATTTTGGTAGTACCTTGCCGTAGTGGACGTGGGTGACTTGCTGAAGCGTAATGAAACTCGAAGGCGTCAGCGCTGGCCGCGCATAGGTAGGGCCCAGTCGGTCCCCGAGCAAAACGCCAGTCATCAATCCGCACAACACAAGCGCGATAGTTTGGGCAAACGGCAAGATACGCATAGGAGTGTTCCTTTACCTGTAGTCAGAGCCCGAGAGCTCCACAATCGGGAAATTGAATTTTCTTCTCCCTTCTTAGGCTTTATAAAAACTTTCTTCTTCCATTAGAGCTTGCGCACGTAGTAGTGAACGCCATTCGGCCAGGCATCCGGATGGTTCGAAAACCCGATCCGAACAGTTGTGCTGTTATGGTTGTGTGTTCCTGCCTGAATGATCTGAGGTCCATTGCGTTCCAGGGACTCGGATGATTTCTCGGACGGCCGCACAATCGCGACATGTCCGGGCTCATGCGGATTTGGATTCGCAAAAACGACGAGCACAAGAGCGCCTTGATTGGCATGTATCTGGGCACTCTCCGCATCGGGGAGTTCCCGCCAACCCGCGGCACTTGCCGACGCTCCGGACAGCCATTCCGCCTGGGCATTCGCGAGCAATTGTTGGCCGTGTTCAGGTGGTCGTAGTACGTAGATGCCCAGACGTTTTGCGGTCGCCGCCACAAATGCACTACAGTGCGTGTGCTTGTCCGGCCCCTCGTATTCACCACCGCGGTCTGGTTCTCCTGTTTCCCAATTCACATGTTCGCGCGCCAGCCAAAGCGATTCCACATTCATGCCGTCGAGTACTTGCACAAGTCTGTGCCCCGCCGCGGTAATTTCACCGCAGCAGGGCTTGTGACGACTCGCGCCGGACGGGGATGGCACAAGAAAGGCAGCGCAAAACAGCAAAACGCCATGCGAAGCACAAACAAACAGCTTCCGCACCTCAGCGTTTCTCTGGACCCGAACGTTCATTGTTTCACCGCAATAATTGCGGTCTGCGGGGTGGGCGGAAGCGCGTGAACTTCAGCGTCAGAAAACCCGACGGTGCGTAGCATCTCCAAGTGTTCCGATACGGTGTAGGCGTCTCCACCCGGCGTATTCGCAAACATGTTCAAAACGAAGGATGCCGATGGCGGCGGGGTGACACGATCGTCGTTCGGAGCAAACTCGACGATCACGACTCTTCCGCCAGGCACCAGGGCTTCGCGAACTTTTCTCAGAAAAAAATGGATTGTCGTGCGATCCCAGTGATGCAGGAGATTCGTGACAAGCGCAACGTCGTATCCCTCTCCGAAGGAAACCTCGAGAGCGTTGCCTGCCAGCAGCGCATGCCTTTCGGATACGCCAAATTTCATAGCATTTTCGTGCGCAACGGTAAGCACGGAAGGCCAGTCCAGGGCGACCACCCTCGCTTTCGGATTTTTCTTGGCAACCATGATGCCGAATAGGCCGTGTCCGGCAGCCAGATCCAGCACCTTCGCCGGGGACTCAGAATGAATGAGATTTTCCGTTTGCTCCGCGACGATGTACATCAGTGGGGCCATGCCGCGGGCGAAATCTGCCCACATCGGAAGCTCCTGGTCCACTCCGGGATTGCTCTTTACGGGGCCTCCTGCACGAACTACGGCAGCGAGGTCCCTGAAGGGCTCCGTTACAGATTCATTGGCGAGAAAAATGGTAGCCGAGCCCAGATATGCAGCAGATTTCTTGCTCAGGAACATCGCTGAGTCAGGCGTTAGAGTGTATCGAGCATCTGGCTTGCCCAACTTCTTGTGCAGAAAGCCGCAGATAACCAGAAAATCACAAATCGCCCGGACGCCCCGCTCTGGGGCAGTGATTCGCTGCGCTACGTCAGCAACGGTACCGGTTCCTGCTTCGATTTCGGTAAACAATTCCAGTTCAATCGCGGCCTTGAGCGCCGCCGTCTGCTGGTACGCGTGCATCGTTTCGAAAAACTTCACAGGCGATACGGACGGCTGCATGTTTACCTCACCTGTAGTTAGCTGCTGTGTTCCAACCGTACTCATGTGCTGTCTCCTTGCATGATTTAACGAATTCGTTCGACCACTACCTGGCGTGGCTTTTTTTCCGAGCCGCTTGGCAAACCTTCCGGGGTCCACGAACCGCACTGCGGAACCACAAGACCGTAGGACAAAAGGAGTCGGAGCAATCGATCGCGCCATCGCTCCTTGTTGGTCGCCTTCGAACGGCTTAGTCCCGGACATCGGGCACCGAATGACTCACTCATTTGCGAGGTCCTTGCAAAGCTTCGTACCTGGCAGATCTATTTTCGTGAGCTGCTTCTTGAAGATTCCGCGATTCGCCTACGGATTCCCCAAACGCCTGCGCCGACGCACCGACGACTCCCAGCAGCGTGATGTCCTGCCTCGAACAGGGCGTAAGCACCGACACCCCCGAGTAGCTCATTGCTGAGCTGGTCACCATTTCGAAATAGGCCGCGGCGTCACTTTGTAAGGCGTTTTCGGCCGCCTTGGCGAGCTGAAAGCGTCCCATTGGAGCGTTCTTGAATGCTTCATATTGGTCTGAGTCCAAGAGCTTTTTTGCAACCTGGTCGGCACATACTTGAAATCTGTCCAGCCGGCAGATGGCAAAAGCAGCATGCCAGTCGCAGCCACACACAAAAGTTTTCCGTTCACAACATTTCTCCGTATTAGATTTTGTCCGGCAATCTCAAAGAAACGGCCAGTCACTTCGAGTCCGCTCGTGGCGCCACAGCGCCGAATGCGATGTGCCCTTCGTGCTGACATGCCTGGAATTCTTCCCGACTGAGCGGCAGAGCGGGACTGCCAGCCGGTACCGAAATACAGCGCTGAAATTCTTCGAAGCCGCGTGCAGAGAAAACGAAAGTAAGGCTGATATTTTCGTTGCCGTTGTTCTTCAATCCGATCCACGTATCTGAAGGGATGAAGACAACAGCTCCTGCGTGAACGTCTCGCTCTTCACTTCCGAGCCACACATGAGCCGACCCCGTTTCGACCAGCACAATCTCGTCCTGTCCGAGGTGTTTGTGCCGCGCAATCTGTCCTCCGGGAGGAATAGTCTCTGTCCCCAGAACTAAGTGTTGCGATCCGCCGTTTTGCGAGTCGACTTTTATCGTGAACGCCGCGGTCGGCATTGGCGTTTCGCGTGGCCTTCGGATGCGATGTTCCCCATCGTTCTTTTCGAGAATCAGCGGCTTGGTCGTAACAATCGTCGTGGACTGCGCCTCTTCCATCCGCGAAATGCCGTACCCTCCAACGGTCACTGCCGCGCACAATACGAAAACAATCCAGCGCATACTTTTCTCTCCTCTGTTCTTTTGCTGTCTGTCTTTGGTTTGGCGTGTGCGACGATGCGCCACACACGCCAAGGGTGCTGATTACATCAAGGAAGAACAATCACCTTGCCCACCATGCCGAGTTCATCGTGAAGTGCGCAAATGTAATGGAAGACTCCTGGATGTGTGAAGGTGACCCGGAAGCGTGTGACGCCGAGCGGCGCTTGCGCCAAACCGATTCGTTCCTCAGGCGCCGGAGCAATGAACCCGGAGTGGACGCTGTCGGTCTGCGAGTTGATCACGGCGTGTCGGGCCCCGTCTGCATCGACCTTCACGTTCGCCGATGGCGGCATAGGATTCGCCGGTTCAGTCCCAAATGTGATCGTGTGCGGTGCCGTTGGGTTCGAATTGCTCCATTCCACCGTGTCCGCAACATGGATGAAGGTCGGAGAGTGCAGGAAGCGAACGACCGATATCGTGGCTGACCCTCCGGGCGTCGCAACAATCTCTCCGGCGCCAGCAATCACTTCGTGCTCATGAAAATGTTCATTACGTTCGTGATCGGCGTCGTGGTCTTGGTCTGTGTCCCGTAGCAGGTCGCGTCGCTGTTCCGCTGCTCGTCCGTCGTAGAACTCTTGATCGTGAGGCAGAGGCTCCTCCGGATCTAGAACGTGCACCACACCCGTCATGTTTGCATGCACCAAACAAACGAGCTTGAAGTTGCCAGCGGTCGAAAAGCGGACCGTGAAGGACTGCCCTTTTACTTGGGGACCTCCATTTACGCACGACGAGCCGTCAAAGTTGGAGTCGTCCGGTGTAGCTCCTGGACATCCCACCGTGAACGGCGGGCGAGCCTCTCCGGAAACCAGGAACGTAACGGTATGTGTCTCGTCGGTCTCAACGTTCCATGTAACGCTGTCGCCGGCGTGAATCCAAATCTCGTTGGGAAGAAATGCGAGAATCTGGCTTCCCTTGTCGTGACTCTGCGCGCCAACCGCGGCTTGCCATTGTGCCTTGCTCAACTGCGGAACCACGAAAATCACTAAAAGCAGCATCCAGCGGAACATCGCTAGAGCCCGAATGCGGATGAAAAGTTTCACTACTCCTCCTTGACCTTATGTTTCCTAGAATTTGTGTGTCGAACCGGGACTGGGCCGGCCTACGACATTCACGTCTCTGGCGGGATTCGTGCTAAATTGAATTCTTCCAGCACGTCGCTTGGATCCCGCACAGCAGGAATGGAAATACCTGAAGTGCTCCCAGAATGTCTTTGGGTTGGGTTTGGATTTCGCTTAAAAACGCTCTTTAGACTCCAATGTCGCTGATACAAAAGGAGATATACGTATTCGGTCCGTTCACCGTGGACCCGGTGGAGCGCGTTGCCCTTCGCGATGGCAAGCCGCTTATCCTCACTCCCAAGGTCTTTGACACCCTCCTATGCCTTGTGCGAAACCGTGGGCGCGTTCTAACAAAGGACGAAATTCTTCAGGAAGTGTGGCCGGATACTTTTGTCGAAGAGGTCAATCTCGCGGTCAATATTTCCACCTTACGCAAGGCGCTCGGCGAGAGTCCCCAGGAAGGCCGCTATATCGCGACGGTCCCGGGGCGTGGTTACCGTTTTGTTGCCGAAGTGAGTGCATCCGTCAGCGAACAAGTATCAGTTGATTCCCACGGTGCAAATCCAGCCAAGCCATCTTCTGATGTTTCGATTGGACATTTAGATCAAACTGAACGTATTGCAGCGGCAGTTTCGCCAACTCCAATCTCGAACGGCGACCTTCGCAACAAGTATTTCTGGATTGCTGCAACAACAATCGCTGCCATTCTGATTGCGGCTGGTCTATCGTTCAAATTCCCTCCGCGTCCGTCGTCCGGATTGACGGCGCAGGATTCCATTCTTCTGGCTGATTTTGAAAACGCCACAGGTGACGCACTCCTCGATGACACGCTGAAAGAAGGCGCGGCCGTCAGTCTGGCCCAATCTCCATTCTTGAATCTCGTCGCCAATGATCGCATGCGTGAAACGTTGCGCTTTATGGGACGTCCACCGGAGGAACGCGTGAAATTGCCGCTCGCGCGGGAGATTTGTCAGCGCGCGGGCGCGAAAGCTGTAGTCTCGGGAGCAGTATCCCGCCTGGGGACCGAGTATGTGATTGCTCTAGAAGCGACGAGTTGCGTCGATGGGACCGCCATTGCGCGCGAACAGTTGGAAGCCAAAAACAAAGAAGCGATTTTACCAGCGCTGAGCCAGGCAGCGGCACAGATGCGTGGCAAACTCGGCGAATCGTTGAGTTCAATTCAGAAATTTGACGTTCCAATCGAGCAAGCCACGACTTCTTCATTGGAAGCTTTGAAGGCATATTCCATCGGCTCCGAGCAAAGAACTCGCGGCACGGAAAAAGAAGCGATCCCCTTTTTCGATCATGCCATCGAACTTGATCCCGACTTTGCAATGGCGTACGCGCGGCGCGGCGCGATTTTCAACAATCTCGGAGAGACAAACCGCGCGAGCGAAGACTTCAAGAAAGCCTATTCGCTCCGATCAAACTTGAGTGAACGTGAAAAACTCTACGTCACAATTCGATTTCACGATGCGATCGCCGGTGACACGGGAAAATCTATTGAAACATATGAAATGTGGAGCCGGCTTTACCCACGCGATTTGCAGCCATTTGATGGCTTGGCCGCACGTTATCAAATTGTCGGCCAATACGAAAAGGCTGCCGCTGCCGCGCGCGAAGCGTTAAAACTTCGGCCAGACAATTATGTTCCCTATGCAAATCTCGCCACTTCCTATGAAGCGCTAAATCATTTTGACGAAGCGAAACAAATCTGCAATCAAGCGGCTAACGCCAAACGGGATAGTTCTTATACCCACCGCGTGCTTTTCGAACTTGCGTTTCTCAGGCGCGATGATACGACAATGCAAAACGAAGTAGAGCTCGCCAGGGGCACGGACCGCGAACAAGAAATGCTCGTGGACCAGGCCTTTGCTTTGGCGGCAATCGGCAAATTAAAGCAGGCTAGAGAGCTGTTCAAGCGCGTTTGGACTAACTACGAACGCGATGGCTTGCAGGACCATGCGGCTTATTCAATGGCACAAGAAGCACTCATTGAAGCAGACTTCGGGAATATTTCAGAAGCGCGGAGGCGAGCAGCGGAAGCACTCCGGTTGGGCCATGGTATCGACGCGCGCGAAACAACCGCAGAAGTGCTCTCGCTTTCTGGCGAGGAAGCAAAGGCTCGGACCATCGCGCAGGAATTGCGCACGCGCTTTCCGCAGCACGCGCCTCTCAATGCGGCCTCTCTGCCGACAGTCCTGGCCGCAATAGAACTTCAGCGTGGCAACGCCTCGAAAGCAGTCGATTTGCTTAAGGAAGCTGAACCGTACGATTTGAGTGAATTCTCGAATCTTTCGCCAATCTACATTCGTGGCCAAGCGTATCTTCGTTCACACTCCTCTAAGGAAGCTGAAACAGAATTTCAAAAACTATTGGACCATGCTGGAATCAATGCCTTGTCCCCCCGCCACGCTTTGGCGCGATTGGGCTTCGCACGGGCTCTTTCTCTAGAAGGCAACTCTCCGCAAGCTCGCAAGGCTTATGAAGATTTCTTGGCGTACTGGAAGGATGCGGATCCTGAACTGCCGGTCTTGCTTCAAGCAAGAATTGAGCTCAGCAAATTGAACTAGGGCTCAAGCGAAGAGGCAGACAAAGCTCCGGTTCTAATTCGCCGGGCAGAAATATCAGAAATTCGGTCCAACTTCGGTCCAATTCGAGGGCGAGATAAATGACCCGCTTCCTCCTAAGCGACACCAAAAGCGGCACTTAGAATTTTGTACTGCGTAGCTTCTAAGCATTGGGCCGCGTGTTCGAGCCACGCCGGGCGCGCCACTTTTCCCAATAATGACGATGTTTTTGAGGTTGGCGTCGGATCGCGCTCCCTGCTGTGCTAGCGGTTTGCTACCGAGGGTGGATGTCGCCTGCGCCATTCCGCCCGAAATTCATCGAACTGAATGTCGCAAGGTATCTGCGCGATAAATAGCGGCACAGAACTGCATCTGTTGGGCATCGGCCAACCAGACGCGTCGGGCCACCCCGAGGTTCGAGTGGGTACGGGCCTCAGGGGCCGTGGTCGGAAAAGCATTATGTTGTGACCGAGTTTGAGGTACTGAGCATCCACCAGCACTCGGTCGGCCTTCGTCAGCCGGTGCTGCTGAGAGGCACAGTCGTTGATTGATAAGCTCTGAAAGGTATGATTCTGGAGAAGCTAACTCTAGTTGGCCCGCCGTCATGTCCGATTGTGGGCGGCCGCTTCCCTAGGGATTCTCACGGGGTGAGAATGTTAAAATTTTTTTTCCACTCGCCTCGCGACAGTCAGATTTTAGTACCTCGCTATAGGTGCCATTTATTTCTGTGGAAGAAAGTTTCTGCAGAGTACAGCCCTCCGCACGCCTCTGCTACCTAACCCTTGTAACTTACGGATTTCAAATACGTTGCCGGCTTCCGAAGATTCTTCAAGTTTCATACCGGTCTAGTTCTGAACCCTTACAGAATTGCAAGAATAAATCGATTTAAACCATTCCGGCAAAAGAATGAACCCAAAAGACGAAGGGACGATTGCCCGCCTAGGAGCAAAGCCAGATTTATCGTTGACACCGGCGCGGAAATGAGCGAATAAGCTCACACATTCATAGAGTGGGGCGGACGGAACCCGATCCATTACAGCTGCTTTCATCCGGCGGGCCCAGTGGACTCGAAGGCTGCCTCGCGCTAAAGGGAGGGGTAGGATAAATGGACACGTGTCATCGAGTGCGCACGGCTTGGTGGGAAAGCAAGAAACTCAAGGCAGTGTTTGTCTTCTCTTTGCTAGCTCTTTGCGTCCCTGGTCTCACGGCTCAGCTCTACACGGGATCAATATCGGGGACCGTAACGGATACGTCATCGGGGGCGATCCCTTCGGCAAAATTGACGCTGGTGGACGTGGACAAGGGGTTCGCGTACACGGTAACAGTTGATTCGGAAGGCAGATTTGTTTTCAGACAAGTTCCCCCCGGAACATACAACCTGACTGCAGAGGCCACCAGTTTTCAGTCCCAACGAAAAGATGCGATTAAGCTGGACGTAAGCCAGAACGTTTCCATCAATTTCATCTTGAAGATTGGTTCGGCGACGGAGACGGTCGAGGTAACTGCAAGTTCTGTCCACCTGCAGACGGAAGACGCGGTCACAGGGCAGGTTGTAAATAGAAAATTCGTGAACGACCTTCCGTTGGTGGACAGGGATTTCACGAATCTTGCGTTCCTTGCGCCGGGAATCACCGAGTCGAACCTGGACTACGCGAAGAATTCGAATGGCGGTATCAATTTCTATTCGAACGGCGGGCGAAACTCCACGGCTGACGTTCTCGTCGACGGCGCAAGCGCAACGAACTTCGAGCAGAACAGCGGAATTCAGAACGTTCCCTATGTGCCGTCGGTGGATTCGGTGGAGGAATTCAAAGTTCAGCAAGCCAACTTCACTGCCGAATTTGGATTTGCGGGCGGAACGGTGGTAAACGTTGTCACGCGCTCGGGCAGCAATCAATTCCATGGCAGCCTTTACGAGTTTTTCCGCAATTCCGTGATGGACGCGAATAACTGGTTCTCGAACAAGTTTGGCGACCCAATCCCTCCGCTCAAGAGGAACGACTTTGGGGGGACAATTGGAGGGCCGATCAAGAAGGACAGGACTTTTTTCTTCTTTGACTACGAAGGTGTGCGGCAACGAGATTTCGCGTCGGCGACTTCTGGCGTGCCAACGGAATGCATGAGAGGCACTGGCGGTTGTCCTTTCGGTCAGCAAGCACTGGGCAATTTCAGCGAGATCTGCACGTTAAAGGGCGCTACTTTTGACGCGTCAGGACACTGCTCGGACCCCGCAGGTCAAATTTGGGATCCCTACACTGGAGTATTTAATTCTGACCCGGCTGGTGATGGAAGCATAAACCCAGGGGCTGTCCGGTCCAATCCAATTCCATTCAACGATCTTTCCGCTTATATAAGTCCGGGTAACCCGAAGCTCGCTGGAACTCAATTCCAGCCGGCAGCGGGAGTGGCGGGCAACCTGATTGATCCTGTCGCTGCAAATATGCTTTTGCTTTTCCCTTCACCGAGCCGTCAAGCGCAGAGCTTCGACGATCTTCAAAACAATAACTTTTCAACGGCAGGCACAACAGGATTCTCGGGCAACAAGTGGGATCTCAAGATCGATCACCGCTTCAGCGAGCGTGATTTGTTGAGCGTAAAGTACTCCCAAGAGAACGATCACTCAACGAGTTTCAATTGCTTCAAGAATTTCGCCGATCCCTGCACGGGGGGACCCAATGATCCTACGCGGCACGTGCTGGCGATCAATCACACGCATACGTTTAGTCCCGCGCTTGTGCTTACACTCACCTACGGATACGTGCGCGGATTTGATTTCTCACATGGTGTCGGCGGAGAGTTTTCGAACTTTGATTCTCTCTATGCCAGCACTGGATTTCCGGGCTACCTGAATACCGGATTCGAGACGCTACCCTTTATTGAAATGGGTAACGGCTATAACACATCCATCGGGTCACAGCCTTTCGCCATTCTTCGGGAAGGCCAGGATTCGCATCATCTTGGGGGCGCCATCAGCTGGCTTCGAGGCAGACACGACTTGAAATTTGGCGGCGAATGGCGGATGCATCGAATCAACTTCGTTCAGCCAGGCTGGCCGTCGGGCGACTTTGAATTCAACCGCCGGTCGACTTCGCAAATCTCGAGCGTCGGCGATGAGAGCGCCGGCGGAGACGCGCTCGCTAGTTTTCTTACAGGCGTGGGCAATCCGGAAAATGCCGGTGGCGGCTGCACTCCGTGCCAACAGGGATTCAACAATTACGTGAGCACGCAGAGCTTTCGTTTCGCGTTCTTCGGGCAAGACAACTTCAAAGTGACCCCGAAACTCACACTGAATCTTGGCCTCCGCTATGAGCTCTCGCTGCCTCGGACCGAACGGTTCGATCGGATGAACTGGCTGGATCCGAACGCGGTCTCGCCACTCTCCGTGCCGGGAGTGTTTGATACGTTGCGCGGGGCTGAGGTGTTTGCCGGTTCCAAAGACCGCTACAACTACAACACTTTCTACAACGCATTCCAACCCCGTTTCGGCTTCGCCTATCAGATGCCCCGTTCGTTCGTGATTCGGGGCGGTTACGGCGTCTATTTTTCCACGCCGCGTAGCGGCGCTGCCGGCACGGGTCCCTGGGGCTATCAAGGATTCAACATTCAACCGCCCTGGCTGACTACGCTGAATATCGATCACGCGACGCCATATAACACGTTGAAGAATACGTCGTGTTCGTTTAGCGATTCGACGGACTGCGGCGTTGCACCACCTCCTGGAAGCTCTCTGGGCGCATTCAATGACATTGGGTTCGATGCCGTTGGCCCGGTAAAAAAGATCAGCCACGACATTCCCTATGAACAGTCCTGGAGTTTCGGGTTTCAGAAGGAACTCCCCGGCAAAGTGCTCTTCGATGCAGCCTACGTCGGCAAGAAAGGCACGCACCTCTACCTCGGCGGATTCCGTAATCTCGACTACTTGCCGCAAAGCGCCATCGCGGGTCTCACACCAGATGAAATTGGCACTTTGAACGACCAAGTGGCGAACCCCTTCTTCTACGATCCGGCTGCGCCGGGGAACGTGGGAGTGCCTTGCGTCAAGACTCATTTCATCTGCGATCCGACAAGCCCTCTCGCCGGCCCAACGGTTTCGCAAGCACAGTTGCTGGTCCCATTCCCGCAATATACTTCCTTTTCGGGGGATTCTCCTCCCATCGCCAATTCGATCTATCACGCTCTGCAGGTTCGCGTGGAACGCGAATTCGCGAACGGGCTGCAGTTCCTGGTGACCTACACATGGTCCAAATCCATTGACAATGCTTCGGCTACTGACGACAGCATTTCGTGGCTTGGCGGCGGTACGACGGATGGCGGAACGATTACCGTGCAGAATCCGTTCGATCTGCACGCCGAACGCGCGCCGTCTGTTTACGACATTCCGCACGTCTTCCAGTTCAGCTATGTTTACGAACTGCCAGTAGGACGCGGCAAACACTTTGGCAGCCAGATGCATCCGGTCCTTAACGCCATCGTAGGGGGCTGGCAGATTAACGGGATCGTTCGTATAGACAACGGCCGACCGATTATCCCGGGACTAGACAGCTCCACCCCGATCCCGACTTATGGGCAGCGACCGAATCTGACGGGAACGCTCAAGCGCGGTTCCGGGAGTCCGCAAGACTCTACCGACCCTGATACTGGAATCAGCTACTTTGCCAATCCGGATGCTCTCTCGCAGACTCCTGACAACACATTCGGAAGTGCAGCGAGGACACTGGGAAGCGTCCGTCAACCTGGCGCAAGGGATGTCTCCATGTCGCTCTTCAAGGATTTCCCAATGGGATTTGCCCATGAAGGGATGCACTTGCAGTTCCGGGCGGAGTCCTTCAACACGTTTAACCATCCACATTTTGCCGGACCGAACGCGAACGTCGGTGCCAGCGACTATGGATTCATTTCGAGCACAATGAACAGTCCGCGCGAGCTGCAGCTAGCGCTGAAACTGTACTTCTAAGCTCTCCTACACCCCCAATGCCGATCGGACGAGATGGCAAGAACCTCTTGCTATCTCGTCTCCGGTAACGGAGGGAATACGCAATACCAACAACCCCTAGCGGTGTGCGACAAGCAATCCAGCATTCCCCACAGGAGAATTCGAATGCAAATCCATCCCGGTGTGCGCCTCTCATGGAGGCAACTGGCTCCAGCTGCCCTAATACTTGGAGCGCTGGCGTACAGCTCGTCGGCTCAAACAATCCGGGTGGACGTCAGGCCGAGTCACTCAACAAATTCGTTTAAGCCGACGGAAGCGCTCGGTGCCGGAGTTGACCGCATACCACTCGCGGCTACTGACAAGATTTTTACCGAGCCGGTGCTGAAGCAAATCCTGTCCACTGGATGGCAGACAGTCACCTATCGGCAAAATACGGAATTGTACGTGGAAGCGTGGCACTGGAATCCCAAAGGCACGTGGAGTGAGCCGGACCAGAAAGGCTATTTCGTGGGAGATGCGACGCCCACGGAATTCATTCGGCACTCGTTCGGATATCCATTGCCGCATGCGGGATTTTCGCAGCCGGACGGGCGCGGCTACTCCCGTCTCACCGACGGCGACACGGGTACTTACTGGAAGAGCAATCCTTACTTAACGAAAGCTTACACAGGCGAAGACAATGCTTTGCATCCGCAGTGGGTTGTTGTTGATCTCGCGAGTCTGCAGGACGTCAATGCCATTCAAATTGACTGGGCCGATCCATACGCCAAGCGCTACCTCGTGCAATATTGGAGTGGCGTGAATCCGATTCACGAAGCCGCGGCGGGGTCCTGGGTGACTTTTCCCACGGGAGCGGTTACGGACGGAAAAGCAGGAAAGGTAACGCTTCAATTGTCTCGTGCTCCAGTGCCCACGCGATGGGTGAGAATCTGGATGACTGAATCTTCGGAAACGTGCGACACGCATGGCTCTCAGGATCGCCGAAACTGTTTGGGGTACGCGATCAAGGAACTGTACGTCGGAACCACCACAAGCGACGGAAAATTCCACGATGTCGTCCGGCACACGGCCGATCGAGCGCAATCGAACACTTTTTGTTCGTCGGTCGATCCGTGGCACGAAGGTTCCGTCATAAACGATCACGGAGACCAGGTCGGGTTCGACCTTTTTTATACGAGTGGTATTACCCGTGGGCTTCCGGCAATGATTCCCGTCGCGATGCTTTATGAAACACCGGAAAATTCAGTGGCTCAGCTGAAGTATCTCAAGGCAAGAGGCTTTCCAATCTCTTATATCGAGATGGGAGAAGAGCCCGACGGAAAACACACTCTTCCAGAAGATTACGGAGCGCTCTACTTGCAATGGGCGACCGCGCTGCACAAAGTTGATCCCACGCTGAAATTGGGTGGGCCGATTTTCGAAGGCGTGAGCAAAGACATTGAGGTTTGGCCCGACGCTCGCGGAAGAACTTCCTGGATGGGACGGTTCTTCGATTATTTGAGGGAGCACAATCGCCTGAACGACCTCTCATTCATTTCGTTTGAGCACTATCCTTTCGACCCTTGCAAGCTGCAGTGGAGCGATTTGTACGACGAAGCGAACCTCACGCGCCACATCCTTCAAGTCTGGCGCGAAGACGGGTTACCTCCTGGCGTACCGATGTTTATCACCGAAACCAATATCGCCGCCGGGTCTGACGAATCCTTTGTGGACATTTTTGCGGCGCTTTGGTGGGCCGATTTTGTTGGCGCGTTCTTTGAAGCTGGCGGCAACGCCGTCTATTACTTCCACTATATTCCTCTGGGACAGTCTCTTGGTTGCCATAACACATCGCCAGGGACATTCAGCATGTTTACCACAACGAAGGACTTCGAACTGCTGCAGCCTACTTCGCAATATTTCGCCGGAAAGATAATTACGCAGGAGTGGGTTCAACCAGGAAGCGGCGAACACAAACTGTTCCCAAGCACAAGCGACATACAAGATGGCGCGGGACACATACTCGTAACTTCTTATGCAGTGCTGCGTCCGGACGGAGAATGGTCATTGATGCTGGTTAACAAGGACCAATTGAATCCGCAGCCGGTTCGTATTGTTTTTGAAAATGAAAAGGGGAGAGCGTGCTTCACAGGGCAGGTAACCGTGGTCACATTTGGAAGCGAACAGTACCAATGGCACTCAAACATTAAAGGTGGCATTGCTGATCCGGACGGACCTGAAGCAAGGTCTTCTGCCATCGCCACGAAGGACGGAACGTTTACGTTGCCAAAGGCATCTGTCACGGTTCTGCGAGGGAAGCTTGGAGAGTTTTCAAAAGAGTTGTTCTAGTTGACTCGCTCACTCCCGCTCCGACTAATTCAAGCCGGTCACGCCAAAGACCAAAGCAAAAGTAGGCTCGGCGATCGCTCTAACGAGTGGATGCAGGCCGAATTGGAAAATAAACCGCGGTGGTATCAGAGCCGTGAAACAGATAAGAAAGGAATTTGGGGAGGTTGCTAAAACTGAGTGGGAACGAAATCGTATGGGAGAAGGGTGATCGGTGTTGGAAAAAGAGGCGAGAGAAGGACAAAGCAGGGAGTGAACAGAGTTCGATTGCGTTCCAGATATGTTCCAGTTAGACGCAATTTCCGCGTTTTTCGATTTTGGAGCATGTCGATTTTTCAATAACTTGCGTGTTTTCAACCACCCTGAAATATTCCGACACCCGCCTCCAGCATTCTTGTAAGCGTGTGTCTTGGCTGGCCACTGTCGGCGCGAAATTCGCGTGCGCAGTTACAGAATCCCGCCCTTCGCTCTCACTCAAGAAAACCCAGAGTGTCTGGCCGTCGAGCGCAGGGCGCTTGCTATGCGATTCTTTTCGTCGGATAATCGCGACGGTTCTGACTGTCGGGAAGGGCTTGTTTCGGGGGGCCGGTCCGCGATGAAACCTTCGGCGAGGCGTTCTTATTCCATCGGTCCTGTACAGCGTTGCTTGCAAGTATTGCGCCTCTTCGGTCAGGCCTCGAGCGGATTGATGCCCGCCGAGGTGGCCAAGCTTTCGGGACTGCCGACCAGCACGGTGTACCGATTCCTCGCCAATTTTGCGACGGCAGGTTTTCTGACGTGCAGCGACAGCGGGAAGTACTTTCTTGATTCTGCATGCTTTTCCACTGGGCACGCCGCCCAGTCACATCTTGACATACGCCGAGTGAGCTTGCCGTACCTGAAAGCTCTCAATGAACATACGCGCGAAACAATTCACTTGCTCGTGAGGCAAGGGTTGAGCGCGGTGTACGTGGAAAAGCTGGAGTCTCCGCAACTGCCCAATACGATTTCTCGCATTGGCGTTTCCGTGGCGCTTCACTGCACGGCGGTTGGGAAAGTCCTTCTGGCATATTTGCCCCCAGAAGATTTGGCACGAGTGCTGCACCAGATCGAACCGAAAAGCAGAACGGCGCATACCATCAGCAACACTGAAGAATTAGAGAGGAATTTAGAGCACGTGCGGAGATGCGGGCATTCGCTCGATTTGGAAGAAAATGAGCCTCATATCCGGTGCGTGGCAGCGCCGATTTGGGATGCTTCCGGGAACGTGAATGCGAGCCTTAGCGTGAGCGGACCGGTCAAACGGATGTCCATGACTCGGATGAGGGAGCTTGCGCCCGTGATTCAGGAGGCTGGCGTCCGGATTTCAAGAGAACTGGGCTATCAAGGTCCCGTCGATCCTGAAGTGAACTGGAAGATTTGCGACTCGGATCCGGCGCGGCGTTCTTCGCAGAAGGCGACTTTCGGCAACGGTACAAAAATGATGTGGCAACGCCGCAGGGCGGAAGCGGAGCCGGCCACAAGAAGTTCATGATGGAATTGCGGGTCCCGGGCAAATACACGAAATTTGCTGCCACACTCGGCATGAATCTGCTCCTTGCGGTCGTTTGCCAGGCAAGTGCAAAGCATTCTTTTATTTTTTCCCAAAGCGAAACGCAAAATAATCAAGCCGGCGCGCACTTGGAGCGCGGTTTACAGTTGGCCCAGTCGGGAGAACTGCCATTGGCAGAGAACGAACTTCGGACCGCCGTGAAGCTAAGCCCCTATGACGCGGAGGCTGTTTCCAGCCTGGCAACTATTCTTGCGATTGAGAAGAAACTGGAAGAATCCACGTCCCTATTTGAGCGGGCTTTGAAGCTCAGCCCAAGTGATTTGCGTTCTCGCAGGCATCTGGCGGCGAATCTTTACCAGCTGCGACGCTATTCCGAAGCAAGACAGAACTTGAAAGTTGTTCTGAAGGTTGAGCCCAATGATCCGCAAGCGAGGCTATTGCTTGGGTTGATTTCGGAAAACACGGGCGATTACGCGACTGCAGTATCGATGCTCAAGTCTTTCCCAAGTTTGGCGAGCGAACAGCCGGAAGCCGCAGTCGCGCTCGCAAAATCGTACTACCGGACCGGAGAAGCGGGGAAAGCGGCGCATTGCCTTCGCTCGATAGCGAGCGGTCCTTTGGGAGCACAAGGCGCTTTGCTAGGAGCACAAGTTGCGGACGAGATGCGGGACTATGCCACCGCTGAAAGTTTGGTGAATGGAGTGCCCGCGGACTCGGCATCTTTCAGCGCGGCAAAGTATCGACTGGCGATCGTGAAGTTTCACACCAAGCAATATGAAGAGAGCGAAAGAATTCTCCTTGGGTTGATCGGCGCGGGTGGACGAAACGGGGAAATTCTCAGGCTGCTAGCGTGGTGTTATCACAATGAGAACCGCGATGAAGAGGCGATCCGCACGTTTCGAGAAGCAGTGCAAATTGATCCGCAGGAGGAAAGAAATTATTTGGACCTGGGAGCGCTGCTCCTGGAACAGCGAAAATTCTCGGTAGCGACGGAGTTCGCGAACCGGACAGTGAATGCGTTTCCGGCTTCCGCCAATGCTCTTGTATTGCTGGGGTCTGTGGAGTACGCCTCGGAGCGGTTTACAGACGCAGTGAAAACGTATTCTCGTGCGCTCGCGCTTGATCGAAGCCACGAAGAAGCAATCCTCGGTCTGGCAAAGGCCCAGGCCGCCGCGGGCATGGGCCTCGAAGCCAAGGACACTCTTGAAGAGGCTATAAAACATTTCCCTGGGAAGGCTTCCTTTGAGCTTCAACTGGCGCTTCTGCTATTGAAAGAAAACGAGGAGAATGGCAATTCTCAAGCACGCGCTGAAAGTCTGCTGCAGGCTGCCGCAAAGCATGATCCGATGCTCGTCGAAGTGCAGTCTCAATTGGGAGAACTGGCACTTCGCCGAGGACAAACTGCTCTTGCGCTCGGCTACCTAGAAAACGCAGTGAGAATTTCGCCAGAAAGCGCACGAGTTCACTTTGCTCTCGCGCGCGGCTATCGCCGCGCCGGCCGCGTCGAAGAAGCAGCCCGGGAAACGGTCGTCTATGAGAAATT
>Ga0157376_10000631_pt1 | contig 22848 bp, 21 predicted proteins | sample M45metaG_FD_121801 | JGI IMG/M metagenome (GOLD analysis project Ga0157376, IMG submission 121801) | Miscanthus rhizosphere microbial communities from Kellogg Biological Station, Michigan, USA - M4-5 metaG | ecosystem: Host-associated > Plants > Roots > Rhizosphere > Soil | place: USA: Michigan... | reverse complement strand
AAAATTTCGCGCCAACGCCAGAATCAATCCCATGGTGTGCTCGGCCATTGGCACCGAGAAAATTCCGCTGGCATTGGTGACCATCACTCCGGACTGCCGCAACTCCGGGTACATGAGCTGCGCTACGCCCGCCGCGGTGGAGTGAATCCATTTCAATTCGCGCGTGTGTACCAGTTGCTCTGCACGGAGCGAATAGCCCACAAAAATATGGGTGTCCGGCAGCTCGGGCGGCAAGGTGTCGTAGTTCGGCAGGTGCAGCACGCGCATTTGCGGATAGCAAGCCCGAATCGATTCCGCCAGCAGCGGCTTCGGACGCCACTCAGTAAACGGATGCCACACACAAATCACCAGCTTGGTTTCCGAGGGCCCCGGTCGATTCGATGAAGCCGATGGCGACATTACGACAGGATACGCAAATCGGTGCCGGTCATGTCGGTGGGCTGGTTCTGGCCGAGGACGCCGAGCAGCGTAGATGCGATGTCGCGCAGCGCGCCGCCGGGCTTCAGTTTCAGCTTTTCGTCTTCGGTCACCAGAATAAATGGCACGGGATTGGTGGTGTGGTATGTATGCGGACCGCCGGTCAGTGGATCGATCATGGTCTCCGCGTTGCCGTGATCGGCAGTAATGATCCACGCACCGCCGCGCGGCTTCAGCGTCTGAAAAATTGCGCCGAGCCCCGCGTCCACCGCTTCGACCGCTTTTATCGCCGCTTCCAGCTTGCCGGAATGGCCAACCATGTCGGCGTTGGCGTAATTCATGATGATCGCGTCGAAATCTCTTTTTTCAATCGCGTTCACCACCGTATCGGTAATTCCTTGCGCGGACATTTCCGGTTTCAAATCGTAAGTAGCAACTTTGGGCGAAGGAACCAGAATGCGCTCTTCGCCGAAAAACGGTTTTTCCACGCCGCCATTGAAAAAATAAGTGACGTGTGCGTATTTTTCGGTTTCTGCGGTCCGCAAATTCTTGTAGTTCAGGTCTGCAAATACCTGCGCCAGAATCTGTTCCAACTTGTCCGCCTTGATCACCGCCTGCAACCAAGGCCAATTCTTGTCGTACTGGGTCATGGCCACATAAAAGAGATTCTTCGGACGTTTGAAATCGACAAATTTGTCGAAGCCCGGCGCTTCCAGCGCGTACGTCATCTGCCGAGCGCGATCGGCGCGGAAATTGTAGAAAATAATGGCATCGTCATCATGAATCAGCCCGACCGGCTGCGCCGGGGAACCGGGTTCACTGGTCACAACAATGGGCTTAATGAATTCGTCGGTGACGCCCGCTTCGTAGCTGGCATTCAGCGTCGCAACTGGATCGGCGGTCCGCGTTTCCGATTCACCATGAACCAACGCGCGATACGCGAGCTCAACGCGTTCCCAGCGATTGTCACGGTCCATCGCATAATAGCGGCCGACCAGCGTGGCAATTTTCCCTACGCCGAGCTCACGCATTTTCTGTTGCAACCGCTGCACAAATTCGCGCCCGCTATGTGGAGGAGTGTCGCGACCATCCATAAAACAGTGCACAAAAACGTTTTCCACTCTTTGCTGCTTGGCCATTTCCAACAGCGCGAACAAATGTTGAATATGAGAATGCACGCCGCCATCGCTGAGCAATCCAAGAAAATGCAATTGCCGCTGACGCCCGCGCTCCATCGCTTCTTGAAACAGTGGCACCTGATCGAGCGTCTTGTTGGCCACCATCAAATCAATTTTGGTGATGTCCATGTGCACGATGCGGCCGGCCCCGATATTCAGGTGGCCGACTTCGCTGTTGCCCATCTGCCCTTCGGGAAGGCCGACGGCCGGGCCCGAAGTCTGGATCAGCGTATTTGCAAAGTCGGCGATCAGCTTGTCGTAGTTGGGTTTGCGCGCCAGCGCGATTGCGTTGCCCGCGGTTTCCGCCCGGTAGCCCCAACCATCGAGTACCGTCAGTACAATAGGTTTCGGTCGTGTCGTCATTTTTCCTCAGGAACTATTGTCAGGATTTGGCGAATTCATCCAGTGCGGCCAGCAGTCGATCCACTTCTTCGGCGGTGTTGTAGTGCACCAAGCCGACGCGCAACACGCCGCCGAGCTTTTCTACACCGAGGCGTTCGGTCAGATTCAGCGCGTAGAAGTTTCCGTCCCAGGTGAAGATACCGCGATCGCCCAAAAATGTTGCAGCATCGGTGGGCGTGCCTTTTGCGAGGCGAAACGACACCGTCGAACAACGTTCCTCAAATCGCTTCGGCTCGGTGATCCCGAAAAATCGCAAGCCGGGCACCGCCAGCAAGCCATCAATCAATCGCGTGACCAGGCTGCGTTCATACCCAACGGTCGAGCGATAAGACGCAAGTAACGCTTCGCGCCGAGTTTGTGCAGACGGATCGCAACGGCGTCCCAACTCCGCGAGGTAATCCACCGCCGCATGAATGCCGGCGATTAACTCCTGTACTTGCGTGCCGGTTTCCCAGCATTCCGGAACCACATCGGTCGCCGGACGAACTTTGTAAGGCTTGAAGCGCTCCAGATGCCCTTTCTTTCCGTACAGCGTGCCCATGTGCGGCCCAAAGAATTTGTACGGCGAGCACACCAGAAAATCGCAATCGAGCGCCTTCACGTCAATCGGGCCGTGCGGAGCGTAGTGAACCGCATCAATATAAATCAGCGCGCCGGCGTCATGCGCCAGCTTGGTAATTTCCGCGACGGGATTGATCGTGCCTACCGCGTTTGATGCATAGCCAACCGCCACCAGCTTCGTTTTCGAAGAAAGCTTCTTCTTCAGATCGCTTAAATCCAGCGTGCAATCCGAATCCCGAATATCTACGGTGCGAATGACCACGCCCTTTTCTTCCAGCACCTTCCAGGGAGTAAAATTTGCGTCGTGATCCAGAATCGTCAACAGAATTTCGTCGCCGGGTTGCAGTTCGCGGCCGATGGCCCGCGCCAAGCCCAGCGTGATGGTGGTCATATTTTGGGAGAAGACCACTTCGTCGGATCCACAGTTGAAAAAGTCCGCCATCGCCGCGCGTGCTGCCGAGATCGCCTCGTTGGTCCGGCGGCTGGTAAGAAACGCTCCGTACGTATTGGCGTTGGCCTGCAGAAAATATTCCTGTACCGCATCCATCACGTGCCGAACCACCTGGGTGCCCGCCGGGCCGTCCAGAAACGCGGCAGGTCGCCCGTTCACCTGCAATTTCAGCGACGGAAACTGTTCACGGACCCAGTTGACATCAAAAGTCTTGGAAATCGCTTCGTGTAGTGCCGGTGTACTCATCGTCTCCTCGAACCCGCCAACTATTTTCGAGCCGCTAGTTTCTCACACTCGCGTGAACCGAGAAACACCGCCGCGTGTTAGCATCACTAGCATCAGTTCACACATGCCGCGTCGGCGCCGGCTAAAAATCAAATGAGCGGTGTTGCAAGACGCGCTCAGCGCCACGAACCATCCCAGGAACGCCATGCAAGACAATGTTGCGATGTCGGAGCGGACGCGCCTCGTGCGCGAACCGGTGCGCGCGGTGTACGACCGCGAAGCGATTTATAAAATTCTGGACGAAGGTTTTGTGTGCCACGTGGGTTTTACCGCGGAGGGGCAGACCTTTGTAATTCCGACCATGTTTGCACGGATGGATGACGCGATCTATTTTCACGGTTCGGCGGCCAGCCGCATGCTTCGCAGTTTGGCTTCCGGCATAAACGTTTGCGTAACCGTTACGCTAGCGGACGGAATCGTCCTGGCGCGTTCCGTCTTCAATCATTCGATGAACTATCGCTCTGTCGTCGCGCTGGGAATCGCTGCCCCGGTGGAGGAGCCCACCGAGAAGCTGACGGCACTGCAGGCTTTTACCGAAAAGATTTTGCCAGGACGTTGGGAAGACGCACGTCAGCCAAATGAAAAAGAATTGAAAGCGACCAGCATCCTACGCCTGCCACTGACGGAGGTCTCGGCGAAAGTTCGCGTCGGTGGAGTGGAAGATGACGCCGAAGATTACCCTCTGAAAGTGTGGGCGGGGATCGTTCCGCTGCGGTTGGTGGCCGATCCGCCGGTACGTGATGAACGCTGCGACGCGGCGCTCGCTACACCAGACTATGCTTTGAATTTTGGCCGGCACGGAAATTAGTTGATGGCGCAAACCGCACGCAGAAAATCCGCAAGCAATCCGTAAGCCGTTGCGGCGATTCCCGGATTGTGTTCGACCAGCGACAGCCCAAACACATCCAAATCAAAATGGATTGCCGAACTGGTGCCTTCCAGATTTGCCAGCGGATCGCTGGCCAACAGTAGCTCCGGGCGAACTAGGCAATCCACGCCCATACCGCGCCGCTCCGCGCGGCACACCAATTTGTAGCGCATGCCCGCGCCACGCGCGCTGCGGATTTTTTCTTCGCTCAATTCGCGTATTCCCGTGCGCTGCACATTTTCCAATTTCACTGGAATGCCCATCAGCACAATGGCCAGCGCCGCAACTTTTACAGCTGAGTCCCACCCGTCGAGATCATTCGACGGATCGGTTTCCGTAATGCCCAAAGCCTGTGCGCGGCGAATCGCATCTTCGAACGACGATCCTTTTTCCACCTCGGTGAGCACAACATTCGTGGTGGAATTCAGCACGCCGCAAAATCCGCGCAACTCCGCGGCAGGCAATCCAGTCGGAAACATCGAAAAAATCGGCACGCCATCCATCACCGTGGATTCGCAGAGAAACTTTTTACCCTGTTCACGAGCCAGCGCGGTCAGCTCGTTATAAGCGAAAACCACCGGCCCCTTGTTCGCGGAAATTGCGTGGGTGCCATGGCTCAACGCGGCCCTGATGTGATCGGTGGCCGGCTGGCCGCTTTGCAGATCGAGCGAAGTGGTTTCGAAAAATACATCGGCGCGCGATTGTTCCAGCCACTCTGCCACATTTTGCGAAGCAGCAGCCGAGGTGCGCGGCGTCGGCCAGTGCCCGTTCAACAGCGAGATCGGATTCAGCCCATCGGGATCGGCAACCCAGCCGGCTCGCCGCGTAGCTACACCGGTCAGCCGCCAACGCACATCGTACCGGCGGCGCAGCTCCGTTTCTTTGGCAATCAGCAGTCGGAGAAATGCGCGGCCAACATTTCCAACACCTACGATGGCTAGATTGTAGAGAGGAATGTCAGCCTCTTTTTCGACGCAGCCTTAGTGAATGGCCGCTTCCAATTTTTGCGAGACGGAAAGAATGTGCTCAGCTTCCGCTTCCAGAACACGTGCGGTAACCGCGATTTGAGCATCCGTGTCTTTCCATTGCTTTTGTTCGATGGCTTCACGCACCGCGGGCAGAGTCTTCGCTTCGTAGCCGGTGTATTGACCTGGCGCGTCCACAAAATGCTTGAACCACGGACGTCCGGGAAGTCCCTGTTCGAGTGTGAGCTTCTGCTCGCTCTCGCGAAGCGCCTCGTTGACTTTCGCCAACGAAGCTTTAGCAATCGCGGAACCGCCATTGGCCGTAGCCCTTTCCAGCGCTTTATGGTATTCGGCGCTGGCATGAGCTAGAGCATCCATGGCGTTATCGAGCGGCGCGAAATTCAGAATCGGCGGTAGCGCTTCCCTCGCCGGCGGCACAGATTTGACGTGTGGATCGGTCATCGCCGCAAAGACGCCTTCGTCCAATTGGCGATTGCGTTCGATAATTTCTTCGCGGGACTTTTGCGCCAGCGATTTCAGTTCCTTCACGTAGGTCTGCATGGTGTCGGAGAAATTGTCGTACTCGAATGGCAGCAATTCCGCATCGGCCAGACGCATCACCGCGGTACCCGCAGTCTGCGCCAGCGCGCGGCCATACACAAAATCCGTATCGCTGAAATGGGTGTACCAGTAAAAATCATCGTAAATGGAATGATAGATTCCGCCACCATCTTCGCCGCCAAACCCTAGATTCAGCGCCGCGACGCCATCATGCTGCAAAAACGCACCATAGTCTGAGCCGGATCCCAGCGCTCCGATGCGCAAATCAGGGCGCGAACGTGCTTCCTGGCGCTCGGAAATATCATCAGGGCGCCCAATCTGCCGCAACTGCGCACGTTTCCAGACCGACAGCTTGGTCTCCGGATCCTGCACATCGCGCGCAACGTCGTTGATAAATTTCTCCAGCATGTGCGAACCTTCCACCCCAAAATATCCGCGCCCATTGGTGTCCGAGTTGACGTACACCACCGCGTGCGCCTTCAACTCATCGGCATGCTCTTCCGCGAATTCGGTGGAACCGATCAGACCTGGTTCTTCCGCGTCCCACGCGCAGAAAATAATCGTGCGCTTCGGTTTCCATCCGGCCTTCACCAGCTCGCCCATCGCTCGGGCTTCTTCCATCACCGCGACCAAGCCGGAGATCGGATCTTCCGCGCCATTCACCCACGCATCGTGGTGATTCCCGCGAATAATCCATTGATCGGCATTCGTCGTGCCAGGAATTTTTCCAATCACGTCGTAAATTGTTTTCAGATCCCAGTTCGATTTCACCTTCAAATGCGCTTTCGCGGGGCCTGGCCCAACGTGATAGGTCATGCCCAGCCCGCCGCGCCACGAATGTGGAGCAACCGGACCACCGATCGCTGCCAGCAGCGGCTCCGCGTCGCCGTAAGAGATCGGCAGCACTGGAATCTTGGTAATCACCGGTGCATCTTTCAAGTCCAGCCGCTTGGCATTTTTCGTTGCGCCAACTCCCGGTGTCAGCGGATCGCCGGGATAAATCGGATCGTCGGCCACGCTGCCACGCTGTACTCCATCCCGCGGACGCCAGGCGCCTGCCGGAAAGGTTTCACCTTGCTGGTAGCCGTCGCCATCAGGATCGGAATAAATGAGGCAACCCACCGCACCGTGCTCCGCAGCAACCTTCGGCTTGATGCCGCGCCAGGAGTGGCCATACTTCGCGATCACAATGGCGCCTTTCACCGAAATGCCCAGCCGCTCTAACTGCTCGTAGTCTTCCGGGATTCCGTAGTTCACAAACACCAGCGGCGCGGTAACATCGCCATCGACCGAATAAGCGTTGTAAGTCGGCAGCTGCTCGTTCTGCTGATTGGAAGTGGGATCGCTCACGAGCGGCGGCTCCTGCAATTTCGCCACGAATTTTGGTCCGCCGTCTACCAATTCCACAGCGCGTTCTTTCGGCGTCGGAAACAAAATTTCAAAAGTCTCGATGTGAGTGTCCAGCCCGAACTCCTTGAACTTCACCGCCAGCCACTCCGCGTTGTCTTTGTCGTACGCCGTACCAACATTGTGTGGCCGCGCCGAGAGCCGCTGCATGTAATCGCGCATCAACTGCGGGTTCGGAATAGCCTTGAATCTATCTTCCCACTGGCGCTCGGCGCGCGAAGATTCCGCGGAAAATCCAGACAGCACCGGCTCGTCACTGGAACCCGAACGTAGCCAAGGCGACGCCGCCAACACCGCAATCACCACAAGCAACACACCGACGAGTCGTCTCATAAGCTCCCCGAAAGAATTAGGAAAATTGCTAATTTACCAAAATCCTGTCCAAAACAAAATCGCCGACCAGCGGATATTTCGCCCGTTCGCCGCTGTTGGCTTTGGTCGCGTAGAAGATTCCCAAAATCGTGTTCACCACCCAGCCGCAAATTCCCGATAGCCAGACCACCCCCAAAATGCCGAAGAATGCGAACGGTGGCGTAGCGCCGGCAAGCGAAAAGAGCATGCTAAGGAACATCACCAACGTCCCAGAGATGAAAACAACCATGTACGCGGATCAGATCAGCACCTGCAGCGAATGAAAGGCCACGAAGCGAGAATCTTTCTTTAGTAGATAAAAAATCAGCGGCGCCAGAAACCCCGAAAAAATGGCCAGTACATTGACCAGCAACGCCATGGTCCGCTCATCGGCGGTCGGTGCAACAGGTAAATTGCTTGCAGGCGCAGTTGCCAAGGGCCCAGCTTTCCGTGCTACGGGAGAGCACGCTATCGCAAGTTGAGGATTATTTCGCGCGCCGCCGATTCCCGCAAGCGCGGATTTCTGCGAAGTGCGTTCAGTCACCCGATTTCTTTTCGTGCGTGGTGTTCAGGAGTTCATCAGGAATGCGCAATCGCTCCACCGGCCGGTCATTCAAAATGTGAGATTCGATAATTTCGTCCACATCTTCCGGACGCACCCCGCCGTAAAAAATGCCTTCGGGATAGACCGCGACCGTCGGCCCAAGTTCGCATTGATCCAGGCATCCTGATTTGTTCGCGCGCACCAGTGTTACCCCGCGCTTGGCCAATTTTGTTTTGAACATTCGCTGCAGCTCGCCCTGGCCCGTGGGATCGCAACAGCCGCGCGGATGCCCTACTTCGCGCTGATTCATGCAAATGAAAATGTGCTTTTCGAACTTTGGCATCAGGTTGCGCCGTGTCTTTCAAGATACCGTGAGGCGGCACTCAGCACAAAGGGTGTGCGCACCTCGAGAAGCATCACAAATCTGGTTCTCCGCGCGCTTTCATGAGCCGAGGACAAAACTCCACGCGGAACGACAATGCATTCTCGCGATTCTGCATCTCTTTCTTGGCATTGGCGCGGCAATGGAAAATCACCTTCTCCGATTCCGAATCGATCGCCGGGTTGCCATTCAACAGCCGCGAAAAATGCAATTCGGTGCGCACCACGTCGGTGTCTCCATCTTCCACAAATTTCACCACAGCCAGATCCAGAGTGCCGCCATTTTCGAGCTCCAGAAAAATGGTGTCGTGCAAATCCTCGCGCGCATCCCGCAAAATCCGCAGCGGTTCGTCGCCTTCCACCGTCAAGACGTAATCTTTCATGGGCTCGGCTTCCACTTTGGCCACTGCGCCTTTCGCGCCGGCTCGCGCTTCCACCCGTTTCGCTTCCGCCAGCCGAATCGTTTTCGACGACCACCACAGCACCGTGACCGGCGGCAACGAATGCCCGCGCGATAGGGTCACGCCGGGAACCACCGCTGTATTCCGCGTGTTCACTGCGGCGTCACCGACCACGCCCGATTGCGAATCAGTCCGCCGTTGAGTGTAGTTCGACTCGATGGAAAATCTGGAAGGGCTCCAGGGCGAATCCTGCAAAATGCGAAAAACGTCGGACAGTGTCCACTGCTCAGGAGCTTTGTCCCAAGGAAGACCGGCGGAGAAACTGATCACGCCAGTCATCAACAAGGCAAAAATCGGCAGAAAAAGACAGGGGCGTTTCAACATGGCTGGGACCCACCTCATTCTAAACGAGTGGATGCGGGCTTCCGGAAAAGAGTTGTTATGGTGTGCCATCAGATTTAGCAAAGAGTCATGCGAACTCAGTGCGCAGGCTTCGAGCTGGCCGGCGGCGCCCAAAAATCTGCAGCAGGCACAAACTCAATCGGCACTTTGGTAACAAATGTTCGCATCCACCGCGCGCATTCATCCATTCCCATCTGCTCCGAAGAAATATGCCCCAGCACGATCATCGCCTTCGCGAGACCTTCGGTGTACGCGTCGGCGACGTACTCCACCGTTTCCCATTCATGCGTCTCACCTGCGATCAGCACCTGCACGTCCGGCATTTCCAGCGCGCCGGTTTCGCGCTTCACGCCTGCAAATCCGGGGCTCAAGGCAACGCGAGTCACTTTCATCTGGCGATTCCCGGCGATGCGCGGCATCGCTGCGTGCAATCTTGCACCGACCTCCGTCGCAAGTTCTTCCACGGTGGTTTCTGGAATTGTAAAAAGATATTGATTGGCCGGATCCTGATATTTCTCCCAGCCCAGCGCACGCACATTTCCTGCTTCAATGCCATCCGGCTGGCGGCGATGCCAGTGGTCGTGGAAACGCCACACGACCAGGTGATGTTCCGCGATGAACGCGCGCTTGGCTTTCAGCACCGCATCGTCTTCGCCTTGCGGGAGCTGCTTGAAAGTGTCCTGATGATCGTAGTAAGTCGGCTCGTGCGTAATGATCAGGTTTTCCCCTTTGGCCGCGGCGCGCTGCAACACATCCAGTGTGGCCATCATGGTCACCGCAATCCCAGTTACCCGCGTATTTGGATCGCCGGCCTTAAACGTATCCACAGTTTGCGCCATCCACGGAATACCGACGCGCTCTTTGACTTGTTCGATCACTTCATTCGCGGTGGGGGCCTCGGAATTCGCGGACCGAGCAGTCGGGGAAGTCGCCGTATTTTGCGCGTTCACTGAAAGTGACAAAAACAAAGTTGCGGCGGTGGTACTCAGAAATTTCATGGGGCCTCGCAACAAATACCGAGCGAGTTTACATCGATTGGAATAAAAAGGGGTTCGAGTCAGGAAAATTATCGCAAGTCTTTGGTCATCACCGTGAAGTAGCTGGGAATCTTCAATTGGATTGTGTCGGGAATTGGCGCGATGCCACTTACTGAGTAGCCCAGCTTCTCGTAGATCGGCTGCAGTTCCGCGCGCGCGTTCACCACCCGCAGATCGGCAAATTCGCATCCCGCTTCTTTTAAATATTTCTCCGCGGCCGTAATCATCCGCCGGCCCAATCCGCTTTTCTGACGGTCCGGCTCGACCGCCAGCAGTCCGATATGCCCGCGCTGCGATTCCTTCAGCTCAACGTAAACGCAGCTGATCAGCGCGGAATTTTCCTCGAGCAGTAGAAATTTTCCAGTCGCATACAGCGCGCACAATCTCTCCACGTCAATTCGGTCGCCGTCGATGATCGGCTTTTCCACGAGGAACGCTGCGTTGATCAGCCGCACCAATGCGTCGATATCTTCGGCATCGGCCAAACGCACGCGATATTCGGGCGAAAAAGAGATGGTGCTTTGCATGAAGCTAACCCTAATTTCTGACTGTCGCAAAAAAAAACGCGCGCTAAATAACCGCCTCAGGCAAGAATCGCTTTGCCGGGGAAGCACGCCGCCGCACCCAACTCTTCTTCAATGCGCAGCAATTGATTGTATTTCGCGATGCGATCGGTACGCGAAGCCGAACCCGTCTTGATTTGTCCCGCCGAGGTGGCCACTGCCAAATCCGCAATGAAGGTATCCTCCGTCTCGCCCGACCGATGCGAAATGATGGAGTTGAAGCCCGCCTTGCGCGCCAGCTCAATCGCGTCAATCGTTTCGGTGACGCTACCAATCTGATTCAGCTTGATCAGAATCGCGTTCGCAATTCCATCATTAATTCCGCGCGAAAGGCGTTCGGTGTTGGTCACAAACAGGTCGTCGCCCACCAACTGAATCTTTTTCTTGGACGTTTTTGTTCCCACCGATTCTGTCAGCGTCTTCCATCCCGCCCAATCGTCTTCGGCCATGCCGTCTTCAATCGAAACGATCGGATACTTCTCCGTCCAGCTGGTCCAGTAGGCGGCCATCTCATCCGAAGAGTGCTCGCTCTTGTCCGATTTTTTGAAAACGTATTTGCCGCTCGCCTTGTCAAAAAATTCGCTGGACGCCGGATCTAGCGCGATGCTCACCTGCTCGCCCGGTTTGTAGCCCGCTGCGCCAATCGCTTCCAGCACAATCTGGATCGCTTCTTCGTTGGACTTGCAGCTTGGCGCGAATCCACCTTCGTCGCCCACCGCGGTGTTGTAAGCGCGTTTTTTCAGCGAAGATTTCAGTGAGTGGAAAATTTCGACGCCCCAGCGCAGCGCCTCCGAAAAACTTGGCGCGCCGATCGGCATCACCATGAATTCCTGGAAGTCCACCGAACTGTCTGCGTGCGCGCCGCCGTTCAAAATATTCATCATTGGTACCGGCAAAAGATTGGCGCTGCGGTCGCTGGAATATTTCGAAAGATATTTGTAGAGCGGCTGTTTCGTCGCGGCAGCAGCCGCACGCGCCGCGGCCATCGAAACCGCCAAGATCGCATTCGCGCCCAGCCGCGCTTTGGTCGGCGTGTTGTCCAGCATGATCATTTTGTGATCGAGCCCGCGCTGGTCCGCCGCATCAAATCCCGCCACCGCCTTGGCGATTTCGCCGTTCACATTGGCAACCGCTTTCAACACGCCCTTGCCCAGATATTTGCTCTTATCCGCATCTCGCAATTCCAGCGCTTCGTGCTCACCGGTGGACGCGCCACTGGGAACTGCCGCACGACCCAGTACATCGCCCTCCAGAATGACATCCGCCTCAACCGTCGGATTTCCGCGCGAATCCATCACCTGCCGCGCATGCACTCTTGCAATCTTGGTGGACATTTCTATTGGTCTCCTCAGCTCACTGCGAATCAATAATTGTACAAGAAATCTATCCAGGGTTCTCCGCAGGATTCGCCGCGTAAAATTCGGCAATGAAAGGAAGCTTTCGCCGAATTGATGTGCCGAAGCCGAGCGAATCTTTGGACTTTCCTTTAGTGCTGAATTCATCGGGACAGACGCGATTGCTGCTGGAATGCTGGAGCGTTGAAAATCCTCCTCAGAAATGCAGTGAGCTAAGCAAGGGCAAGGAAGTGACGTCCAACGTGTTTCTTGTTCGCGAATAGTTAAGCGCTGGTGGCCTTCCGCCCCCGCACCACATCCACCTGCAACGCCGGATCAGCAGCCGGCACATAAGTAGTAGGCAGCCCAAGTTCTTTGCGCACGATGTTCGCGCCTTGAGCAATGGCACTGGCTTTGTAAAACGCAATTTCGCGGTTGCAGCCTTGCCGGCCAAATCCGCAATCATTGGACACAATTAATTTTTCCACCGGAATATATTCCAGCGCCCTGCGGATTTCCGCCGCGACCTCTTCCGGACGATCCGCCTGGAGCGTGCGATGGCTGACCACGCCCACCGCAATTTTCTTTTTCAAATTATTCTTGCACGGCGCAAACAGTTCCAGATCTTTCTGCCCGCGGTCCTTCATCTCTAGCGTCCACACATCGCCGCGGCAGCGTTCCAGATAAATCTCAATCGAATTCGCGTAGCTGGTGTCGTCCATCACCCGCTGCATGTTTGGGTTCCCCCAGCAGGTGTGAATCCACAGCTCCACGTCGTCCAGTCCCTGAACCTCGCGATTGAACGCATCGATCATGAACTTCACATCTTCATGATCCTTGCCGAACGTGTTGGCCATGAAGTGGAATGTCGGCTCTTCAATCTGAATGCAACGGCAACCCGCATCTCGCAGCGCCAGCAGCTCTTTGTTCATGGCTTCGGCCATGTCCCAGATCACCTGGCGTTTGTCTTTATATTTGGGCGTGTGAATATCCAGGAAAAGCGCCATCACTTGCGAACAGCAAGTGCCGAACTTCACCGGTTTGCGCGTGCGCGCCTGCGCCAACCGCCACAACTTTGCATAGTCCAGTGGACGGTGTTCGATCTTGTCCACCACATGCGGCCAGCGCCACCCAGTGTAAATCTCGTTCAGCAAGGTTCCCGGCGGATAATGCAGCCAAGGAGCAGTGGTCTCTTCCGGCTGCAAATGATCGCCGCCAAATCCGGCCCACCGCTGTAGCGGATAGTGGTGCCACGCGCGTCCCGCCAGATCTTCGTCCACATGCAAATCGCCGTGGCTCAGAATGTCCAGCCCGCTGCGTTCCTGATCGCTGATCACCACCGCCATCGCGTCCTGAAACTTTTCGCGGAAGCGAATGTCCAGCATGCACGTATCCAGCGGCCGCCCCCACATGCCAACGTCATACCACCGCGGCCGCGGAAACGATCCGGTGGTAGTGCTCGGCAGTATCAGAGCTTCGGTGGCGGTGAACATGATTCTCTTTCGTTAGACTTGCATCGCCTGCCGAAGCGTTTCACGATGACGGTCGAAGCGAAAGGCATTAATGTGCGGCATCTTCTCTGCTCACTATTCTCTGCTCCCTACTCACTGGCAGCGCTACGCCGTTTCCGGCTCTTCGATCAGCGATTCCTGGCGGACCACGACGATGATGCCGGATCCGGTGACGTGGAAGCGGCGCTTGTCGGCATCCAAGTCGTAGCCGATCTCGGTGCGCTCCGGCAGATTCACGTGGCGATCAATGATGGCGCGGCGAATTTTCGAGTGCCGCCCAATGTTCACATGATTGTACAAAATGCAGTCGCTGATGTCGGAGTAGCTGTTCACACGAACGTTGTATCCCACCACGCACTTGGAAACGCGGCCGCCGGAAATCACCGAGCCTCCGCCAACGATCGAATCGACCGCAATACCCATGCGGTCCGGATCACCGAACACAAATTTTGCCGGCGGATACTGGTGCTGCCAGGTACGCAGCGGCCAAGCATTGTCATACAAGTTGAAGACCGGGGAGACGCTGACCAAATCCATGTTGGCTTCGTAGTAGGCATCAATGGTTCCAACGTCGCGCCAGTACAGCGAAGTCTTGCTGTTTTCGTCTACGAAGTTGTAAGCAAACACGCGATGCTTGGCGATGATGCGCGGCAAAATATCTTTGCCGAAATCGTGATGCGATTTCGGATCTTCGGCATCGGCCAAAAGAATCGGAATCAGCAGCTGGGTATTGAAAATATAAATTCCCATGGACGCGTTGCATTGCCCGGGATTGTGCGGCGACTCCTTGGGATGCGCAGGTTTTTCCTCGAAGCCGACAATGCGCCAGTCCTTATCCACTTCGATCACGCCAAACTGTTTGGCTGCTTCGTGCGCGGGAATCTGAATAGTACCGACCGACACATCCGCGCCCGAATCGCTGTGCTGCTGCAGCATCTTGGCGTAGTTCATTTTGTAAATGTGATCGCCGGAAAGTATGAAAACGTATTTGCAGCGTTCGCTTCCGATCGAATAAATATTCTGGTACACCGCGTCGGCGGTGCCCTGATACCACTCTTTGGAAACGCGCATCTGCGGCGGCAAAATTTCGATGTATTCGCCAAGCCCGGCCAGACCGGACCAGCCGGCACGAACGTGCCGACTCAAACTCAGCGCCTTGTATTGGGTGAGAACGAAGACGCGGCGCAAGCCGGAGTTCACACAATTGGATAGAGTGATGTCGATAATGCGGTAGAGCGCGCCGAAAGGCACCGCCGGCTTGGCGCGATCCCGCGTTAATGGCCACAACCGCTCGCCCTGTCCACCGGCCAGCAGCACCACAATGGCATCGCGCATATCCTGCATGGTTGCGACCCCCAACAACTGTGAAGCGGCGCCATTCTAGCAGCACTGCGGCGCAAAACAAGATAGGCGATTGATGGAGGAAAGAACGAGGTGAAGGCGAGAAGAGGGAGGGCGGCGAAGATCGGAGGGCAACTTAAGTGCCAGGCATTAAACGCCAGCGCCGCCCGACCGTGTTTACGCGCGCAGAGCTTTATGCCTTTTTCGTTTCTGAGGCCGGCGGATGTGGACGAAGCGGCATCGCCGCATTTTCCCCAGCCACCGTCATCCATTCACGGACGTACCAGCGCTTCACGGCGCCGCTGGTGACGTAGGGATCTGACTTGGCAAAATTCTCGGCAACCTCTGGAGAGTCGCCTCGAAACAGCAGGACCGCTCCATCTACCGGTTTTGCCAACGCACCTCCTAGTACTAGTTCACCGCGTTCGCTGGCCGTCCAGGCTTTTGCGAGATGCGCTTCGCGAAACTCGGCACGCCGGGAAACATAGTCATCACCAATTTCATAGAACAATAGATAGTGCATCTCAGTGTTCCGTTCTTCCCGTTATTACTGGAGTCGTCGCTGAACTCGCCCGGGGGAAGCAGGCAATTCCCGGTCAATCTCACTGACTCACTGACTGGCATTACCTATCGTACTAGGGCTGACCGGCCCCACCAAAGTCGGCCGCCGGTCGTAGACCAGATTCCGCAGGGTTTTCCAGAAAGATTACTTGACACTTCTCGCTGAATTGACTAAAAGAGGGGCCATAGCAAGTCCTCGGCAAGGGTGTAAACGCCTAAAAACCACGCGCAATCGGCAATCCCGGCTTAGGCTCGGGCGATAAGGCGTGCGATAATGTCGGAAGGTGGAAACCGGCCCGAAGCTAGACTGGGAACCAGGTTTCCTAACAGACCAATCCTAACCGGATTGGGGGTGAATTAACTAAGTGGCTGAAGTCATTATCCAAGAGAGTGAGTCACTGGAAAATGCCCTGCGGCGTTTTAAGCGCAAGGTGCAACAGGAAGACATCATCAAGGAAATCAAGAAGCATAGCTTCTACATGAAACCCGGCGAAAAGCGCCGGGCCAAGGAAGCGCTTTCGCGGAAGCGTCTGCGCAAAAAGCAGCGGCGTGAACAGGACTAGTTCCTGAACATGCCTAGCTTGGCGCCCCGCTTCGTGATTCAGGCCCCGGTCAGGTAGTGAACGGTAGTTCAGTGGTTGCAGAAACGCGCTCGCAGGTTCCAGGAACCCAGCCCGGTTCCCCAGACTGCAGGATTTTTCTGTAGTTATCGGCCCTCAGTGCAGCTTCTGCACGTTCCCTTTCCTTTCGGGGTTTAGGGGGGAACGCTTCCATGGAATACCATGACAAGGTTCTGAAGTGCTCGGAGTGTGGCGCCGAGTTTGTTTTTACCGGAGGAGAACAGATGTTCTTCGCCGACAAGGGATTCAAGAACGAGCCTAAGCGTTGCAAAGGCTGCAAAGCCAAGCGCGCCGAGGCTTCGGGCGGAACTTCCGGTCCGATCCGTTCGGAAACCAAGACCAGTTGTTCGCAGTGCGGCAAGGAAACTACGGTTCCCTTCCGACCAACGCAGGGACGCCCGGTATTTTGCCGGGAATGTTTCCAGCAGCGGCGAGCCATGGGTGCAGCGTAGTTTCGAGCACCTGGGCGTTTTGCTAATTCCCTCTCACGATCGCGGCGGCAAGATCAAGTCGTCGTTGTTTGCTCCCCATTGTGATTTTGTTCTTATTGCAGAAGAGCGCCTCTGATTGGGGCGCTTTTTTATTGGATTGAACGCTGTGCCATCCTCGGGATGGCGATTGGGTACTGAAGGAAAGAATTAAGAGTTGGGGTATGATACCTTCGACGTCTTCATTATGGCGCCTGGTTTCCAGGAATTGGCACAGTGGGCGACATCTAAGCCTTGAAGCCAGCGGACGGAGGGCCAGCCGTGGCTCACCGCTTCACTATCGGTGTTGAAGAAGAATTCCAGATCATCGATCCCAATACGTGCGAACTGCGTTCACACGTGATGCAGCTGGTGAACGAAGTGTCGCCGTCGATCCAGGACCAGGTGAAACATGAAATGCACCAGTCTATCGTGGAGACCGGAACACGGATCTGCGAAAACGTAGGCGAGCTGCGTATCGAGATGCACCGCACGCGCGGCGAATTAATTGCCGCGGCGGAGCGCGCCGGTTTGCAGGTAGCGGCGGCGGGAACTCATCCATTTTCCAGCTGGATCGATCAGGTGATTTCGCCGGGCGAGCGCTACGAGAATATCGTGGAAGAGTTGCAGCAATTGGCGCGGTCGCTGCTGATTTTCGGGATGCACATTCACGTGGCGATGCCGGACAAGCAGACCACCATCGATATGATGAACATGGTGCGGTATTTCTTGCCGCACCTGCTGGCGCTGTCGACCAGTTCGCCATTCTGGATGGGACGGAATACGGGATTGAAATCGTTTCGCACTACGGTGTTCCGAAGATTTCCGCGGACGGGGATACCGGAACTGTTTCAATCGTGGAGCGAATACGAAAACTTTACGAATTTGCTGGTGGACACGCGCTGCATCGATAATCCAAAAAAAATCTGGTGGGATGTGCGGCCGCACCCGGTGTTTGGCACGCTGGAATTCCGGATGTGCGACGTGACCACGAAAGTGGAAGAGGCTTGCGCGATTGCGGCACTGACGCAAGCGCTGGTGGTGAAGCTGCATCGGCTGTATACCCGTAACCAAAGCTGGAGAATTTACCGGCGCGCATTGATTGAAGAAAACAAATGGCGCGCAGCACGATACGGAATTGAAGGCAAGATGATTGACTTCGGCAAAGAGCAGGAAGTGCCGATGAAGACTCTGATTCCCGAATTGCTGGAGCTCGTGGACGATGTGGTGGACGATTTGGGCAGCCGAAGCGCCGTGAATTACATCCATACGATTTTGAATGAGGGGACCAGCGCGGAGCGGCAGCTGAAAGTTTTCCAGCAGTCCGGCGACTTGCGCGCAGTGGTGCAGCACGTAGTGGCCGAAACGCGAGCCGGGACAATGGAGCCGAAGACGACTTCGCAAGCGGTGAATTGACCGGGAACGGATTGCAAGAGGAACCCGCCGGACTAAAGCCCGGCACTACAACGGCACGCAGCCACGAGTGGCAAGGCTACGAAAGGACGCGAACATGAAAATTGTGGGACTGCTTTGCGGGCGTGAATATTCGTTTCCGCCCGCGTTTATCGCCAAAGTGAATCAGCTGGGGGCAAAAGACGGCATAGCTGCGGAATTTGTGAAGCTGGGCGGAACGAAGATGGGCGAAGCGGCGCGCTATAGCGTTATCGTAGATCGTATTTCGCACGAAGTGGAATATTATCGCGGCTATTTAAAGCATGCCGCGCTGCAAGGAACGTACGTCATCAACAATCCGTTCTGGTGGACGGCGGACGATAAATTTTTGAATTACTCGGTGGCGGCAAAGCTGGGGCTTGCCATTCCGAAGACGGTACTGCTGCCGCAAAAGGGATATCCGGCGAGCGTGGATATTACCGGCGAGTCGCTCCACAACCTGGAATATCCGATCGACTGGGAAGGGTTGCTGGATTTTGTGGGCCGGCCGGCGATCCTGAAACCGTTTTCGGGAGGTGGCTGGAAACACGTTTACAAGGTGCATGATAAAAAAGAATTGCTGGAAGCATTCGATAAGACTTCGCCGTATTGCATGACCCTGCAGGAGTTTATTGATTTCGACAAATATGTGCGGTGCTTCACGTTTGGGAAGATGGACATTGTACCAGTGCACTACGATCCGAAAGAACGGAAATACCTTGTCGAGCACGATTATTTGCCGGCGGCGTTGGGAGCACGAGTGGTGAAAGATGCGCAGACCATCAACCAGGCACTGGGCTACGAAATGAATACGATTGAGTTTGCGGTGAAGGGCGATGTGCCGTACGCGATCGATTTTCTAAACCCGGCGCCGGATTTTGAGCGCGACCGGATTACCGACTTTTATTTCGACATGGTATTGGAGAAAATGTCGCGCCTGGTGATTGATCGCGCGTTGCATGGAGCGCCGTCGGGCCCATGGCCGCGTTGGGAAGAGATGTTGGGCGTTGGAGCGGCAGCAGGATTTACGGGAGCGCCGAAAGCGGCAGCGCAGGCGGCTACGGCGAATGTTACGACGACGATTCCTGCCGCGGCTCCGGCGACTACACCGGGGAGTGCGACGGCTTCTGGAAGCGGAACCAAGGCAAAATGAGCATGGGTGCGGCTCCGACTTCACCGGTGAATACGATTTCGAGCGCAGCAGCGGAAGATTGGCACAGGCTGCTGAAGGCGGAGCTGCAGCGTTCGACAAAATTCACAGAGAACTTTTACGAACAATTGCGCGCGGCCAAACTGACGTTTGGCACTCGCCTACACTGTCCTTTTCTACGGCCTTTTTTTCTCTCGCCGGAAGATGAAGCGCTGGTGCGCGACGTCGCGGAGACCATGGCGGAGCTGGGCGAACGGGTAGCGGATGCGACCCTGCGCGATCCGGCGGTGCTGGGGCAACTTCGATTGCGTGAGCAAGAGCTGCGGCTGATTCGCCTGGGAAAAGTGGCGGGGCCGGCGAGTACAGCTTCGCGGCTGGACGCGTTTTTGCTGCCAGATTCGCTGAAATTTGCGGAGTACAACGGAGAATCTCCGGCGGGTGCGGGCTACACGGAAACACTAGCGGAAATTTTTCGCGAGCTGCCGGTGATGCGCGAATTCGCGAAGTGCTATGAGGCGCACAGTTATCCGCTGAGCGCGAAATTACTGGACGCGCTGGTGATGAGTTATCTGGATTGGGGCGGAACGTCCAAGCGTCCGCAAATTTTGATTACCGATTGGCGGGAAGTTCCCACCTGGAGCGAATTTGAAATCTTGCAAGCACGATTCGAACAAATGGGTGTGCCGGTGGAGCTGGCCGATCCGCGCGATTTGAATTTCGATGGAAAACTTTTGACGGCAAATGGCAAGAAAATTGATTTGGTGTACCGGCGGGTGCTGATCAACGACATTGTGGCGCGTCCCGCAGAATGTAAAGCGCTGGTGGACGCGGTAGCGGCGAACGCCGTGTGCATGGCCAATCATTTCCGATGCAAGGCGCCGCACGTAAAAGCGTATTTCGCGGTGCTAACGGATGAAAAGAATGACGCGCTACTTTCCTACGCTGAGCGCGGTTTGATTCGCAAGCATGTGCCGTGGACGCGCGTGGTGGCGGATGTGCGGACTTCGCACTACGGAACGCCGGTGGAACTGCTGGCGTTTATGCGCAGCGAGCGCGACAACCTGGTGCTAAAGCCGAGCGACGAATATGGCGGGACCGGCGTGACGCTGGGCTGGGAAGCGAGTGAAGCCGCGTGGGATGCGACCATCGAGAAAGCCATCGCGGCTTATCAGCAGCCGAGTGGCGGTTGTTGGATAGTGCAAGAGAGGATTCCGGTTCGGCGCGAAGTGTTTCCGTGGATTCAGCCGGACGGAAAAGTGGAGTTTCGTGACATGCTGGTGGATTTTGCGCCATATCTTTTCCGTGGGAAGCTGTGCGGATTTTTGACGCGACTGAGCGCAACCGGGTTGGCGAATGTGACCAGCGGTGGCGGGCAGATACCGGCGTTTCGGGTGCATGCACGGAATTGAATTTGTGGAAAAAGTGCCGCGAGCAGCTTCAAATTTCTGACGTCTCACTGTAAAATAGTTGTAATGAAATTCGGGAAATCGCAACCAGAATTGATGGCCGGCGCGAAAAACGCCGTGGAAACATGTCTCGCGGTGCGGCCGGATGAGCACGTGGCGTTAATTGCGGATGACGCGAGCAGCGCGGTGGCAGCCAGCCTGGCTGAGGCCCTGAGGCAGGTTCATGCGACTACCACGGAATTGCTGCTGGAGGATTTTGGTCCCAGGCCGATGCGCGGAGCGCCCCAGCCGGTGCAGGATGCGTTGGAAAAAGCGGACGTCGGAATTTTGGCGATGAATCCGCAGCCGGGTGAATTGACGGCGCGGATGGCCATCGTACAAGTGGTGGAGCGACGCAGAATCCGCTACGCGCACATGGTGGGCGTGACGCCGCAGATTATGCAACAGGGCATGCGCACCGACTACAAAATGGTGGACCGGCTTAGCGATAGATTGCGCGAACGGATGCTGCGCGCGAAAACTTTGACGGTGAAGACCGAAGCCGGAACATCCTTTGCGGCACACTTCGATCGCAAAATGGATTGGGTGAAGACTAGCGGGTTGATCAGTCCGCGTTACTGGTCGAATCTGCCAGCAGGCGAAGTTTTCACCACGCCAGCGACAGTGGACGGAACTTTTATTTGCGACGCAACGGCCGGCGACTATTTTAACGGGAAGTATGGCGACCTGCAGTCCACGCCGATGAAGCTGACGATTGAAGGCGCTCGGCTGGTGGGCGTGGAATGCGCGCGCAAAGATCTGGAAAACGAGTTCTGGGAATATTGCCACACCGACGAGAACAGCGACCGCGTTGGCGAGCTGGCCTTCGGAACGAATCTCGGTTTATCCGAGATGATTGGAATTTTGCTGCAGGATGAAAAATTTCCCGGTGTGCACATCGCATTCGGCGACCCGTACGGGAGCCAGACACACGCCGATTGGAAATCAAAAACCCACGTGGACGTGCTGACGCGCAAATGCGACGTGTGGATCGATAGCGATCAGATTATTTCCAAGGGTCGTTATGAGATGGAACATCTGGGCCTCGCCTGAATAAGAACCAAACAGAAAGAGAGTTTGTACAGGAATCTGCCGATTTGCGCGCAGCTTCCGTGGCGTTAGCTTCGGAGAAGACAGCCCACCGCGCGAAGACCAAAGGGGGCCAGCAATGCCTGAACGAAAGACGATGGAGCGAGTACGCCGCGACAAGCGGCAGGGAAAATCGGCGTCAACCCAGGCGGGAGAATTTGTGCGTGAAGAGATTCACCACGTGCGCGAAGGAAAGCACGGAGCGCGATCGGCGAAACAAGCGATTGCCATCGGGCTGTCCAAAGCGCGCCTAGCTGGAGTGAAGCTGAGGGCGCCACAAAAAGGAAGCGCTTCGAAAAAAGTCAGGAGTCATGCCCAACGCGATTTGGCGAAGGGACGGGCTCACCATCGCGAGACTTCGCGAACGAGATCGCGCGGCGTGCTTTCGGCGCTGCGACGCGAGAGCCGGAGTAGTGCTTCGAAGTTGGCGCTTTCGCGACAAACCCGGGCAGCGGCTCGGCGGCGCGGACACTCTAGATTGCAACGCGCGGCGCGCAAAGCGGCACAAACTCGGCGAGGCCGTTAGTTCACGACACAACCGAGCGCACGATTATTTTGCGTCGTGGTAGATGATGCCGAGGGTGTGTCGCACGCCGCTGCGCACGTAGCTGACCCCGTGTCGAACTGCGACGCGAAAAAATCCGCGTGCACCTTTTGCAGGGCGAAAGCGAGTGGTGAACACAATTCCCTCACCTTGGCTGGCGGTGATGACTTGTGCGCGCGATTGCGCACGAGGAATATTTTCCACCAGCACAAATTCGCCGCCGTCCCAATCTCGACCCTTTTGGCCGAGCATCGCCACCATCTGCAGCGGAAACGCGATCTCTCCATAAAGGTCCTGATGCAAGCAGTTGAAACCACCGGCTTCGTAATGAAGCATCAGCGGGGTCGGCAACGTTTGTTTGGCGCGGCGACAGCGATCAAGAAATTCCTGATGGGTAGGAGGGAATTCTGGGCGCTTATCGCCGAGAGCCACACGCCAGTCATTCGCGATTTTTGCAAGATGAGCATAAGTGGATTCTCTTAACTGTTGAACGGTGTTGGGCAACGGGTAGCGAAAGTACTTGTAGTCGCCTTTGCCAAAGCGGAAACGTTCCATGACCACCGCGCTGCGGAAATTATTTT
>Ga0157376_10000629_pt1 | contig 22878 bp, 19 predicted proteins | sample M45metaG_FD_121801 | JGI IMG/M metagenome (GOLD analysis project Ga0157376, IMG submission 121801) | Miscanthus rhizosphere microbial communities from Kellogg Biological Station, Michigan, USA - M4-5 metaG | ecosystem: Host-associated > Plants > Roots > Rhizosphere > Soil | place: USA: Michigan... | reverse complement strand
GCACCCGGTATCTTGAATACCAAGCCTACGAAGCGATGGCTTTGGCCAAAATGCAGGAGATTGCCGCGCATTTACACAGCAATTTTGCGATTCATCGCGTGGCTATCGTGCATCGGTTAGGGCGCCTAGAAATCGGCGAGACCAGTGTTTTTATAGCGGTCAGCTCAGCGCACCGTGCCGCCGCCTTCGACGCCTGCCGTTACGCCATCGACACCCTGAAGAAAACCGTTCCCATCTGGAAAAAGGAGTTCTTTGCCGACGGAGCGGTTTGGGCGGATGGCGAGTTGCCTCCGGCGCCCAATGCTCCGGCTGAGACTTTGTCCGACGCGAAGACTCCAGCTGCCAAACCTGCATCCAACTAAATCGAATGACCACCCATTTTGTGCGCCCGTCCACCCTGGCCCGCCGGCTGTTTGTCGGCATATTGAGCCTAGCTACGTTGATCGCGGTGGCCGCAGCCAGTGGAGCGCCAAAGTCGCCGCAGGAGCATCCGGATCGGCCGCCATGGGCGCAGAAACCTAAATCGCCTCAAGCCGCGCCAGTTGCAAATCCGCTGCCTGCTGACGACGCTCAGGATCGCTCCAAGATAAAAGTGAACGTCAACCTGGTGAACGTGCTGGTAAGCGTTTTGGACGAGCACAACCGCCCGGCGCCGGACCTTCCCTGCGAAGCATTTCAGGTTCTGGATGAGGACAATCCGCAAACCATCGCCGTTTTTGAAAAAGAGACTCAACAGCCGCTGGATTTGGCGCTGATGATTGACGCCAGTTTAAGCGCGCAGCTGAGCATGCCTGCCCAGCGCGAAGCCGCAGTGCACTTTATTCAACAGGTGCTTCGTAAGGGTGATCGCCTGGCAATTTATTCGGTGGATGAGAATGTGACCCAGCTGGCCGCATTTACTGACAACGTCGGCCATTTGCAGGAAGTTGTCCGCCACGTCCCCGCCGGCGCGGGAACTTCCATTTATGACGCGGTCTATCTGGGTTCGAAGACTTTGGCCCGACAAGGTACCGACCGGCGCCGAGTGATTATTCTGATTACTGACGGCGGCGAGACGACTAGTCACGCGGATTTTGACTCCGCAAGGCGCGAAGCGGTTCGCAGCAACTCGCTGCTCTATACCGTGGTGATTCGCTCCGTAAAAAATGAAAGCGGAAGAAATACCGCCGGCGAACATGCTCTGGAAACCATCACTGACAGCACTGGCGGCGCGGTTTTTTATCCGGACTCTTCAGCGGAGCTCGACTCAATCTTCGATCGCATCAATCGCGAACTCCGAACTCAATATCGGCTGGGTTACTATCCCAACCCTCGAGGCCCCGCCGACACCTACCGCCGAATCGAAGTGAAGATCACTCTCCCCGGGGACAGGAAGCCGTCCACCCAAGCTGGGGAAACTCAAAATGCCTCCGCCCCAGCTTTGACTCCAGCGGAGCCCGCGAACGCGCCGGCTCCGGCCTACTCGGTGCGGCACCGCAAGTCCTACTACACTGGCCTTCCCTGAAGGTAATTCAGGCTTTCCCGATCAGTCCCGAATTCCGGGTCTTGACATAACTAAACTGAACCGTTTAGTATTAGCCCTTGGCGCAACCAGGAGTCGGACCATGATTCGTGTGCAAAACCTGACCAAGAAATTCGCGGAATTCACCGCGGTCAACGACATTTCATTCGAGGTCCCTAAGGGTGAGATCTTTGCGTTTCTGGGGCCGAACGGCGCGGGAAAAACCACCACCATCAAAATGTTGACCACTTTGCTCCCACCCACCAGCGGTTCGCTGGAACTGAATGGCCTGGATCCGGCGCGGCAACAAAACGAAGTCCGCCAACAGTTTGGCATCGTCTTTCAGGATCCCAGCCTCGATCAGGATCTGACGGCAGAGGAAAATATGGAACTGCACGGCGTGCTGTACCATGTGCCACGCAAAGTCCGCCACGAACGCGCTGAAATGTTGTTAAACCTTTTCGAACTCTGGGACCGCCGCCTTACGTTGGTCAAAAAGTTCTCCGGCGGGATGAAGCGGCGGCTTGAGATTGCTCGGGGATTCTTACACACGCCCAAGATTCTCTTTCTGGACGAGCCCACGCTGGGTCTTGACCCGCAAAGCCGCAATCAATTGTGGAATCACGTGAAGCGCTTGAACGAAACCGAGCAAGTCACCGTGTTTCTTACCACCCACTACATGGAAGAAGCCGATCGAGTGGCGCAGCGCATTGCGGTAATCGACCACGGGCGGATCGTGGCCATGGGCACTTCACAAGAATTGAAAGAGCGCACCGGGAAGGATTCGCTGGAAGAAGCGTTCCTGGCCCTGACCGGCACCAGCATTCGCGACGAAAGCGCCAACTCCGCCGACCAATTGCGGCAGATGGCGCGGATGTGGAGGAGATAGCTATGCATGCGATCTATATTCTATGGTTGCGTGAGTTGAAAAAGTACACTCGTTCACGCGCGCAAATCGTGGCCTCGCTCGGTCAACCTCTGCTTTATTTGCTGGTGCTAGGCTTCGGGCTTGGCCCGGTCTTTCAGAAAGCTGGCAATGGCAGCTACTTGCAATTCGTGGCGCCGGGTGTGATCGGAATGACGGTGCTGTTCACCTCGGTTTTTTCTGGAATTGCACTGCTGTTCGATCGGCAGTTCGGTTTCTTGAAGGAAACATTAGTCGCCCCGGTTCCGCGGCTACAAATCATGATCGGAAGAACCCTTGGCGGCGCCACCGTGGCGATGCTCCAGGGAACACTGATTATGATCGTTTGTCTGATTGCAGGATTTCGTCCGGTGAGTCTGGCTGCCGCTCCTTTGGGCATTCTGTTCATGGCGTTGATTGCCATTGTATTTGCGGCCTTAGGCACTGCAATTGGTTCTGGCCTGCAGGACATGCAGGGCTTTCAGCTGATTATGAACTTTCTGGTGCTGCCTATTTTCTTTTTGTCTGGCGCGCTTTTCCCGCTGAACAATGTTCCTAAGCCGCTGGCAATTGTCACGCGCATCGATCCGCTTACGTATGGAGTTGACGGGCTCCGTGCCTCGCTGATCGATTTAACGCATTTCGGAATGAAAACCGATTTCGTGGTGCTAGGCGCGATTGCGGTTGGACTGTTGCTGCTGGGCGCCTGGCGCTTCTCAAAAATCGAGATTTAGCGATGACCCGCGGACCTAGCCAGGGCGCTCATCAAAAAGTACTCGAAGCGGCGCTGCAACTCTTTGCCGATCAGGGTATCGGATCCACCAGCATGGACGCGATTGCCGCGGCGTCCGGAGTAAGTAAAGCCACCATCTACAAGCACTGGACGGATAAAGACGCTCTCTGTTTGGAAGTACTGGTGCATATCCATGCCCTCGATGCGCCTACGCCCGATTTTGATTCTGGCGATCCGAAAGCAGACCTCGAAGCATTCCTGGTCTATGAACCCAATCCCCGCAGAGCGGATATCCAGAAGCGGCTGATGCCACATCTGATTGCATATGCGGCGACGAACCAGGAGTTTGGCCGGGCTTGGAAGGCTCGGGTGATGGAACGGGCACGCATCGGAATCAAGAAACTGCTGCGGCGCGGCATGGAACGCGGAATCTTTCCTGCAGTACTCGATGAAGAACTTGGGGTCGCGCTGCTCTTCGGCCCGATGATCTTCTGCCACATTTTCGGCGCACGTATCGACCGCAAATGGCTGGCGGCGGGCACGGTTGACTCTTTCTGGCGAGCGCACGCACGGCCGCAATTTCAATCTCTAGAGCCGGCAAGAAAGAGGCGCAACCAACGCGGCCGTTAAGAAACCAGACGCGATGCTGCGGTAACTCCTAACGCCCCTCGATACCCGTCAGCCATCCAACCAGCTAAACTAGATAGTTATGACCATCAGCAATACGCACCGTTCCCCAAAACAATTTCTGGATGCCGCGATTGAGACTGCTCTCGAAGCCGGCAAGATTTTGCGCGGGGAATACGCCCTGCCGCCGGACATTCGTTACAAAGGTGACGTTGATCTGGTCACCCAGGCGGACCGTCGCAGCGAAGACGCTATTGTCGCCCGCCTTTCTAAATATTTTCCCCACCATACCATCGCGGCAGAAGAAGGTACCGGGCACGAACGCAATTCCGAATTTCGCTGGCATGTCGATCCGCTCGACGGCACCACCAATTTTGCGCATAAGTATCCGTGCTTCGCGGTCTCTATTGCGCTCGCGCAAAACGACACCATTCTCGCTGGCGTCGTCTACCATCCAATTTATGACGAGCTCTTTGCCGCTGCGCGTGGCGATGGCGCCACGTTGAACGGCAAGCCGATCGCGGTTTCCAAAGTGGACACTCTTTCCACCAGTTTGCTGTGTACTGGCTTCCCGGTACACAAGCGCCTTGCCAATCCTAATATTCATTACTACTACGACTTCACACTGCGCTCGCATGGCGTGCGCCGTGACGGTTCGGCTGCGTTGGATCTTGCCAACGTCGCCTGCGGACGCTTTGACGGATTCTGGGAATTTGGTCTGAAGGCTTGGGACACCGCCGCCGGAATCTTGCTGGTGGACGAAGCCGGAGGCATGGTATCTGAATTTGACGGCCAGCCCTACCGGCTCGGTGGTCCGATGGTGCTCGCCACAAACGGCAAAATCCATGAGGAGATGCGCGAAATCGCTTTGGGCATCTCACGCCGCGACCCGAGTGCGCCGTTGCAAGCTCCGCCGCAACCTGCTAAAAAATAAGCATCTTAGCTGCACAAAGCGGCCACAATTCTGCGCTTACACCTGCCTTAATTATCCCTTACGCTCGCTTTGCTAACTTCAATTGGGCTTACCAACCGTCGTACGTTTCCTCCAACGCGCCGTGGTTTTTTACGTCTCCGGAAGGCAACCAAGGAACACTCTAAGGTTCGCTGCTTCCAGGTTGGGCACCGGTTCCGCGCTAGAACGAAAACCGCCTGAAGGAGGCGATCCGGACTGAAGTTCTAGCCCGTTCGATCTCCACGCAGCGGACGGAATGAACTCCGACGAGCAGCGAGACTATTTCGCGTCCCACTCTTTATAGAGCTTCGTAAGTGTCGGCGCGATCGACATGTTCCACGCGAAAATCGCTACCGTTTTGTATTTTTCGGGTACCTGATACAGATCGCCCGCATCTTCAGCAGGCACACCGGCCTTGTACATCTTCTCGGCTTGCGCGGCGATATCGTCAAATAGATCTGCCATTGATTGCACCGCGGCGCGATCGGCGATCTGGCCGTGCCCCGGCACAAAGATGGTGTCCTTGTCGTAGCCCAGAAAAGTTTTCAGCGTCGCCCGCCATCCGGAGACAGTAGCTTGCTCGTCAAACGTAACCGGGTACATGTGATTGAATAGCAGGTCCCCGGTATACACCACGTTCTGTTCCGGCACACGAACGATCACGTCTGTCCCGGAGTGTCCTGGATGCGTCTCAAGAACCGCCCTCAGTCCGCCGAGGTCCACCTTCATCGGCAACTTTGCCGGATCTAACGGATGGTTCGGCAGTGCCAGCACCGTGGAATTGGCCATGCCAAAAATGTTGCCGATGGTCGCCGCATATTCCGTAGCGTGTTTGCGCGCAAGATCCGTTTTTGCGTTTTGTGCACGGGCTTCCAATGGCCCCACAACTGCCGATTTATCAACTCCCTGAAGCGCACCGTAACTGTCGATGATTCTCTTAGCTGTGTTAGCATGCGCCCAAAGAGCGATTCCGTTCGCTCCGTAATACGCGTTTCCCAGCGAGTGATCGAAGTGATAGTGCGTATCCAGGGCACCCATCACCGGCGCTTTACTCACCGACCGATAGGTTTCGTGCTGAAACGCCGCTCCTGCCGGACTGACGAACCCTTCCACCAAAAGGCCGCCCTCCTTGCCCGCCAGAAAGCCGCCGTTGCATATGGTTTGCAAGCCCTTGCTCGTGTCCGAAATCGTGGCGTACAACCCCTCGCCGATCTTGCGCACGGACGCGAATCCCATATCCACCACGGCGGTTTGGGCAATGCGGGAATCTCCAGCCAGTGATTTCGCCAGCAGAGGCCGCGGCAGCAGTTGGTATGCGGCGGCCAGCACTCCCCATTGCGATGTGCGGTTCAAAAAAACACGCCGTGAAAACAAGGATTTCTCCGTTGCGCTGAGTGAAAGCATGATTCCTCCTGAAAATCGCCGTTCGAATTCCCGTGGACCGTTGTTGGATGCCAAATTGGATGCGCGGTTGCTTTAGTTTTGCTTACTCCCGATTGGCAATCACTATACTGATTTTCGGGCCTCCGTAAACCGGTCATTTTCTTCGTTGGAGGAGACATTTTTCGTGAAAGCCTTTTTTATTTATCATGACCGTATGGCTGTTATGCGCCGCAGTGGCCCCGGCCGAGGACCCGGAAGACGAACGCCCTCCGAATCCCGAAATGCAGCGGGAAGAGCTCGTCAATCTGGAGAAAGAAAACGCCCGAGCCATCAAGTTTGAGGAATCCAACATTTTTCAAGTCCGCGTACTCCGAAGATTTTCACCGTGTTTTGCGCTACGGAGAAGTCGTAAACGAAGTCGAATCGATTCCGTTCGAATTCGATTCCTTGGTCAGCTCCGACCATCAAGTAAAGATGTTTCGCGACGCCGCCTATGTACTGAGCATGCGTTTTTAAGTCGGGCATGCCAATGGCAAAAAGTTTTAAAATCAGTTTCGAATTCTACGGGCGTATGTAAATACCACCCGCGGCTCCGAAGGTTGTTTCGCAACTGGAAACCAAACTGGCTACCGACCGCTCTCTGCAATGAAGTATTTCTAGGCGCTGGCTGCTCGCCCCGCATTTACCGCCGCTCCGATCACTCCAAGATGGTCATTGGTCGAAATCACTTCAAACCGGCTTCCTTGCAGCGGGCTCATCTTGACCATGTCATGTACCAGTCGGTCCAACGTTCCCACGTCAATCCAATTTACGTTTGGCCCGGTAAGGTAAAACGGCCCGGGTCCTTCCATGTGGATACTCGTCGCCGTTGCTGCGGCCAACGCCCGGTGGCACTGCGAGACGAATTCCACACAGCGTAAGTCGCCATTTTTCGCGTTTTCAAAAACTTCCTCCGGCTCCAGATCCAGAAATCGTAAGCGCATTGCGCGGTAGCCCAGAATACCCTCCAAGTGGCCGCGGCCGCCGCAACCGCAAAAATTCTCTTTTGCATCGAGCGTTACTACGGAGTGCCCGCCCTCCCACGCACCTTCACTCCACGGATATCGTCCGAAGCCGACTCCATTTCCGAGCGTCCAGACCCGATTCAACTTATGCAGCACTCCCCGCGTCGCCGCAATTCCCGCCGCGGTCGCGTCAGCGTCATTGTAAATTCGTACCGTAACTCGCGAACTGCCCGCGAAAAGCGCCGCTTCCAACGCGCCGCGAAGATTGAAGCCCTTAATCTGCTGCAGATTGGGAGACTCCTCGATAACGCCTTCACGAATAATTCCCGGGAATCCAACTCCCACCGCTGAGAGCGATTCTCCCCCGGCCACTGCCTTGACCACTTCGGCAATTTTGGTGGCGAGGTGGTCCGCGGGCATGGAGAGCAACGCTTCGCGCGAATCGACCTTTTCTGGAAACACCTTCACCGTACCAACGACTTGGTTGTTCGCAACCAGCCCCGCCGCGATGTGTTCCACCACCAGTACTCCGGCAGTCCCGCTCATGATTTTCTGCTCATACTGTCCACCCATCTGCTCGGCTTCTTCGGCCGAACACTGCACATGTTTCGGAGCGCGACGATCTGTTGCGCTACATCTTCTTCAATTTATTCAGCCCGTTGAACGCAGCAGTCTTGTAACACTCCGCCAGCGTCGGATAGTTAAATACCGTGTCCACAAAGTATTCGACCGTACCTTTCAGCGCGAACACTGCTTGCCCGATGTGCAATAACTCCGATGCTCCTTCACCAATCACATGTACGCCGAGAATTTCCTTGGTGTCCGGTCGAAAAATCAGTTTCAAACGCCCGGTCGTATCGCCGCGAATCTGCCCCCTGGCGATTTCGCGAAAGTAGGCGATTCCTACTTCGTAGGGTACCCCCGCCTCGGTCAGCTGCTCTTCGGTTTTTCCGATGAACGAAATTTCCGGAATAGTGTAAATCCCGTAAGGATAATGCGCCGGATCAGAATGAATCGGCATGCCAAACGCATTCGCTGCGGCAATTCGCCCTTGCTCCATCGAAACCGATCCCAGGCTTGGAAATCCAATCACGTCGCCCACCGCAAAAATGTGTGGCTGCTTGGTACGATATTCCACATCCACTTCAATACGCCCACGCGAATCCGCTTCCAGTCCGGCTGCCGCAAGATTCAGTTCGTCAACATTCCCCTGGCGGCCCACGGCATACAACAGCGCTTCGCCGCCCACTTTTTTCTTACTCTTTAGATTGGCCACCACGCCGTTGTCCGGGGTTTCTTCGACGCTTTCCACTTCTTCATTCAGCCGCAGCGTCACGCGCCGGTCGCGCAAGTGGTAGCACAGGGCTTCCACCATTTCCGAATCTGCAAATTCCAGAAGCCGCGGCCGCTTTTCAATCAACGTCACCCGCACGCCCAGGGTCGCAAACATGCAGGTGTACTCCACTCCGATGACGCCGCCACCCACTACGATCATCGTCTTGGGAATTTCCGGCATCTGCAAGATCTGATCGCTGTTGATGATGTTGCGGTTGTTAAAAGGAACCAGCGGCGAACTCGCGGGTTTGGTACCGGTCGCCAGAATGATTTTTTCCGCTTCCAATTCCGATTGCCCGCGCACACCGGTAATTAGAATCCGGTTCGGACCGGCAAAACTGGCCACGCCACTCAGCACCTCAATTCCATTGCGTGATAGCTGCGCCCGGGTCACGTCGATCTCCGTCTTGATCACGTGTTGTGCACGGAAGGACAGATCAGCCATGGTGATCTGTTCCTTCACTCGGTAGTTCACGCCATAAATGTTCTGGTAATAGAAACCTGAAAGGTGCAGCACTGCTTCCCGCATGGTCTTGCTGGGAATGGTGCCGGTGTTGATAGCCGCGCCACCAATCACTTCCATTTTTTCCACCAGCGCGACTTTTTTGCCGAACTTCGCCGCCTGGATCGCGGCGCGTTGCCCGGCCGGTCCGGAACCAATCACGATGATGTCGTAGCTATCCATGGGGTGCCAGACGCGAAGGGGGCCGCCTCTGTCCTCAATAAGCCGCGCAAGTATACACCAGCTGCGAAATGAACCAAGCCAGAGAGGCTCGCGCTGATGATGAGCAAAACTTCTGGCTTGCAAATATTTAATTACTGGTTAGGCTAGGCCCAGGGGTTGGCAAAAAAAATATGGGCTCTCCATCCGTGGACGGCAAGCTGGCACGCTTCGGTGAAACGCAGCGGCGAGATGCGTGGTGGGTGGAAATTCTTCCGGTTATCCTGCTAATGGGCGGTTTCAGCGTCTACGCCACGCTCCGAGCTTTTGAAGGCACACACTTTTCCTGGGGTCCGTATCTTTCTCCTTTTTACTCACCACTGATCGACCCTCACCACTCCTGGTGGAAATTCTCTCCGGCTTTATTGATACTTGCGGGTCCTCTCGGCTTTCGTGCTACCTGTTATTACTACCGGAAAGCCCTGTACCGCGCATTTCTCTTGGATCCGCCCGCCTGCGCCGTCAGCGAAAGCGGCCAGCGCAACTACAAGGGCGAAACGGCTTTTCCGTTCATCCTGCAAAACATTCACCGCTACTTTTTGTATCTGGCGATTCTGTTCTTGCTGTTCCTCTGGTACGACGCCTTTCAGGCTTTTTTCTTTGTTGGAAGACTTGGAAGAACAGAATTTGGCGTCGGGCTCGGTTCGCTCATCATGCTGACCAACGTCTCGTTGCTCTCCCTATATACGCTCTCCTGCCACTCGCTGCGCCATCTCGCTGGCGGAAAACTTGATTGTTTCTCTTGCACCGCTTTTGGACCTCCCCGTCACACCGCGTGGAGCTGGCTTAGCTTCCTCAACGAACGCCACATGCGATTCGCTTGGGCCAGCCTCATTTCCGTCGGATTCACTGACTTCTACATCCGGATATTGGCCACCGGCGCTTTCAAGGACATTCGATTCCTGTGACTCCTCCCTACGAAACCCACGAACACGACGTTCTGATCATTGGCGCCGGCGGAGCGGGTCTGCGTGCCGCGATTGAAGCCTTAGCTCAGGGCGCGCGTGTTGGCCTAGTCTGCAAATCACTTCTCGGCAAAGCGCACACCGTGATGGCTGAAGGTGGAATCGCCGCAGCTTTTGGCAACGTCGACAAATCCGACGACTGGCGCACCCACTTCCGCGACACCATGCGTGGCGGAAAATTTCTCAATAACTGGCGCATGGCCCAGCTTCACGCCGAGGAAGCTCCCGAACGCGTTCGCGAACTCGAACAATGGGGCGCACTGTTTGATCGCACCGCTGACGGCCAAATTTTGCAGCGCGCCTTCGGTGGCCACACCTTCAAGCGTCTCTGTCACGTCGGCGATCGCACCGGTCTCGAACTCATTCGCACTCTGCAAGACCGTGGCGTCGCCCAGGGCATCGACGTATTCATGGAGTGTACGATCACTCGCCTGATCAAAGATGGTGATCGCGTCTCGGGTGCATTCGGTTACTGGCGCGAACAAGGCCGCTTCGTCACCTTCAAAGCCAAGTCCATCGTGATGGCCACCGGCGGCATCGGCAAAGCCTGGAAAATCACTTCCAATTCCTGGGAATACACCGCCGACGGCATGGCTCTCGCTTATGAAGCTGGCGCCGAACTCCTGGACATGGAGTTCGTGCAATTTCATCCCACCGGAATGGTCTGGCCTCCCGGCGTGCAGGGCATTCTGGTCACCGAAGCCGTCCGCGGCGAAGGCGGCAAGCTCACCAACAATCGCGGCGAGCGCTTCATGGAAAAGTACGATTCCAAGCGTATGGAACTTTCCACTCGCGATGTCGTCGCGCGCGCCATCTACACCGAAGTCAAAGAAGGTCGCGGCTCCGTTCACGGCGGCGCCTATCTGGACATCTCTCACCAGCCCGCCGATTACGTGCGGAAAAAACTTCCCAGCATGTATCACCAGTTCAAGGAACTTGCCGACGTCGACATCACCACCGGTCCGATGGAAGTCGGCCCAACCTGTCACTACATGATGGGAGGCATTCGCGTCGATGCCGAAACCGGCCAGTCCACGGTGTCCGGACTTTTCGCAGCTGGTGAAGCCGCCGCCGGTCTGCACGGAGCCAATCGCCTCGGCGGCAATTCACTTTCCGACTTGTTGGTTTTCGGCAAACGCGCCGGCAAAGCCGCCGCAGACTACGCCAAATCCGTTCAGCCTGGAGCGCTTGATTCCGCGCAGCTTCAGGACGCCGAACGCGAAATGCTCGCCCCGTTCGAACGCAGCCAAGGCGAATTTCCCTACGAAATTCATCGCGACTTGCAGGACTTCATGCAATCGCTGGTTGGAATTTTCCGCACCGAAGGGGATTTGCAGAAAGCGCTCGGCGAATTGGAAAAATTGAAACCGCGTCTGGATCGCATGCGCGCCGACGGCTCGCGCATGTTCAATCCCGGCTGGCACCTCACTCGCGATCTGCGATCCATGGTGCTCATCGCCGAAGCGGTCACTCGTAGTGCGCTGGCTCGCCGCGAAAGCCGTGGCGCGCACAGCCGTATTGACTATCCGAATTTCGATGAGGCCTGGGGCACGCAGAACAACATCATCGCCAATCAAAACGGCCAAATGATTTTGCAGCAACGCCCGGTTCCCGAAATGCCAGCCGAGTTGCAAGCAATTTTGGCGGAGAATCCATAATGCCAGACGAAATCAGGGAAGGCGGCACAATGGACCAAGCCACTCTGCGCGTGTTTCGCGGCGGCCCGGAAGGCGGCCAACCGCTGGACTACCAAGTCCCCATCGCGCCGGGCATGGTCGTTCTCGACGCGCTGCACTCCATCCAAAATCATCAATCGCCCGATCTCGCCGTTCGCTGGAATTGCAAAGCAGGGAAGTGCGGCTCGTGTTCCGCTGAAGTTAACGGCCGTCCTCGCCTCACTTGCAAAACCCGTCTCGATTCGCTGCCGCTCGATCAACCGATCACCGTCTCGCCGCTAAAAGCGTTCCCGTTGATCAAGGATCTGGTCACCGACGTTTCGTGGAATTACAAAGTAAACAGGAAAATTCCCGCATTCGAACCGCGCCAGGGTGTGGACTGGAAGATGTATCAACGCGACGTCGATCGCGTGCAGGAATTCCGCAAATGCATCGAGTGCTTTCTCTGCCAGGACGTTTGCCATGTCCTCCGCGATCACTCCAAGCACGAAACTTTTGGCGGCCCGCGTTTCTTCGTTCGAACCGCTTGCCTCGAAATGCATCCGCTCGACGGCGCCTCCCGCAGCAAACTTCTCAAAGACGAACTTGGCCTCGGCCTCTGCAACATCACCAAATGCTGCACCGAAGTCTGCCCCGAAGAGATTCACATCACCGACAACGCCATCATTCCGCTGAAAGAGCGTATCGTTGACGAGTACTACGATCCGGTGATGATGCTGGTCCGCAAGATTCGCGGCGCCTAATGCCTTTCTTAAGTTGTCATCCTGAGTCAGGAAGTATGGCCACGACGGATCGCAACTTGAGCACGTTCTCGCTTGTCCTCGGTCGGCGCTCACGACTTGCAAAGTTTCACCACGGCTCCAGGCATGCACCACCCGCTGCTGGGGCGGCGCAGGAGGCTCCATGAACTACCAGCTGAAATCCATCTCCAAAGCCGGAATCGCCGAGGCCCTCGCCAAAGCCGAACTCTACCGCTATCTCAACGAACCCGAGGAGTCCGAATCCATCTGCCGCGACATTCTAGCCGTCGATCCGCAACAACAACTCGCCCTTCGCCTCCTCGGCCTCTCCATCACCGATCAATTCACCGGCGGCGTTTCCGATCGCTGCCCCGAAGCCCAGGAAGCTTTTGAAAAACTCGCCGACAAATACGAACAGCTGTATTACCAAGGTCTGTTACAGGAACGCCGCGCCAAAGCGCAACTCCGCGCCGGGCAACTTCCCCATGCGATTTATCCCCTCCTCGAGCGCGCATTAAACTGTTTCGCCGAAGCCGAAAAAATCCGCCCCGCAGGTAACGACGACGCCATCCTCCGCTGGAACCGCTGCGTCCGCCTGGTACAAACGCCTTCCCTCGCCTGGGAAGAACAACTCGCCTCGTACGAAGCCGACGACGCTCCCCCGCGCTAGCCAAACCAAGCTTGAGGTCACCCTGAGACCGATGATGAGCCGAGAATTCTGGGGTTCGTCTACAACCCTTCCATCGGTTTAACAAAATCAATCTATTCGATGCAACACAGGAAAACGTTGCAAGCCAACCTGAACAGGGCGGGAGGAATCGTCACAAACGGAGGTTAATTCTGCAATCTGCGAAGCGTTTGACGCTTCATATTACCGGTGTTAGGCTGCCCGTTCATCCAATCCTCCATGCGCGCCGTCGATCTCATCCGCAAAAAACGCGATTCACTGGAACACTCCCGCGAAGAAATCGATTTTTTGATCTCCGGCTACACCCGCGGCGAAATCCCGGACTATCAAGTGTCCGCATGGCTGATGGCCACCTGGATTCGCGGCCTCAGCGGAGCCGAAATCGCCAGCCTGACCGAAGCCATGCTGCACTCCGGCGAAATCATAACTTTTCCCGAACTCCCCGGAAAAAAGGTGGATAAACATTCCACCGGCGGCGTTGGCGACAAAACTTCGCTGATTCTCGCGCCCATCGTCGCTGCCGGCGGCGTCAACGTTCCGATGATCAGCGGGCGCGGCCTCGGCCATACCGGCGGCACGCTCGATAAACTCGAGTCCATCCCCGGATTCAACACCGCGCTCTCGCTGGTGGAATTTCGCAACGTGCTTAGCAAATGTGGAATGGCGCTGATCGGCCAGACCGCCGAAATCGCCCCCGCTGACAAGAAAATCTACGCGCTGCGTGACGTCACTTCTACCGTCGAGAATATCGGTCTGATCTGCGCCTCCATCATGAGCAAGAAACTCGCCGAGGGAATCGACGCATTAGTTCTCGACGTAAAAACCGGTTCCGGAGCCTTCCTGCAAAAAGAAGAAGATTCCGTCCGCCTCGCCGAACTCATGGTCGACACGGCGCGCCGCATGGGCAAGAAATCCGTGGCGCTAATCACCGACATGGACCAACCCTTAGGAAGATTCGCCGGCCACTCGCACGAAGTCATCGAATCGATTGAAGTCCTGCGGGGCCGCGGAGCTGCAGACCTGTGCGAACTCAGCATTGAACTTTCCGCCTGGATGTTTTTCCTCGGTGAGCGAACCAAATCCGTCGACGAAGGCCGCGTGCTCGCCGCAAACCTGATTGCTTCCGGTGAAGCGCTCGAAAAATTCCGTGTAAGTATCAGGCTGCAAAGCGGTGACGCCCGGGTCATCGACGACTACACCCGCTTGCCGCAAGCCCGCCATCGCAAGGAAATAAAGTCCCGCTCGAATGGCTACCTGTCTGCCACCAATTGCATGGAGTTCGGCGTCGCCCTGGCCATGCTCGGCGGTGGCCGCGAAAAAAAGGAAGACACTATCGATCCCGGCGTGGGTCTTGAATTTCACAAACGCATCGGCGACCGCAGCGCCACCGGCGAAATCCTGGTCACCATCTTTTACAATTCCGACGCCCAACTCCCCGAAGCCGTCGAACGCATCGAAAACAGTTTTTCGTTCAGCGACCAGCCCGTCCCGCGCAAAAAGCTTGTGCGCCGCCTTATCGGCGCCTAGCCAGCCTGGAGCGTGCACAGCCAATCCTGGCTGTGCGCAATTGGGAGCATTCCACGAATGACCTGCTAGGCACTCGCTTTCCGCAGCAGTTCTTTCTCCTCGCCAAGCCCTGCAACTTTTCCCCAGAACCTGCTACAGTCTCCCTTCTCCTCAAGGAGCGTGCATGGGCAGATTGATCGGAATCCTTGGCATCGCTATGATTCTCGCGCTGGCATACGCCTTTTCCACCGACCGCAAAGCCATCAAGCTCAAGACAATTCTCTGGGGACTCGGCCTGCAACTCCTGCTCGGCTTTTTCGTTCTGCGCTCCGCCACGGGCACCAAAGTTTTTTCCTTCCTGGGTAACGGCGCCAACAAACTTCTCAGCTACTCCTATGCCGGCTCCGAATTCGTTTTTGGCGACATCGGTTTTCCTAAAGAACTTTCCCGCCTCGGTTTCTCTTTCGCCTTCCAGGTTTTGCCGACCATCATTTTTATCGCCGCATTTTTTGCCGTGCTCTATCACATCGGCATCATGCAGCTCATCATTCGCGGCGCTGCCTGGGTCATGACTCGCGTGATGGGCGCAAGCGGAGCTGAATCGCTCAACGTCGCCGCCAGCATTTTCATGGGACAAACCGAAGCCCCGCTCACTATTCGTCCTTTTCTTCCCAAGCTCACCCAATCCGAATTGATGGTGGTTATGACCAGCGGCATGGCCCACATTTCCGGCGGCATGATGGCCGGCTACATTCAAGTCGGCGGCGCTGATCCCAAAAATTTGCTCACCGCAGTTATCATGACCGCTCCCGGTACCTTGCTCATGGCCAAAATGCTGGTGCCGGAGACCGAGCAGCCACTCACCGCAGGCCGCGTGGAAATGCCGCAAATGGAAAAAGAATCAAACATACTCGGCGCCATCGCTCGCGGCACCAGTGACGGTCTGCATCTCGCGCTCAACGTCGGCGCCATGCTCATCACCTTCATTGCGCTGCTGGCGCTGCTCAACGCCCTGATGAGCGGCATTCACAGCTGGCCGCACATGGGCTGGTTCCCGGAAAGTTTGCAAACCATTTTCGGCTGGCTTTTTGCTCCGGTCGCATGGCTTATCGGCATCCCGTGGCATGACGCGCCAAAAATCGGCAATCTCCTCGGCACCCGCATGGTCATCAACGAATTTGTGGCCTTCAGTCAGCTGGGACCTATGAAAGATTCCCTCGATCCGCGTTCTTTCATGATTGCCACCTTCGCCCTTTGCGGCTTCGCCAATTTCAGTTCGATCGGAATTCAGATCGGCGGCATCGGCGCGCTCGCTCCGGAGCGCCGCCGCGACCTGGCAAATTTCGGCATTCGCGCCATGCTCGCCGGCACCATGGCAAACTTAATGTCCGCGTCCATAGTCGGCTTGCTGACGCCGCGCTAGTATTGCGGTGTTCTAGCCGCCGCCTTCTGAAGCAAGCCTTTTTTTCCGGCTGTAGTGGCCGGTCTTTACACCGGCGGTTTTAAGAGGATGAAAATTTTTTCAATGTCCGAAAAAAAGCAATCTGCCAAATCAGCTCCCGGATATCTCCAAGCCGATAAGACCGCGAAATTCATCCTCGCCAAAACCAAACTCCGCCCCAAAATCGCGCTAGTCCTGGGATCCGGCTTAGGCGCTTTCGCCGACGAATTTGAAGAGGCCGCCAAGATTCCTTATGCCAGAATTCCCAATTTCCCGCGTTCGACCGCCATCGGCCACGTTGGCCAACTGGTCCTGGGAAAAATTGGCGGCATCGCCCTGGCCGGAATGCAAGGCCGCGTCCATCTCTACGAAGGCTACTCCGCAAAACAAGTTGCGTTCCCCGTCCGCGTGTTTCAGCGCATGGGTGTCAAAGCCATCATCGTCACCAATGCCGCTGGCGGCATTAATCTCAGCTATTCCGAGGGCGCGCTGGTCGCTCTTCGCGATCACATCAATCTGCAAGGAGCCAATCCCCTCATCGGACCGAACGATGATCGCTTCGGCCCGCGTTTCCCGGATATGACTCACGCCTACGATCCCGAATTTCGCCGCTTCGTCGCCGACGCCGGACGGCAACTTAGCCTTAATCTTCACGAAGGCGTTTACCTCGCGCTTGCCGGGCCAAATTACGAAACGCCTGCCGAAATCCACTCCTTCCGCAACCTTGGTGCCGACCTCGTCGGCATGTCCACCGTTCCGGAAGTCCTGGCCGCTCGCCATTCCGGAATCCGCGTCCTCGGAATCTCCTGCATCACCAATATGGCCGCCGGAATCACCGGCAAATCGCTAACCGCCGAAGAAGTTTTTGAAACAGGGAATCGCGTGAAGCACCAATTCATATCTCTGCTCCGCGCCATCATTCCCAAGATTTCAGCGTCTCTCTAGTCGCGTCTTCGTTTACGGGCGCAGCCCGTCGCAGGCAAGTATTGCTGCGCCCTCGGTTTTCAAGCGGCCGCCTTCTGCCCTGGTTCTTGATCGGGGAGGCCAGCGTTTTTTCTTCGGAGGAAATTTATGAGTGCCTATGAAGCCCTGGTCTCCGCCGCCAAACAATCCCGCGAGAATGCCCATGCCGCCTACTCCAATTTCCGCGTAGGCGCCGGACTACGCGCCACCTCTGGCAGAATCTTCGGCGGCTGCAACGTGGAAAACTCCACCTACGGACTCACCATCTGCGCCGAGCGCGTCGCCATTTTCAAAGCCATCAGCGAAGGCGAACGCGGCTTCGACGCCATCGCTGTGGTTACCGACACAGATTCCCTAACTCCACCCTGTGGCGCGTGCCGCCAACTCATCTGGGAGTTTTGCGGTGACGTTCCGGTTATCCTCGCAAATCTGAAAGGCAAAGTAGAAATCATTTCGATGAAAGACCTTTTTCCCAAGCCATTCGACTCTTCAAGCCTGTAGCACCGCTCTCCCAAAATAATCGTCCGGAGCCTGCCCTACCGTCCGGCGTTTTTCACGCCGTAGGTGCACTTTGCAGGCTCCGCCAATCACTGCCGCTATTGCGATTATTTCGGCCCTCTGAAGGATTCGCCTAAGCAAATCACAGCAGCGGCGCCACAGCTGTCAACAAAGCGGTTCCGTTCGGAGATCCCCATCCGGTCACCGCGTCGTATCCAGCCGACGAAGTGTACCCTCCGACGACCGCCGTATTGTTTTCGCCCTTGACGATGTCTTTGCAGCCTAAGGCGCCTACACTAGCACCTCCAGCGGAAGCCGCTTGATACAACACCGGAGTCAGGTAACCGACACGTTTGCTGCTGGCGGCCAGACTGGCATTCATTCTTCCGATCAATCCCGCCCACAGGGGCGCCGACGCACTGGTACCCCCTTCATGAATGACCTTGCCGGCAATCACCATGAAGTAGCCGGTGTGTGCACTGGCATCGGCGGCTACGTCGGGAATTACTCGGCCGGGCTTGCCTGCCGGGTTCACTGAGGCAATTGCGACGCTACTCTGCCAAGCTGGCAGCGCAAATGCCAAACTGACTCCGCCGCCCGTGCTCCCTCCGTTGTCCTGCCGTAAGCCATCGCCGTCCTTCCAGGCGACTTCTGAGTGGCCGCCGGCAGACGTGCGCAGCGTGGTTCCCCCGACGGCCAGCACATACGGACTCGACGCCGGAAAATCAACATGGGCATGGCCATCGAGGACCCCGTCACTGGAACCATCATCGCCGGACGCCACGCAAATCGTGATCCCCAGCAGCGCGGCTTCCTTGAAAGCTTCGTTGACCTGGGTGATCGCCGACTGCGTCCACCACGCGCCGTCTTCGGAATTGCCCCAACTGATTGACAGCACGCTCGGATCGTTCACCGTGTCCTGAATTACCGCGTCCAGCGCGTTGATCCAGCCTTTTTCGGTAAATGAACTGAAGTACACCGGTATCGTCGCTTTCGGGCAGACTCCAGCCACCACTTCAACATCTAGCATCACTTCAATCGCTGCATCATTCAGCGTGTTAGTCGGAGTGCCGTCCACGCTGATGGCCACCACCGTGGGAACCGGCACTTTTGCGTCGGCACAAAATTGCTTCAGGTCTGATTCGAAGTACCCGCCATCAAATTCCAACAATCCGATGGACTGCCCGGTTCCGTCGCCCAATGGGAAATTGTAGATTTTCGCCAGCTCTTCGGGATAAAACCACGGCCGCGATTTTGCTTTGGCTACCGCGGCCGCCATCGTCGTAGTGGCATTTGCTTTGCGCTTGTTGACACGCCGATTGTCTAGTCCGAACACTCCTTCTACCAAGTTGCTCATCGAATCAGGGACGTGAATCGGTCCGACGCGCCCTCGGTACTGCTCTCCCGCATGCGCAAACTGCATCAGTTTCACGCCGAAAGCTGCGTTCATCGCCGAAACCGTTCCGCCCACTTCTACGATCCGGCTATTTGCATCGGTATGAATTACGTCCAGACCCATTGCCCGGAACTGCTCCGCCAACTTTTCCACGTCTTGCGCGTTTGCCCCGTACTTCGCCGCCAACTCTTCCCGGGTCATCCTCGTCTTCGGCCGCCCTGCCAGGTCCGGCAATTCCGCTTTGCGCTTAACCTTTACGGTTACCTCCACCCACTGTTCGCCATGCGCCGCGCCGATCGCTCTCGCTCCCGGAAGCGGAACCCGATCCGATCCTTTAATCGGAGTTTGTGACTGAGCCATTGTGCCTCCTATTGGGACTGGCAGGCGGCTGGATACGGGATAGTTTGAAAATTACCGTCGTTCTCACTTCGACTGCCAAATCCGTGCAGACTTTGTCCTTAGGGTAGTGAGTGATTACCCAGAAGCGTTTCAGCGTTACGCCATTATTCCGACGCGGCATTGCCGCCAACCGCCGCAATCCCGCTCTTTTACCCGCGCCACCACCTCGAATTGATTTGGGCCACGCCGATCGCTCGTCTATAATGTTTAGTTTGACCACAGACCAGGGGGAGACGCATCGGATGGCTGGAGCAACAAACAACAAGCTTGGAGTCAGAATTCTGCTCGGGGTGGTGGTGGGTATTCTGGGAATAGGCATGCTCAGCTACCTGCTGCCGACCAGTCCGACCGCGGACATCGAGTCAAATGATGTGGTCGCCAGAGTCGGCAGTGACCAGATTGTGACCCTCGCTGACGTTCGCCAGCAGTTGGGCGAAATCGAACGTCGCAACCAGGTTCCAAAGCAACTGGAAGGCCTCTACGCCCGCCAGATTCTGAATCAGTTGGTCTACTCCAAAGAGATTCAGTACGAAGCCACTCGCCTGGGCATGAAAATCAGCAACGAAGAGATTGCCGATCGCGTAAAGCAGTTCCTTCCTACCGCTTTCAATGGAGACAGCCCGGTCGGGATGGACCAGTATTCGCAGATGGTTCAGCAACGCTTCAACATGACTGTGGCGACTTTCGTAGACCTGATCAAGCAAGGATTGCTGGAAGAAAAATTTCGCCGCCTGGTGACCGATGGCATCAGCGCCGGTCCCGCTGAACTGATGGAGCAGTACCGCTATCAAAATGAAAAAGTGAAGTTGAACTACGCGCTTATCAAGCCGGAAGATCTCGAGGCCAAGATTACCGTCGATGACGCTGAAATCAAGGCCGCTTACGAAAAACGCAAGAGCCAATACCAAATTCCCGAAAAGCGCGCAGTTGAATATGGGTTGGTCGACACCATCAAACTGCGCCAGAGCGTTCAGGTTTCCGACGACGAACTCAAGGTGAAGTATCAGCAGAATATCCAGGATTACCAAGTCCCGAACCGCGTTCACGCTCAGCACATTCTTTTCATGACTGTTGGCAAAACCGATGCCGAAGTCGATGAAATCAAGAAAAAGGCCGAAGAGACCCTGAAACAAGCGAAAAAAGGCGCCAAGTTCGACGAACTGGCCAAGAAATTTTCCGAAGACCCAGGAACCAAAGATAAGGGCGGCGATCTCGGCTGGATCGTGCAACACCAGACCGTGCCGGAATTTGAGAAAGCGGCATTCTCGCTGCCTGTCGGCTCGATTTCAGACTTGGTGAAAACTCAGTACGGCTTCCACATCATCAAAGTCCTCGAAAAAGAGACCGCTCACACCAAGCCATTTGAGGAAGTGAAAGATTTGATTCGCGCTCCGCTGTTGCTGGCGAAAGCCGATGATCAGGCCAATCGCCTTGCCGGCCAACTGGCTGCCGCGATCCGCAAGTCCAATCGCACTCCGCTCGCCGATCTGGCCAAGGAATATCACCTGGAACTTGCGCAGACCCGGCCGGTCGCCGCAACCGATCCGATCGTGGAATTGGGCAACGCTCCGGAAGTGAAAGACGCCATTTTCCGTTTGCGAGAAGGCGAAGTCAGGGAGCCGATCCGCACCGACCGCGGCTACGTGGTGCTTTCACTCAAACAAATCTTCCCCACTCACCAAGGCAGCCTGGAAGAAGTGCGCGAGAAGGTGGTCGAGGCCATCAAGCAGGAAAAAGCATTGCAACTTGCTCGCTCCAAGGCAGAAGACCTCAGCAAACGCTGCAAAGCGGGCGAAAAGTTTGACGCCGCAGCCAAAGCACTCGGCCTGGATCCCAAGACCAGCGACGAATTCTCCCGAGCGGGCTCGATTGCCGGCGTTGGCAGCGGAAAACAGCTCGGCTCAGCGTTCAATATGAAGGTCGGCGACATCTCCGCACCGCAAAACCTCTCTATGAACTGGCTGGTGTACCGAATCGACGCAAAAAATGAAGCGAATCCTGCTGATTTTGAGAAACAGAAGAAGGATTTGACCGAACAAGTCCTCAATGAGAAGCGCGGATTGGCTTATGAAGCGTTCCGTTCTAGCCTCGAGGAGCGCCTGAAGCAGGAAGGCAAGTTGAAGTTGATGCCCGAAAAATTAAAGGGCTTCGGCGATCTTGGCGGAGACTCACCGTTTAGCAGACCAGTCGGCGGAACCCCGCAATACTAGGTATGGTCATATATTTCGTTTAAGTTATTGAAATTTAAAGACTTATAGTTTTCGTTGCTGCTACTTGCGCTGACCTTCGCAGGCCGTTACGCTATTTGTGTCTCTTCTAGCGTGCCCGCTCGGACCACCCCGCGGCACTTCCCGGCTCACATTCGCTTGAAGAGGCCGGCTGGACTTTTTTTCAGCAGCCAAACGGCTCCAACTGCATTTTTTACACGCAATTTATCCTTTGATCGGTGAATGGACATGGCTACACGAACCCAGACAGTTCGAAACGACTATCGCTGCAGCATGGAACGCAATCAAGGCAATAAATACTGTGTGCGAATTCAAGTGCACTACCCCCGGCATGCCTGGACTCTCGGTGTGTATTTTCTAGCTAGTTCTTTTGACCGCTCGATGAAAAAACTGGAAGAGTGCTTGGACTTCCTGCAGCGGAACGAAGAAAAGCTATGGTTCTGGGGCGTAGATCGCGCCGAAGATCTTGGCTTCTCCGCCGAATTCCTGAAAGAGGCTGGCCTCAAGCTGGATCGTCGCCAGGAATTTCCACGCAAGGCTGCAAACCTTTCGGTTGCGCCCGAGCGCGAAGTGCCGGCGTTCGCCCTGGGTCCCATGCGGCGTGGACTTGCCGAATCCATGGAAACTCCACGCGCCATGGCCGCTGGCGACTGACCGCCTCGACTCCTCTCGCGACGCTCTAAACCCTCTATATTGTTGAAACGCGAGTAGTTCGTTCGCGGTGTGCCCCAGTTTGCCTTCTCCCGTCCGTGCCCGCCAGACGCGCTTTCCAATTGCCTTGACTTCCCCCAATTTCTTCGGGATGATGCGCGCATTCCACCAAGGAAAGCCCGCACGGCATGCCTGGAGCCGCTCCAACCCGCCCTACACGAAGCGAATGAGTGTGTTAGGTCCTCAAGGCAGCCAAAGGCGGAGGGAGAGAATTCCATGAAATTGAGCAAGGGATTGTTTCTAGCGGTGATTGCGGCGCTGCTGCTGGTCTGCGGAAGCGTAAGTACCGGCAGCGCACAGCAATCAAGCACTTCGGATACCGGCGGCACAGCTACCACTACCAAAAAGAAGACCAAGAAGGCTACGGCAGCGGACTCCGCCCAGAGCAGTGCCGATGCCAGCGCGGACTCGACAAAAACCGCTAAGTCAAATTCCAAGAAGAAATCCACGGCGGATAGCGCTGCTGCCAATGACTCCACACCCACCACGAAGAGCTCTTCGAAGAAG
>Ga0157376_10000626_pt1 | contig 22915 bp, 29 predicted proteins | sample M45metaG_FD_121801 | JGI IMG/M metagenome (GOLD analysis project Ga0157376, IMG submission 121801) | Miscanthus rhizosphere microbial communities from Kellogg Biological Station, Michigan, USA - M4-5 metaG | ecosystem: Host-associated > Plants > Roots > Rhizosphere > Soil | place: USA: Michigan... | reverse complement strand
CCGTTGACCGGCTGGAAGACGAGCGCGACGTTGCCGTCCGGCAGCAAGGTGCCGCCATAGCTCCAGCCGCGAGCCGCGCCATAGACGACCAGTGGATCGCCCACGGCGGTACCGCTGGAGTCGTACAGCTGGGCCGAAAATGCGCCGAAGCCCTGACCCGTCATTCGTACCGAGCTGCCGTCGGGCAGGGCGATCTGGCTGCCCGACAGCGGCGGCAGATCGGGCGCGCTCGCGAGCGCCGTCTCGCCGCCGACCTTCTGGCCTGCGCCGTCGTAGCGCTGTTCGAACCATTGCGTCGACAGGCCGCCGGCGGGTGCAGCCACGGTCGTGCTCCAGACGATCTCGTAACCGCCGTCGGGCGTGACGAACATGGTGTCAAGCGTCTGGAAATCGTCGGTGGTCTGATTGACCAGCGTCGGTACGCCGACGGAAAAAGTGGGGGTGGCCAAGTGGGTTCCTCTGCGCCGCGATGGCTTTCGGCTTAGCCCAGAAGCGTGATGGAAGGTGACGCACGCGCACGTAGGAAAACCTCCCATCCACAGGAAGGGTCGCGGAGGACAGTCCCTGTCCAGCTAATAATGGCCCGATGACTTCGGCCCCTTCCTCCCGCTTCGATTCCCTCCCGCTCGCCCCCGCCACGTTGGAGAACCTCGTGCGCCTCGGCTACCTCGAGATGACCGCCATCCAGGCCGCGAGCCTGCCGCCCGCGCTGCTCGGCAAGGACCTGATCGCGCAGGCCAAGACCGGCAGCGGCAAGACGGCGGCGTTCGCGCTTGCGCTGCTGGCCAACTTGAACGCGCGCCGGTTCGCCGTGCAATCGCTCGTGCTTTGCCCCACGCGCGAACTGGCGGACCAGGTGACGACCGAGATCCGGCGGCTGGCGCGGGCCGAAGACAACGTGAAGGTGGTGACGCTGTCCGGCGGCGTGCCGCTGCGCGGGCAGAGCGCCAGCCTCGAACACGGTGCGCACATCGTCGTCGGCACGCCGGGCCGCGTGATCGATCACCTCGATCGCGGCAACCTCAAGCTCGACGCTCTGAACACGCTGGTGCTCGACGAAGCCGATCGCATGCTCGACATGGGCTTCTTCGACGACATCGCCAAGGTGGCGCGCCAGTGCCCGGCGCAACGGCAGACGCTCTTGTTTTCCGCGACGTATCCCGAAGGCATCGCCAAGCTGGCGTCGCAGTTCATGCGCGAGCCGGTCACGGTGAAGGTCGAAGCACAACATGGCGGCGAACAGATCGAGCAGCGCTGGTACGAAGTGAAGGAGGCCGAGCGGCTGCCGGCGGTGGCGCGGCTGCTCGATCACTTCCGGCCGGCGAGCGCGCTTGCGTTCTGCAACACGCGGGCGCGTTGCCGCGACCTCGTGCAGTTGCTACAGGCTCAGGGCTACAGCGCGCTCACCTTGCACGGCGACCTGGAACAGAAAGATCGCGACCAGGTGCTGGTGCGATTCGCCAATGGCAGTTGCTCGGTGCTGGTCGCAACCGACGTGGCGGCCCGTGGTCTGGATGTCACGGGGCTGGCCGCCGTGATCAACGTCGACGTGACGCCCGACCCCGAGATCCACGTGCATCGCATCGGCCGCACCGGCCGCGCGGGCGAGACGGGGCTGGCGCTCAGCCTCGCAAGCCTGGACGAGATGGGCGCGGTGGGCCGCATCGACCAGTTGCAGGGCCGCCAATCGGTCTGGCATCCGCTGGCCGAACTGGCGCCCGCCAACGGCGGCCGATTGTTGCCGCGCATGGCCACGCTCCACATCCAGGCCGGGCGCAAGGAAAAAATCCGCCCCGGCGATGTGTTGGGCGCGCTGACGTCCGACCTGGGTTACACGCGCGAGCAGGTCGGCAAGATCGACATCAACGAATTCGCGACCTACGTGGCCGTGGAGCGCAGCATCGCGCAAGAGGTGGCGTCGCGCCTGGCCGAAGGCCGCATCAAGGGCCGCAGCTTCAAGGTTCGATTGCTGAAGGATTGAATTGCCTGGCTAGAGTGCCATCGGCGGCCGCTGTGCCATCGCTGCGCGCCACCGCTGCAAATGCGGATGCAGTTCGGTCGGCTTCACTTTGACGATGCGCGCAAAGTCCACGCCCACCACAGCCGTGATGTCGGCAATGCTGAACTGATCTCCGGCCACGAACTCGCTGGTGGCCAGGTGCGCGTCGAGCATCACGAAGAACTGCTGCACGCGCGCCAGGCCGCGCTGGGCCAGCTCGGGAATCTGCGGATAGTCATTCGGGCCGGGCAGGGCGCGGTTGACCATGGCGGGCGACGAGTTTCGCAGCGCCTCGGCGATGGCGATCAGGCCTTCGAATTCGACGCGCCAATTCCAGCTGGCCACCTGCGCCTTCTCCAGCGGTGTGCGCCCCAGCAGCGGCGGCTCGGGGAACTTCGCTTCGAGGTAAGCCGCGATCGCCGCGTTATCGGTGAGCACGGCGCCTTCTTCGATGCGCAGGGCCGGCACCGTGCACTGCGGGTTGATCGCACGGAAGGCGGCGCTCATTTGTTCGCCGGTGCGCAAGTCGACCCACACGGTCTCGTGCTGGACTCCTTTTTCCGCGAGCAGGATGCGGGCGCGGCGCGGGCTCGGCGCGGTGGCGCAGTCGTAGAGCGTGATCATGGTGCGTCGGATGTGGGGTTCAACTTGGCTTGTGTGCGCAGCTCGAAGTCGCTGGCGTCGTGCCGCTCGTGCAACTGGCTGGCCGGGTCGCCCCAGGTGCGGTTGACCATGCGGCCGCGTTTGGCGGCGGGCCGCTGCGCGATCTCGTCCGTCCAGCGCAGCACGTTCTTGTATTCCTGCACCTGCAAGAATTCGCCCGCGCTGTACAACTGTCCCTTGGCCAGCGTGCCGTACCACGGCCAGATGCAGATGTCGGCGATGGTGTAGTCGTCGCCCGCCATGTAGCGGTGCGTCGCCAGGTGCCGGTCCAGCACGTCGAGCTGGCGCTTCACTTCCATCGCATAGCGGTCGATGGCGTATTCGATCTTCTCGGGCGCGTAGGCGTAGAAATGTCCGAACCCGCCGCCGAGAAACGGCGCGCTGCCCATTTGCCAGAACAGCCACGAGAGGCATTCGGCGCGTTGTGCGGTCGCCGTCGGCAGGAAGGCGCCGCCGAATTTCTCGGCGAGGTAAAGCAGGATCGCGCCGGACTCGAACACGCGCACGGGCTCGGGGCCGCTGCGGTCGATCAGCGCGGGGATCTTCGAATTGGGGTTGGCCGCGACGAAGCCGCTGCTGAACTGCGCGCCTTCGTTGATCGGGATCAGCCACGCGTCGTACTCGGCGCCCGTGTGGCCGAGCGCCAGCAGCTCTTCGAGCATCACGGTGACTTTCACGCCGTTGGGCGTGGCCAGCGAGTACAGCTGCAGTGGGTGACGGCCCACGGGCAGTTCCTTGTCGTGCGTCGCTCCGGCGACGGGCCGGTTGATCGCGGCGAAGCGGCCGCCGCTCTGCTTGTTCCAGGTCCAGACAGCAGGCGGCGTGTAGGCAGGCGGGGAGGTCATCCGGGCATTCTGCCCAAGTTGTCGCTGCGCCGCTCGATCGGGGCGGGACCTAATTCGGCGGCGCCAGAAAGTAGTCCTGCATGAACTCGTACAAGCGCCCGTCGTTGGTCAGCGCCACGCCGCCCAGGCCCGGGAGCAGCGACTTGAACGAGGTCACGCCGGGCGGAAACGGGATTCTCTGGACGGCAGAGCCGGTGCGTGCCGAGTTGGTGATGATTTGTCCCCACCGCCAGATCGTCCCGTCGTTCAGCAGCGCATATTCCCCGCTGGCCACCGCGATGCCGATCTGGCGAGGTTGCTTGCCGGCCATGGCGGTGATCACGGTAGGGCTCGTGAGATAGGCCTGGGGTCGCGGATCGGGTTGATCGCCGAACCCGAGTGCGGTACCCGTCCCCAGAAGGTCGCCATAGTTGTAGCCCCACACCAGGATGGTTCCGTCGCCGCGCAAGGCCATGAAGGTGTTGTCCACCCACAGTTGTCCCAAGGTGGGTTGCGGCGCCGTGATGGCGATGACGCCGCTCAAATTGGGGATGGGAACGGGCGCCCCGTCGCGATGCGAATTGGGCGCGCTTGCGTCGCCCAACAGGCCGTAGTCGTTGGTGCTGCCCAGCGTATAGACGCGGCCATCCACCCCGAGGACGGCAAAGACGTCGCCATAGCCGGAGGCGACGGCCATCGTCGCCTTGGGCAGCCCGGTGATTTGCGCGGGCGAGATGCTGCGGAAAGGGCCCCACGCATACGTGTCGCCTGAACTCGTGACGGCGACAACGGCCTGGTCCCCGACATACATGTTCGCGATGTTCGAAATGCCGGTGAGCAAGGCCGGCACGTAACGAGGGTTGTGGTCGCCCAGTCCCAACATGGCGTTGTCGTTGTTGCCGACCGTGAACACGCGGCCGTCGGCCATGAGGAAGAAGACGCCGGCATCCTTGTGGAACATCTGTGCGACCGGACCTGGCAGGTCCACTTTTTGCGCCGGCCTCCCGCAGGGTTGGGCGGGTGACCCAAAGGCGGCGGGCGTGTTGAAGACGGCGGTGACGTCTCCGGCGGCATTGAGCCAGTACTGCGCCGGGTACACGTCGGTGCTCAAGCGAGGGCAGTATTCGGGATGGCACCCTTCCGGCAAGCCCGAGGCGCCGCAGATGTCGCCGTTCGCATTCACCAGCCGGTACATGGGTTGCGTCACGCGCACCGTCTGGTTCGAAGCTGTCTGCGACTGCGAATTGCCGAACGCCTTCGTGACGCGGTTGCCGCCTTGCAGCCAGCGCTCCCGCACGTTGGCGGCGTCGTACATCGCGCCCACCGGCCCGACGACGCTCGCGCCGGACACGTCGACGCCGTCGATCTTGCCGTCGGTCAAGTCCTTGGCAAGCTGCTTGCGTGCTTCCGCCGCCGGGTTGCCCACGGTATTGTTGTACGCGCCGGCCGCGAAGGCGAAGCCGGAATTGACGGTCGAATAGATGCCGTTCTTGCTGGTGTCGATGGTGGCGGTGTTGGCGCCGCGATAGGCGATCGTCAGGCGGGTGATGTCCTCGACGGCCAACGAGTCGCGCAGGGACCGATTGACTTCCTGCTGCACCACCGCATTGGCGGCCGCGACGTTGGCCGCATTGCGCCACCCGTCGGGGCCGTAGTGGGCCACGATGTATTGGTAGGCGGCCTCGGTGAAGGCGGTCGCGCCGATGTTGCGATCGATCTGCGGTACCACTACGTTCATCGAGTCGCCGTCGGGAAAATCCACGAACTGGTTTCGGGCCTCGTCGAAGTATTGCGCGCCCGCCCCGCCGATGAAGGTGATTCGCACCGGCTGCCCGGTGCGGCCGCCGCAGATCGTGACCATGCCTTTGTCCAGGTCCGTCGGCGCCTCTCCCAGCACCGTGCCATCGGCCAGCTCGACGCGCACACGCGTGTTGATGAAGTAGCCGCCATCCCCGGCGGCGCCGTCGCCGGCCGAGCCGTCATCGCCCGAACTTCCGGTGTCGGTGTAGTCACCCGAGTAACCGGTCTCGACGGACTTTTCTCCCGTGGCGCAGGCCGGGGGCGCGGAGGTCGCGATCTGCGAAGCGAAGTCGCCGAGCTCCCCCACGTAACGAACTTGCCCGCCGGATACCGGGCCGAGCAAATAGATGCTCGTGCCCGCGATGCCGATGTAGTTGCCGGTCTGCGGGTAATAGCGGTAGAAGTAGGGTTCGGTGAAGAACAGGTCGGAGCGTGGTCCGGGAAAGTACTGCGGATAAGTGAGTTCGGCCCAACGCAACAGGTCCGCCATCGATGGCGGATCGCTCGTGCTCACGGCTGCGGTGGTGGTTGCAACCGCAGCCGCCTGCATGGGCGGCGGGCTTGCTGCCTCCCGGGAGCCGCAGGCAGACAGGGCAACCGCCGCACATAGCAACGCCGTCCAGAGTGAACACGCGCGGACTGCTCGTCCCATGAATCACCTCCAAGCTCGCCGCGGCATTGTGACCGAAGCGATGCGAGCCGTCCAACCGGTTCACGGCACCCTCAAGCGACGGCTTCCTCCACGCTTTCCTCGTCCCCCAGATATCCGCCGCTCTGGTGTGCCCACAGCCGCGAATAGAGGCCGCCTTTTTCCAGCAATGAGCGGTGGTCGCCTTCCTCCACGATGCGGCCCTGGTCGAGGACGATCAGGCGGTCGAGCGCGGCGATGGTCGACAGGCGGTGCGCGATCGCGATCACGGTCTTGCCTTCCATCAGTTGCTTCAGGCTCGCCTGGATGGCGGCTTCGACCTCGGAGTCGAGCGCGCTCGTCGCTTCGTCCAGCAGCAGGATGGGCGCGTCCTTCAGCATCACCCGCGCGATGGCGATGCGCTGGCGCTGGCCGCCCGACAACTTCACGCCGCGCTCGCCCACCTGCGCCTCGTAGCCGCGCCGCCCTTTGTAGTCGGTCAGGTGCCCGATGAAGTCGTGCGCATGCGCGCGCCGCGATGCCGCCAGCACTTCTTCTTCCGTGGCGCCGGGCCGGCCGTAGGCGATGTTGTCGCGCACCGACCGGTGCAGGAGCGACGTGTCCTGCGTGACCATGCCGATGCTGGCGCGCAGGCTGTCCTGCGTCATGTGCGCGATGTCTTGCCCGTCCACCAGGATGCTGCCGCCGTCCACGTCGTAAAAGCGCAGCAGCAGGTTCACGAGCGTCGATTTGCCGGCGCCCGAGCGGCCGATGAGGCCGATCTTCTCGCCGGGCCGCACCGTGAGGCTGAAGTCCTGCAGCACCGTGTGCTTGCCGCCATACGAGAAGAACACGCGCTCGAATTTCACTTCGCCGCGGTTGACCTGAATGGGACTGCGTCCGGGGCGTCCAGTACATGGCGCCGCTTGGTCAGCGTGGCGATGCCGTCCTGCACCGTGCCCACGTTCTCGAACAGGCCGGCCAGCGACCACATCACCCAATGCGACAAACCGGTGATGCGCAGGCTCATGGCCGTGACGGCCGCGACCGCGCCCGGGCCCACCGCGCCCCGGCTCCACAGCCACAGCGACTGGCCCACGGCGCCGAACAGCAGCAGCACGACCAGCGTGTAGTTGACGATCTCGAACCAGGTGATGAGGCGGTTCTGCTCGTAGCCGATCTCGCCCGAATCGGCCAGCGCCTGGCGCAGGAAGGCGGATTCGCGCTGCGTGTGCGAGAACAGCTTGACGGTGGTGATGTTGGAATAGGCGTCGGAGATGCGGCCCGTCACCAGTGCCTTCGCGTCGGCGTAGGCCTTGCCGATGCGCGCCAGCCGCGGCACGAAGTACGAGCACGAGAGGCCGTACAGCGTGAGCCACACCAGGAAGGGCGCCATCAGCCGCTCGTCGAAGGCGGCCGCCAGGGCGATGATGGTGACGAAGTAAACGCCGATGCCGATGATCACTTCCACGGTGGTGAAGATCACTTCGCGCACGGCCAGCCCCGTCTGCATCACCTTGGTCGTGATGCGGCCCGCGAATTCGTCGGCGTAGAAAGCCATGCTCTGGCCGAGCATCAGCCGGTGGAAATTCCAGCGCAGCCGCAACGGGAAGTTCATCGACAGCGTCTGGCGCTTGAGGAAGGCCTCGAGCGCCACCGCGCCCACGCTGATCACGAGGATGGTCGCGAGTTCGGCCAGCGCAAGGCCGTGCTCCGCGAGGAAGCGCTCGGGCGGCGTCTGCGCAGCCCAGTTCACGATCTGCCCGAGGACCGAGAACAACCAGGCCTCGAAGCCCGAGATCACCGCACTCAGGAAGGCGAGCGCGACGATGTATTGGCGCAAGCCCTCCATGCACTTCCACATGAACGCGAAGAAGCCGGCCGGCGGCAGGTCCGGCTCGGATTCGGGATAGGGGTGCAGCAGTTTTTCGAAAAGCCGGAACAACGTGAACTCCCTGGAAGCGGGCGAGTTTGCCAGTTTTGGCGAGCCGCCGCCGTTCCGGCCGGTGGCAACCCTCATCGGATCGCTTAGTATTTATCGCCGCTGATCTCGTTGGTCTCTACTGGAGGGAGGCACACCATGGTATTCGGTTGTCTTGTCGATGCGACGAGGTGCGCAAGACGCGCCCTCCTATTCGTCGCGATAGGACCGTTCGGGCCCGCCGTCCTCGGGCAGGTCCCTCACGCTCCCGCCGTCGTTCCGGCCGAGACCATCACGAAGGCGTGGCTCGGCCCGCCGTTTCAGACGGCCAAAGTCTCGCGCGGCAATTCTGAGGTGCGTGCGCTGATTGATTCGGACCCCGCGACAAAGGCACGGCTCAGTTCCACGTTGTCGGCCGCGGGACGGCTGGTGTCCCGAAATCCTGTCGTGGCCTTGCTGTTGCTCGAGCGTGACGGCAGTGTGTTGTTCGAGAAGTACCAACAAGGAGCGGGCCCGGAAGACCTCATCCTGGGCTATTCAATGACCAAGAGTCTCACGTCGGTTGCCATGGGTCAGGCGCTTTGCGAGGGATTGGTCGCTTCGGTGGCCGATCCGGCCGAACGATACGCGGACGTGTTGAAAGGCACGGCATTTGGCAGTGCCTCCATTGAACAACTCTTGACGATGGCCAGCGCGGCAAAGAAGTCGATTCCGGGAGCCGGTCAGCCAGTACAGGGATGGACTTCGGATCTGCTTCGCCACCATACCGTGGACGTGCGAAGCGGCTTCAAACGCTTCGGCACGGGCGGGGCGGATGCGTCGGCGCTGGGAGAATTCGAGTACAAGGGTATGGACTCGCAAGCGATCGGCGCCGTCATCGCCGGCGCGACAAAGCAGCCGGTGCCCGACTATGCCTCGGCCAAGGTGTGGCAGCAGATCGGGGCTGAAGCGGACGCACGTTGGCTCGTCGATCGAAACGGCGATGCCTCGACAGCCGAGGGATTCGGAGCTCGTGTCAGGGATTGGGGCCGCCTGGCGCTGTATGTCCGCGATGAAATGGCAAGCTCCCGCAACACCTGCTTTGCCGAGTACCTCAAGAAGGCCACGACCATGCAGATCAAGAACACGTCGAACCATGCGAGAGCTTTCGGAGGATATGGATATCAATTCTGGACCGACAACTGGCGCGCCAAAGGTGTCTATTGGATGGAGGGCTATGGGGGGCAAATGGTTGCCACGGACCGGCGATCAGGCCGTGTGATGGTCATGTTTTCGACGACGGATGCTGTTGTTTCCGAAGCCGAGTCATTCATGGCGCGTTGGTCGGGCGAGGAACCTTGAACTGCAAGCCCGAAAAAGCGGGAATCGCGATCGGCGTGGCTGACGGCCGGTCGCGGAACTTGCAGGGGCGGCCGGGCATCGTACTTATCACTTTCACGATGCAGGAGCAATCGATGAGCAAGCTCAATGAAGCCGAACGCGACAAGCTCTCCGGCAAGCAATTCGCTTTCGAGAAACAGCGCAAGGAGCCGCTGGAAAACGCCAGCCACGTTCGCAATGCCGTCGCTCGATTCAACCAGGTCCAGGACGTGACGGACGCGGAGCGCGATGCCGCATGGAAGCGCATCCAGAGCGCGGCCAGGAAGCACAACGTCGAGCTGAAGGAAAAGAGCTGGCGCGAGCTCAAGAAGTAGCGTTCTGCGGCTCGGGTATTCTTGTGCAAGCCACAAGGATTCCCGGATGAAGACCCGCGCCGCCGTCGCCTGGAAAGCAGGCGAACCCCTCACCATCGAAACGCTCGACCTCGACGGCCCGCGCGCCGGTGAAGTGCTGGTCGAAGTGAAAGCCACCGGCATCTGCCACACCGACTGGTTCACGTTGTCGGGCGCGGACCCGGAAGGCTTATTCCCCGCCGTGCTCGGCCATGAAGGCGCGGGCGTGGTGGTGGACGTGGGCCCCGGTGTCACCACGCTCAAGCCGGGCGATCACGTCATCCCGCTCTACACGCCCGAGTGCCGGCAGTGCAAGTTCTGCCTGTCGCGCAAGACCAACTTGTGCCAGTTGATCCGCGGCACGCAAGGCAAGGGCCTGATGCCTGACGGTACGTCGCGCTTCTCGCTCGACGGCAAACCGGTGCTGCATTGCATGGGCACGTCCACGTTCAGCAACTACATCGTCGCGCCGGAAATCGCGATGGCAAAGATCCGCAGCGACGCGCCGTTCGACAAGGTCTGCTACATCGGCTGCGGCGTCACGACCGGCGTGGGCGCGGTGATCTTCACGGCCAAGGTGGAGGCGGGCGCCAACGTGGTGGTGTTCGGGCTGGGCGGCATCGGCCTGAACGTGATCCAGGGCGCGAAGATGGTGGGTGCCGACAAGATCATCGGCGTCGACCTGAACCCGCGGCGCGAAGCGATGGCGCGCCAGTTCGGCATGACGCATTTCCTCGATCCGAAGGACCACGCGAACATCGTCGACGCGATCGTGCAACTGACCGATGGCGGCGCCGATTACAGCTTCGAATGCATCGGCAACACGACGACGATGCGCCAGGCGCTGGAGTGCTGCCACAAGGGCTGGGGCCAGAGCATCATCATCGGCGTGGCGCCGGCCGGTGCCGAGATCAGCACGCGGCCGTTCCAGCTGGTGACCGGACGCCAATGGAGGGGCTCGGCCTTCGGCGGCGCTCGCGGCCGAACCGACGTGCCCAGGATCGTCGACTGGTACATGGAAGGCAAGTTGAACATCGACAGCCTGATCACGCACCAGTTGAAGCTGGAAGACATCAACAAGGGCTTCGACCTCATGAAGTCGGGCGAGTCGATCCGCTCCGTGGTCGTCTACTGAAAGGAACAGCATGATCGTCGAGAGAATCTGGACCGGCAACGCACTGCGCAACTTCTGCTATCTCATCGCCTGCCCCGACACGGGCGAGGCGCTGGCCATCGACCCGATCGACAGCGAGAAGACGCTCGCCACGGCGCGCGTGAAGGGCTGGCAGATCACGCAGATCCTCAACACGCACGAGCACCATGACCATATCGACGGCAACCCGGCGGTGGTCGCGGCGACGGGCGCGAAGGTGATCGCGCACCACAACGCCGCCGGGAAGATCCCCGGTGTGGACCGCGGCGTGAAGGCAGGCGACGTGATCAAGGTGGGCAAGCGCGTCGAGCTCGAATGCATGGACACGCCGGGCCACACCATGTGCCACATCTGCCTGCGGTCGCACACCGACCAGCCCGCGCTGTTCTCGGGCGACACGCTGTTCAACGCCGGCGCCGGCAACGTGCACTTCGGCGGCAACGTCGACAAGCTCTTCACGACGTTCGTCGACCAGCTCGGCAAGTTGCCCGATGACACGCGCGTCTATCCGGGGCACGACTACATCGAGAACAACTTGCGCTTCACGCTGGCCCGTGAGCCCGACAACACGGCCGCGCAGGAACTGCTGCCGAAGGTGACGGGGCACGATCCAGCGACTTCGATCGTCACGACGCTGGCCGACGAGAAGCGGATCAACACCTTCATGCGCCTGTCGAGCCCGAGCGTGGCGGCGCACCTGCGCAAGGAGTTTCCGGATCTGCCGGCGCAGCCCGACCCGAAGACGGTGTTCACCCGGCTGCGCGAGCTTCGCAACAAGTGGTGAGGCACCGGGCGGCCTTGGCGCGTGTATTCACGAGCTCGCGCCCTGCCGCCAGTGCCCCGGTGACACGCCGTACTCGCGCTTGAATGCGCGGTTGAACGCCGCTTCCGATTCGTAGCCCACGCCTTCGGCCACGCGCGCCAGGCTGGCCTGGTCGTTGCGCAACATGCCGGCGGCGAGGATCATCCGCCAGCGCGTGAGGTACTGCATGGGCGGTGCGCCCACCAGCTCGGTGAATTTTTCGGCGAGCACGCTGCGCGAGACGTGCACTTCGTTGGCGAGCGCTTCGACGGTCCACGGGCGCGCCGGCTCGCCGTGCATCAGCGCGAGGCAGCGGCTCACCTGCGGGTCGCGCAGGCCGGCGAGCCAGCCCGGGTTGTGGGCGGGAGCGGCCTCGATGTAGCCACGCAGCACTTCGGCGAACAACACCTCGGCGACTTTCGCGGCCACCATTTCGGAGCCCGGCGCTTGGGTTGCCGCATCGCCCAGCACGAAGCCGATCGATTGCTCGATCCACGGTCCCGTTGCGCGGCGGCGCAGCGACGTGGTGAAGAGCCGCGGCAGGTTCGCCATCATCGGGTTGGGCGCGTCGCCTTCATAGGCGAACCAGCTGCACACGATGAGCGTGGACTCGCCGTCACCGCCATAACGTATGAGGTCGAGCATGGGCAACTGCGGCGTCACCACGTGGTCGATGTCGATGGCCGCGTGTTGCAGCCCGCTGCCGAGCACGTGCGGGTCGCCTTGCGGCACCACGATCGCTTCGCCGGCCTGAACACGGATCGGTTCGTTGCCCTCGGTCTGCGCCCAGCACTTGCCTTGCACGACCAGGTGGCAGATGGCCAGGCGCCGCGCGCCGGGCTTGAGCAACTGGGCGATGTCGGCGCTGCGCGGGATCTTCACGCACCACGGCGCGCGCATGTCGCCATTGAGGAACAGCGCGCCTTCCAGGCGGATGGTTCGCAGCACGTCCGACAACACATCCATCGCTCACCTCGGCTTGAAGTGCGACCGGAGTTTCGGTCAATAAGTCCGGAGGGCCGGGCAATACACGCGCCCCGCACGTCGGCACCATGAAGGCTCCAATTCATTCTACAGACAGGAGATTGCCCATGACCACTTCCACTCGCGACCTCGTCATCCTCGCCACGCGCGGCACCGACCACGAGCTGTCGTCCGTCGCGCTCACCATCGCCTGCGGCGGCATCACGTCCGGCTTGAAGGTGTACCTGTTCCTCACCAGTTCGGCGGTGGACCTGGTGCGCAAGCGCGCCGTCGACATGACGCACGTGCCCCCGCTGGATCCGCTGAAGAAACTGCTCGACGATTTCATGGCGCGCGGCGGCACTGTGTGGGCCTGCCCGCCCTGCGTGAAGTCGCGCGGCTACACGCCCGAGGACTTTGTCGAAGGCGTGGGCATCCAGGGCGCGAGCGCCATGCACGAATTGATCAAGGGCGGCGCGGCGACGCTCAGTTTCTGAAATTCCAACTGGAGAACCGCCATGCCCAAGTTCGTGATCGAAAGAGACATCCCCGGCGCCGGCCAGCTGACTGCGTCCGACCTCAAGGCCATCTCGCAGAAGTCCTGCGGCGTGCTGGGCAGCATGGGCCCGCAGATCCAGTGGATCCACAGCTACGTGACCGGCGACCGCATCTACTGCGTGTACCAGGCGCCCGACGAGGCGGCGGTGCGCCGGCACGCGGAGCTCGGCGGCTTCCCGGCCAATCGCATCGACCGCGTCGTCACGGTCATCGATCCGGCCACAGCGGAGTGAGCGGCCCGGGCGTCAGAGCACCCAGTGCACCAGCGCGTACGCCGCCCCGGCGATCGCCGCCGCGCTCAACCCCAGCATCACGTACGACGCCGTCATGATCGAGCGGATTTCCTTCTTGATCTCGGCGCGGTCGTTGACGTTGGGGAAGGGCGTGGCCGGCTGCGGGACACCGAGGAAGTCGCAAAGCGGCCCCCAACCCTGGTCCACGGAGAACACCAGCAGGCGCTCGGGCGGCACACCGGCCTTCACTTCGGCGATGTGCTCCTCGTAGCGGGCGATCGCCTTGTCGCGGTCGCCCATCGTGCCTTTGTGCGATCGCTGCCAGATCAGGCGATGGCTCATGTCGCCGAACGCGCGGCCGAAAGGCGTGAGCAGCTCGAGTACCTTGAACTGCCACATCACCTCGGAGAAATAGATCGTGTCGATCGTGCTCTCGTACCAGGTGGCGGCGCCGCGCGGGTGCGTGGTCAGGATCACCTTGGCGTCGGGGTAAGCAGCGACGAGCTCGCGCCAGACGCAGCAAGCGGGGTTGTCGACGGTGGCCGTGTAGCGCGCGAACACCTGCTCCCAGTCGTACTGTTCGCCCGGTTGGCCATGGGCCACCTTGCGCCAGAAGGGCAGGTGCGATTTGTTCTTGGGGTTCTTCAGCACTTCCAGCATGTGGTAGCACGGAAAACCCAATTGGTTCAGCGCCGTGTAGAGCGACATCGTTCCCGTGCGCCCGAACCCCGCGCCGATCACCTTCAACGTCATGGCATCCCCTCCATCGCCGTTTGGAAGCGGGGGAGAATACCGCGAAGGCGGGCTCAGAGGAAGCTGCGGATGCCGAGCTCCGCGGCAATCGCGATCATCAGCAGGATGTAGATGCCAAAGCCCGCCAGCCCCATCAGCAGCGGCTTGCGCCAGGACTTGCGCGGGAAAGACTTGCCGTATTTCTCCTTCACGAGCCTGGCCTGCGGGCGCGCGGAGGTGAAGTACCACGCGATCAGGAACGCGAATTCGAGCGCGTGCGAAATCCTGTCGCCCTGGCTGTAGCCGGGCGGCGTGACGACCTCGATCAGGATCATCAGCAGCACCAGCGCACCGGCGCCGAAGACCCACGTCATGCTCTCCTCTTCGCGCTCCTTGTCGCCGAGGGCGTGCCAGTTCAAGGCGTGAAGGTAAGCGCCGAAGAGCGGCGTGAAGATCACGCTCCAGAGCGCCGCCGCGTTGGGGTTCCAGAGCGCGATGTCGCCCGGGGCTTGGGGCGGTGCGTTCGTTGCGGCTTCGGGGGTGGCGGCATCCATTGCATTCCTTTTCTTCGGATGCGCCGCAGTGTACGCATTGGCCCGTCAGGGTCCAGGGCGATGCGATGAGCCGCGAATCCAGCCGACCGGCTGTCGAAACGCAGGATGGGCGGCACAACCGCCCACCGGCATCAGGCCATCTGGATCTGCTTCTTCAGGTTCGAGATTTCGTCGTGGGCGCGCTGCACGGCTTGCTGGGTCTGCTGGTCGAGACTGTCCGCACGCCGGCAGGCCTGGATGGCGCGGTCGCCCATCTGTTCCAGCTGGTCCACGGCCTGCTGGAACTGGCTCTGGCCCATCTGCTGCTGGTTGCCCGCGCCTTGCACCTGCTGCTTCACCTGCCTGGCCTGCTGGTGCAACTGCTCCACGCTCTGGCGCAGCTCGGGCGACGCCTGGCCTTGTTGCACGGCGTCCTTGGCCTCGTCCGCGCATTCCTCGATCCGGGCGATCCGTTCCTTGAATTGTTCGGCTTGCATCTGCATGTCGGCTCCTTGAAGTGAGTGAAACACGCCCACTGGGGACGCACGCTTCATTCAATGCGAAATGCGAGGAGCGTGGTGCCGGAAGGGGTTGCGATCGTTGTCGGCGCGGGTCGACTGGTCGGTTTTTACCGCTCGGCTGGGCAAAAGAATCTTCGATCCGTTCAGATTCCGTTCATGGTGGCGGTCGCACCATAGGCTCACCTTAACAAGGAGCCTTCCATGAAACGCCTTCTCTCCGCCAAGTCCCTTCTCGTTGCCGCCGTCGCGCTGGGCGCGGCCGGGATGGCATCCGCGCACACCGACGTCGTCCTGTCCCTGGGCGTCAACGCGCCGTATGGCTACGTGCAGTCCGCGCCGGTGTACGTCGAGCCGCAACCTGTTTATGTGCAGCCGCAACCGGTGTACGCGCAGCCCGAGGTCGTGTACTACGGCCACGACTGGCGCCGTCGCGAAGAGCTGCGCCGTGAGGAGCTGCGCCGCGAAGAATGGCGCCGTCACCACGGCTGGGAGCGTAGCGCCTGGGCCGACTCCGACCACGACGGCGTGCCGAACCGCTACGACCGCGCGCCGTACAACCCGTACCGCCGCTGAGCGAACCCGCCGTCGCGCAAAGGACTACCATGGGCTCCAGCAGAAGGAGCCTTCCATGAGCGATTTTCTTTCGCAGGTACTCGGTAGCGTGCTCGGTGGCGGCGGCGCAGGTCAGCCCGGCGGTCTCGGCGGCTTGGGCGGCCTGGGCAATCTCGGCGGCCTGGGCGGCATGCTGGGCAATGTGCTCGGTGGCCGCACCGGCGGCTCCGATGCCGGCGACCCGGCCGCCGGCGGCAAGGGCGCCATGCTCGCAATGCTGCTGCCGCTCGCGATGGAGATGATCCAGCGCAACGGCGGCGTCGGCGCCGTGCTGGACAAGTTCAAGCAGCAGGGCCTGGGTCCGCAAGTCAACTCCTGGATTTCCACCGGCGCGAACCAGCAGGTGAGCCCCGACGCCGTGACCAACGCGGTCGGCGCGGACGAAGTGGCACGCATGGCGCAGCAACTGGGTGTGCCGCAAGACGAAGTCGCGGGCGGTCTCGCGCACATCCTGCCGCATGTGGTGAATCACCTCACGCCCGACGGCAACGTCCCGGCCGATGCCGACGCCACGCTCAACGCGGGCCTGTCGTCGCTGACGCAGATGTTCGGGCGCTGACGCGACCGGCCATGGCGCACGCCGCATTCGAGACCGACAGGTACAAGCTTTTCCCCTCGCCGCGCAACGAGCATCGCGTGGTGTTCGAGCATGAGGTATTCGTGCCGCATCCTTATGCGCTGATCGACCTGCCGAGCTTCCAGCTCAAGGGCCGGTACAGCTTGTTCGCCGCGCACCGGCTGGCCGACGGCAAAAACGGCCAGCTGGTGACGTTCGAGCTCGAGTCCGACGTGGCGGTCTTCAACCGGAAGTTCACGCCGGACTGAGACTTGCCGCCAGGTCAAGCGGACGGGCGGCCGGCCGTGATCGCTTTCCAGCGTTGGGTGGCCGTCTCGATCAACCCGATCGTCCAGCAGACCGGGCAGCCGCGCATGGCGACCAGTGCGAGCGCACCCGCCCCGAAAGCCCAAAGCGGGTAGTCGTTACCTTGGCTGAAGGCGAAGTAGAGGAGCGCACCCGCCGCAGCGCCGCGCAGCAGATGCTCGGTCAATGTCTGGCTGGCGAAGAAGTTCATGGCGCGGTCACCGGCTGCAGGTATTCCCGCATCAGCGCCCTCGCGCGGTGGATGCGGCTCTTGGCGGCTTCCCGCGTGATGTTCAGGGTCACCGCCACTTCGCCGATGGTCAGCTGCTCCATGTCGCGCAGCAGAATCACCTGGCGATAGATCGCCGGCAGCGATTCCAGCGCGCGCACCAGGTCGATCCGCAAGTCGTCGCCCGAGATGCGGGCGAAGTGCTCGGCCTCGTGCAGCTGCGTGAGCTCCTGCGCGCCGCGCATCAGCATCAACGCGGGCAACATGCACAGCCGCGCGACGATGCGCATGACCCACGCGGCCAGGGCCTGGGCATCGCGCACGTTGCCGACGCGGCGGTAGATCACCAGCAGCGCCTCCTGCACCACGTCTTCGATCGCGGAGCTGCGATGGCATTGATGGCGTGCGTAGCGGCGGATGTCCGGCTGGAGCGTTCGCAGCAAGCGGTCCAACGCCAGCGGATCGCCGGCCTGGGCCGCCTCGAAATCCAGGCGATCCAGCGCGATCATCGCGGAGGACCCACGGGGCGGCGGCCCGCCATCGCGCAGGCAGGGCAGAAACCGACCATGCCGGTGACCACCGTCATCACGCCGGAGCCGCCGAGCAGCCATGCCATTGGCGAGATTCCCCCCAGGACGAAGGCGCAAGCCAGCATCGATCCTCCAGCCACCAGGCGCGCGATGCGCTCCTTGGGCCCCATGTTTTTGCGATAGAACATTGTTTCACCTTTGGCTGCCAGCAAAACGTGGCATCGAAGGGAAGGAGGGGCGGGCGGGCCAAAAGGATTCAGCCGGGGGCAAATATTTTCTTTGGGCCCGGGCCGCACCCGTCCTAACGTGGCCCTAAGAAACGCCGTGGTACCGTTGCCGCCTCACGCGCCCCAGGAGCTGTCCATGCCCCGAGCTGTCCTCGACGAAGCCGCCATCCATCCCGCCATCCGCGCCAAGATCGCCGGCTGGAACCACGCCATCGTGGACGAAGTGAAAGCGGCGGTGGTGGCCAACGACGTGGTGGTCGTCGGCATGACGCAGAACCCGTTTCCGGCCAAGGCCCGCAAGGCCCTCGACGCGATCGGCCAGCCGTACAAGTACCTCGGCTACGGCAGTTATTTTGCCGAATGGAAACCACGCAGCGCCCTCAAGATGTGGACCGGCTGGCCCACTTTCCCGATGGTGTTCGTCAAGGGCATGCTCGTCGGTGGCTACGCCGACCTGCAGGCGCTGATCGACAGTGGCCAGTTCAAGAAGATGGTGGCTGCTGCGCGCTGAAGTGGCACGTTGCGTCAGGGCTTGACAACGGTCAATGCCCATGCGCGCAGTCGGGCTAGCATGAACCATGATCTCCAGCTCGGCGCTTCGCGTGGGACTACTGGCTGTCCTCACCGTGGCGGCGATGCTGCCCGCGTTCGGCCAGACCCGGCCCGGCCCTGGCCCCACGCGCGGCCAGTTGCTCTACAACACGCATTGCATCGAATGCCACAGCGTGCAGATCCATTGGCGCGACACGCACAAGGCGCAAGACTGGGACAGCCTGTTGAAATGGGTCACGCACTGGCAAGCCACGCTGGACCTGGGCTGGACCCGCGGCGACATCACGGCCGTGGCGCGCCATCTCAACGAGAACATCTACGGCTTTGCCATGCCCTCGGAGCAGGCCCGGCAGTAGAGGCGGCCGGCCGCTGCGGCGCGGCCGCGAGTGCGGGTAAGCTCGCAGCGATACCGCCATGAGCTACACCGTCAAAATTTTCGAGGCCGAAGGTGCCTCCCCTGAAGAGCATCGCCAGGCCGAGCAACGCTTTCGCGATGCGCTGGAGCAGACGCTCGGCGATGCGAGCCTGGTCGCCCCTGTCTATACCGCGTACCTGCGGATCGTCGGCGCCTACGGTGAATCGCCGGACCTCGAGGCGTTGACCGACGCCGAGCGCTCGATCTTCGAGATGTGGCAGGCCGCCGAGACGGCCGCGGTGGCCGCGGCGTTCGGCACGCACCGCTACATGGGCGACGCGGACTACGAGATCCGGCTCTGACTGGTAGATTCGCCCGCATGCCGCCATTCCTCTCTCGTGCGTTGGCCTGGACCCGAGGCCGCCTCAACGGCCTCTGGGCGCTGGTCCGTGGCAATCCATGGCGCGCGTCGTTGATCCTGCCCGGCCTCGTGCTGCTCTACGTGCTCGCGCTGCTGCCGTTCACGCCCAGCATCTCGGACCTGCGCAAGGCCAAGTCGGAAGTGCCGTCCGCGGTCATGTCGGTCGACAACGCGGTGCTGGCCGAGTTCAAACGCGTCAACCGCAGCTGGGTGCCGCTCGCGCGCATCTCGCCGAACGTGATCAATGCCTTGATCGCGACCGAGGACGTGCGCTTCTACGACCATCACGGCATCGACATCCGGCGCACCGGCGCGGCAGTGTTCAACACGCTGCGTGGCAAGACGCAAGGCGGCTCGACCATCACCCAGCAGCTCGCGCGCAACTTGTACCCCGAGGACATCGGCCACGCGATCAACGTCAACCGCAAGGTGAAGGAGGCGCTGACGGCGCTGAAGATCGAGGCGACGTATTCCAAGGACGAGATCCTCGAGACCTACCTCAACACCGTGCCATTCCTGTACAACGCCTTCGGCATCGAGATGGCGGCGCGCACCTACTTCGACAAGTCGGCCAGCGAGTTGAACGTGCTGGAGTCGGCGACGCTGATCGGCATGCTCAAGGGCACGAGCTACTACAACCCGGTGCAAAACCCCGAGCGGGCGCGCGACAGGCGCAACGTCGTGCTGGGGCAGCTGGTGAAGTACGGCAAGCTCGATGCCAAGCGCGCGCAGGCGCTGGCCAAACAGCCGCTCGCCGTGAACTTCGAACGGCAGGACCAGGCGCTCGGCCCGGCGCCGCATGTCTCGCAATGGGTCAAGAAATGGCTGATCGCGTGGGCCGACGCGCACGGCTACAACATCTATACCGACGGCCTGGTGGTGCGCACCACGATCAACGCGCGCCTCCAGAAGGCCGCGAACCAGGCGGTGGCGCACCAGCTCGAGGTGCTGCAGCCGCTGGCCGACAAGCGCTTCAAGAAAGGCGAAGAGCCGCAACTGCTGCAGGCCGGCTTCATGTCGGTGGATCCGCGCAATGGCCACATCCGCGCGTGGGTGGGCAGCCGCGATTTCGCGCATGAGCCGTTCGACCATGTGATCCAGGCGCGCCGGCAGCCGGGCTCGACCTTCAAGCCCTTCGTGTACGGCGCGGCGTTCGAGTACCTGGGCATGAGCCCGCGCGACGAGTTCGTGGACCAGGCGCTTGCGATCCCGCTCGCGGGCGGGCAGGTGTGGAGCCCGAGCGACGGCACGCCGCCTTCGGGCAAGTCGATGACGCTCTACGACGGTCTCGCGTACTCGAAGAATACGATCACCGCGCAACTGATGATGAAGGTCGGGCCGCAGCGCGTGGCGCAGCTCGCGCGGGCGATGGGCGTGCGCTTTTCCCCGCTGGACGAGGTGCCTTCGCTGGCGCTGGGCACCAGCCCGGTGACGCTGCAGGAGATGGTGGCGTCGTATTGCTCGATCGCCAACGGCGGCCACTACATCGAGCCGGCGCTGGTCGCACAGGTGGAAGACCACGAAGGCAAGGTTCTCGAAGCGTTCCAGTGGACGGCGCCGGAGCAGGCGATGTCGACGGAGCAGTCGCTGGAACTCGTCAACGTGATGCGCGGCGTGGTGGAAGAGGGCACCGGCGCCGCGATCCGCGCGCGGCTCGGCCCGAAGGTGGACCTGGCGGGCAAGACCGGCACGACGCAGAACAACACCGACGGCTGGTTCATGTTGATGCACCCGCAACTCGTGTCGGGCGCGTGGGTCGGCTTCGACGACAGCAGCGTCACCATGGGCGACGGCTGGGGGCCGGGCGCCCGCAGTGCGCTGCCGATCGTCGCCGATGTCTACCAGCAGGCGCTGCGCGGCAAGTGGATCGACGTGAACGCGGAATTCCCGATCCCGCGCACGCGCCCCGAAAGGCCGCAGGAGGCGCCCGCGATCGAAGAAGTGGTGCGGCCGATCGCGCGCGGGATCGGCAACTTCTTCGAGCGGCTGTTCAAGGGCCTGCGCTGATGCGGATCAGTGGAAGCCGCCCGATGCGGCGATCAGCTCGCCGGTGAGCCAGCCGGCCTGGTCGGAGGCCAGGAATACCGCGAGGCGCGCGATGTCGTCGGGCTGGCCCAGGCGGCCGAGCGGCGTGCGCGCCACCAGCTGCTTCTCGAACTCGCTGCCGGCGATGCCCGCCGCCTCGAATCCTTCGGACATCGTGGCGCCGGGTGCGATCGCGTTCACGCGGATCTTGCGCGGCGCCAGCTCGCGGGCCAGCGCGATGGTGATCGCGTCCACGGCGCCTTTGGTGCCGGAATAGACGGCCGAGCCGGGCGGCGGGTTGCGGCTGACGACCGAGCTCACGTTGATCACGCTGCCGCCGGTCGCGCCGAACAGCTTCACGGCTTCCTGCGTGGCGAGCAAGGTGCCCAGCACGTTGGTGTTGAACTGGCGGTGGAACTCCGCCTCGGCGATGTCTTCCAGCGGGTCGAACCGGTAGACGCCGGCGTTGTTCACCAGCACGTCCAGCCGGCCGTAGGCCTCGCGCACGGCGGCGTGGACGCGCCGCACGTCGTCCGGCTTGGCCACGTCGCCTTGCACGGCGAATGCCTTGCCGCCCGAGGCCTGGATGGCGGCGACGACGCGGTCGGCGCCCTCGCGGCTGGACGCGTAGTTGACGGCGACGGCCGCTCCGGCGCGGGCCAGGTGCGTGGCGATACCCGCGCCGATGCCCTTGGAGGCGCCCGTGACGAGGGCGACCTTGTTTTCTAGCTCTTTCATGGAATGCTCCTGGTTGACGTTGCTGATCCGTTAGTTCGGAAGTTACGAACTAACGGGAGACGCGACATTAGCGCCCGCGAAATCGCCGTGGAGGCGTGGGGCTTCTTGACCCTGCCGGCGGCAATAGTTCGTTAATCGTGAACTACGGGAGTCCAGGATTCATGAAACAATCGGCCCGTGAGGCCCTTGTCCCATCCCGCCGCCGAAGACATCTCCGTCGAGGGCATCCTGCATGCCCTGGCCGATCCCGTGCGCGTGCACATCTTCGCGCAGCTCCTGCGGGCCGACCACCCGCTGAGCTGCTCCGAGTTCCTCGAAGTGCCAGGCAAGGTGATCCCCAAGTCGACGCTGTCGCAGCACTTCAAGGTGCTGCGCGACTCGGGCCTGATCCGCAGCGAGCGCAAGGGCGTCGAGATGCGCAGCGTCGTCCGCTCGGAAGACCTCGGGGCACGCTTCGGCCCGCTGATCGGCGCGATCGTCGATGCGCACCAGGCGCAAGGCACGCGCGAGCGGCGCCGCCGCCGGTCCGCCGCGAAGGTCTAAGGCCCGCCGCCTGCTCATCCATTGATCGGCGTCAGGGTTGTGCATCGTGTCGGGGTTTTCCCGGGACGATGAGGCATACCGGAACACCCGGGCTTGGCCCACACTCTGATCGCGAGCATCCGTGCGCGAGCGAAAGCCCGGAGCAATGCTTTCCTATCAACGAGCTGGAGCGATCATGAAGAAACCGAGCCCGGGCGCCTTGTGGGCGCTGGCCCTTGCCGCGGCGAGCATGTTGCCGCTTTCCGCGAACGCGGCGGCGCCCGCCACGATGAAGAACGGCATCCTGGTCGATGCGAAAGGCATGACGGTGTACACGTTCGACCGCGACAAGGCCTACAGCGGCAAGTCGGCGTGCATCGGCCAGTGCGAGATCGACTGGCCGCCGGTGCTGGCCTCCGCCAACGACGAACCCGAACGTCCCTTCACCATCATCAAGCGCAAGGACGGCAAGCGCCAGTGGGCCTATCGCGGCAAGCCGCTGTACACGTGGCCGGAAGACCAGGAGCCGGGCGACAAGTACGGCGACAACAAGGTCAAGCTGTGGCACGTTGTCAGAGATCGGAAAGCGCGATGAACCGCTTTCTTGCGGCCATGGTGCTGGGCGCGGTGGCGCTGGCGGCACGCGCGGGCAGCCTTGAAGTGTCGGTGGTGGACAAGGAAGGCAAGCCGGTGGCCGACGCGGTGGTGGTGCTCGTGCCCGCGGCCGGCGGCGTGCCGAAGCAGCCGCTGCCTGCGCGCATCACCGTCAACCAGGAAAAGATGCGCTTCGTGCCGGCGGT
>Ga0157376_10000625_pt1 | contig 22915 bp, 41 predicted proteins | sample M45metaG_FD_121801 | JGI IMG/M metagenome (GOLD analysis project Ga0157376, IMG submission 121801) | Miscanthus rhizosphere microbial communities from Kellogg Biological Station, Michigan, USA - M4-5 metaG | ecosystem: Host-associated > Plants > Roots > Rhizosphere > Soil | place: USA: Michigan... | reverse complement strand
TTAATAATGTATCCTATAATAATAATAGCACGATTAATACATTTAATAATAGATGTAATAATATATAAAAGAGAGAAAAAGAAGTATGTCTCAAAAGAATATTAATATATTACCAAATACGCTTGTTCCAACTGAGATTCGTATTGAAACTTATAAGAAAGCAATAGATATAGTTAAAAGTGGTGAACCAAAACATAATGTTTTTCCACATGGACTATGTTTATTGCTTCCATGCGTTTTATGGAATTTACAACATTATTGTGATGATGCTCCTAGTGAAGATGGATGGAATTATCATGATACCAAGAATATGTTTCCGGAACTAACTCAAATGAGATTAGATAAAATTAAAGGTATTGATTGGACTGATGATAAAGCAAAGAATAGACAAAGAATAAATTGTCTAAGAGGAATGATCAAACAAGCAGAAGCCACATTACAAAAAGAATTAATAAAAGAGATAACAGATTTATTGTGAAAATATTTGATATAATAGCATGGTTAATAATAGGGTGTTTTATACTTATTATAATAGGTGTAATGATAATGACAATAATAAAACAACCTTATAATTTATTAATCTTATTACCGTTTATTGCAATAATATATCTAATGGTAAGGAAAGCATAATATCTCTTCCTTTTATAGCTGACATTAAAACATCCAAACGTAATGACACTAACAGTCCATCAAATAATACATTATACTCTATTTTTGAGTGATAATGCTGAAAAGAGATTTACTATGCAATCTAAACATAAGATTATTAGACAATCTCTTCAAAAATCTATCGTAATTAGTTCCACTTGTGGAATTATACATCTTAATTAAACTATAAAACAATTTAACGTTTGGATAGCGTTGCTATTGGGGGTGTGAAAGCATCCCCTTTAGCATATCCATTTAATATTATGGGAGAAATCGCAGATATGATGATTAACGGTGATATGGATTGTATTACTGGTGAGTATTTAGGTGAAGGATATGGTTATCCTAGGACTAATGAAAGAGGTTATAGTGAATCTCAGGTTATATATAGTCCTAAACAAAACTATATAGGTGTGGCTAGTTGGTTACATAAAAGAGGATTCGTAAAGAAACAAGATGTAAGAGAGATTCTTGTTGCTTATGCTACTCATTTAGAATTACCAAATCCGGATTCAAAAGGTAATAATAATATTTCAGTACATATTCAAGGTGATTTTAATAAGTTTACTAAATGGTTTAAAACTTATATAGATGGCAAAGAAAGAAAAGGCTAAATGTGAAATTTGCAAAAGACGTCTTGCTACTACACCAATTGTAAGACCTTTTGAAATTAAGCCTATTAATGTTTGTATGATATGCTATAGAGATATACTAGAAGAGGACGATTAATATGATACTTTATAAATATTCACAAAAAGATAATGATATGCAGTTAAGTAGTGAAATAGAATTGGCAATTAAATTAGGTGAAATAGTTTGTGGTTCTAAATCTCATGAGAGTGAAGAATTAAGAAGAACTATTGATATTCTTGGTGATGTAAAGATTGGTATTAGACCAACAAGTGATCATCATTTATCTCGTACTTTACGTTCAGTAGTTGAACATAGAGGAGATATATCATTTGAAAGATTTATTAAGAATTGTCTTGAGATTCTTGATATTCCTGAAAGTCCATTTACTAAATGGTATACTATGCAAAGACTTGCTTTCTTTTGCAAAGGAATAGGTTATCTATATCCACCTCAAAGCATGATGTGGGGAGATGTATGGAATTCTGCATTCTGTATTCCTGGAGTAAATAATCATAAAGAGTTTTATGATTATGCTGATGATTTATTTAGACAGTCTGAAGAGCTGAAGAAAGAAATATATGCAAAGCCAAATCAAGCTTGATGATAGAAGTTTAGAATGGTTAATTAAATATCATTCTGCTATTACTTCTCATGGAGAAGAGTATAAGCCCGATTTTTGGGAAACAATGATTGCTTACGTGGAGCAATTAATAAGTTTAAAACATATTAAAGAAAATAAAGAAATGAAATCAATTTTAATTAAATTCGAGAATAGATTACTAGTTAATTATGTAGCCAATCAATTAGAGACTACATTAGATTTAGAACAAAACGGTAGTCATCTTATTACTAATAACCCTAAATGGGGATATATTTTAATACATGGTAATAAAATTAGTACTGGAGAAGGCGATATATCTGCTACTTTTGAAAAATGTTTTGTAATTACAACTGCTAAAAATGCAGATATAATAATTGAAGAAGTTATTAAAGAATACAGAAAACCTGAATATAAAACTTTTACTATTGGTGGAGGATTTAATGGCAATAAGCTTAAAGTTAATGTTTATAATGATAAAGTAAATTTTAATGGTCAAGATATGAGCTTTGATGCTTTTATTACTATGCGTAATGCTTTAACACTGGAGTATGGTGGATTTAAAATAGGTGGTGATACAACTCTTCAATTAACTAATGCCAATACTGGTACTAAAGTATATATTGATAGAACTGAATTACAACCAATAGTGGAAACTATATTAGGAAAACTGTAGCTGTATGCCTAATATACTGGATGCAGTTCGTGAGGAGTTTTTCTCACGGCTGCAAACCCAGACTAACTGGGGTCGTAATCAATTACAAGTTCTATATACAGAAGTAGAAAGAGATATATTATCTGCTCAATTATCTGATGATTATCTTAAATCTTCTGCTGTAATGGTTAATTGGAAAAAAGAAAAGATAGTTCAAGATATATCTAAACCTCCAACTAGAAATCGTTGGAGAGAAATAGCTATTAATGATATTCATCCTGATTATGACCATGAATCAAGAGATCCGTTTCATAATGATAGTGATATAAATAAAGGATTGTAAACAATAAGGGTTAATGCTCTGCCCTGCAATAGGAGCGTAATAATTTAACTATTAATAAAATGAAACAAGATAGAATAGTTTCAAATGTTGAATGTAATATTGCCGAAGTTAAGCCAGAATTTCGGAAGTTTGATGGAACTAACGTTCGTATAATTGATATGGGTGATGATGAGATTCTTCATGCAATTGATTTTATGGAATCTCTTATTGAGCGTAAGGATAAAGAATTAAGTAAGTTATCCAAAGTGAAGAAATATCTTATCTTAGAATACGAACTAAGACAAGGTACTCATATAGTTACTCCATGTGCAAAAGGAGATAATATATATGTTCGTTCTTACGCAGATGTTAGCGAATAGATATGAGTTATTAATGGGGATAGCGATTTCGTTATCCCTATTATTATTTTATATTAGGTTGTCAGCTAAAAAAAGAAGAGGGAAATAATTATTTGCTAATTAAGTCAGAATTAGTTATATTTACGAAGTATCAACCTAAACATCTAAGAATATGGCTTTACCTAAATTACCAAATGTACCTGAAAAAGTGAAACCTAGACCTCACTTTGCGTATATATATTTAGAACCTAGAGTTCCTAAGTTTGTAGGTACTTCTATTAAACTATCTCCTAAAGATAAAGAAGATATTGAAAAGGCTGAAGCTGAAGAACGTGTACAACAAGTACTTCAAAAAGGTTCTATGCGTAGAGGTGTAGTTATAGCGTTGCCAAATGATGTGGATATTAAAAAGTTTCCTATGGTTCATGGTGATATCGTTGGTGTACCTGTATCTCAATCAGGATATGACATTATCAACATTGATGGGATTATACTTCACATGGTGGGTTTATATGACCTTTCTGTGCTTCCTGACCTTACGGAAGAAGAAGCGATAAAATGGGAAGAAGATTATAAACTATATGATGAATTAGTTGTTAATCCTAAAAAGGAAACTGCTGTTCTTCCTATGCACCCTAAAGCTACAGATGGTTCTGTATATATAGCTAAACCTGACCCATTATTCTCACCTAATAGAGATAATTAAGATTTTTGTTGTTTATTTTGTTTTAGTTGTAGAGAACCTGTTAATACTACAGTAAAAGGTATGACTATAGTAATGGTTGTGAGAACTTAAAGGGTTTGTGATGGGTTCTTAAATTTCTTAATTCTCATGGAGGTTCGATTCCTCCTACTATAGCAATTGCACCAAGTTCGGCATATCTTGATGTGGTTTTTTGAGGGAAAAGGATAGATAGGCAACTGTCTATCCTTTTTATTTTTTCACCTAATAACGTTATAATGAATGTATTACTCTTATTATTATTGATCGTAGGTTATGAAACTAAAATAGTTAGAACCAGCATTTATCATCCTGTTCAATCTCAGTGTGATTCTACACCTAAAATAACTAGTTGTGGTATACACATCTCTGATACTCGTTTAAAAGGAGGAACAATAAGATATGTCTCTTTAAGTAGAGATTTACTTAAAGAACATAAATACGGTAGTTATATTATTGTTAAGTGTGCCAATGCTTATTACAATGGCAAATGGTTAGTTGTAGATACCATGAATAAAAGATTTAAAAACAAAATAGATTTTTTACAACATGAGCAAAATAAGCATATACCACCAAAAAAAGTAGAAATACAATGGCTAAACAAAGACAAATAACTTATAAGGTTAATGAAAATGGCTGTCATATATGCATTTCTCATAGACCTGATGTATATGGATATCCTAGAATTAATGTTAATGGAAAAACAACACTTATTCATAGATATATATATGAAACACATAAAGGACTTATTGAAGAAGGAAATGTAATTCGTCATACTTGTGATATTAGAAAGTGTATAAATCCTGAACATTTAATAGAAGGTACAAAAGCTGAAAATTCACAAGATATGGTTGAAAGAGATAGAGTTAAAATTACGAAGGGTATAGATTGTTATAATTCTAAGTTAAATGAACAACAAGTTATAGAGATATTTACTAATACTACCAATACTGTTAAAGAACTTTCACAAAAATATAAAGTAAATATGTCTAGTATTAGACAAATAAGACTAGGTATGACTTGGAAACATTTAACTAAAACTTTATAAGATGGACAAAGAACTAATTCAACAAGTAATTGACAAGCTATCCCCAGCTCATCCTAAGCATGAAAGTTTTGAACGGGCTTTAAGAAAGTTAATAGCTAAGTTTGATACTCCTAAGCCTACTGTACGTTTATATTGCGAAGGACAAAGCGATGAAAATATAGAGCTATGAAATATAGACATTATAAGGGTAATATTTATTATAAACTTGGAGAAGGTAAGTTTGTAGACTACGGAGATACTCTGCTAATGGATAATCATCTATTAACAGCTGCTACATATGAAGGTACTGGTGAAAATGTATTAGTATTCGATCTATTCGGTAAGATATGGGTATCGTTTGCTGATAGAGAAACTGAAGAAGCTTTAATGGAAGAAGAAGTAATAATATATCAGTCTGAAAGTACTGGTATACATTATGTACGTCTTAAAGAAGAGTGGGAAGGATTAACTGAAGAAGGAGAACAAAGATTTACAGAAATAAAAGAAAATGGCAGGACATTTTGACAAAGAAGAGTGGAGTTTTGAATGTAAAAGAGATGATAGAGCGCAAAAAGAAGTTGAGATAAAAGCTAATTGGAAAGCCTGGGCTGATAAGCGTCTAATGAAAGGAGCTGATGATAATGATGCTTATGCTAGAGACTATAATGAAGGTATCAAACGTTTTGCTGAACAAAGTGCTGAACTTGAAATAAACAAATTAAAGTGATATGATATGGACATACAGTTTGGCGATGTGGAATGCTATTCTAATTGCTTTATGGTTACTTTCAAACATAAAGAGACTGGCAAAATCAATAGATTTACTATATTTGCTGATACTAAGACTAGTTATACTGTTAATGATTACGATAAACTTGTTGCGTTTTGTAATAGACCTAAGGAACTTTGGTTTGTAAGTTATAATGGGTATATGTATGATAATCAGATTCTGAATTTTATTATACTTAACTATTGGACTTTAAAAAAGAGAACTCCTAAAGAAATTTGCAAGGAAATCTACAAGGTATCTCAAGACTTCTTTGCAGCGCAACGAAACGGAGGGTACTACAACCGCTTTAAATATCATAATTTCTTTAATAAGATTGATCTAATGAGAGTTGCAGGTCTACATAAGCTTTCTACTCTTAAAGGTCTTAAACAATTAGCTGTACAATTAAAACATCCTCGAATTCAGGATTTGCCTATCAAGTTTGATAAGCCAATTATGCGAGAAGAGTTAGCTAAATTAGCTGAATATAATCTTAATGATGTAGACATAACCGAAGCTGTTTATAAAGGTCAAATGGTATATAATGATTCTCCATTTTTACCTAAACGTAAACGTGCTACAGGTCTTGCTGAAATGGTTAGATTAAGAAAAGCTATTACTGACCAATATGGTGTTGATGTAATGAATCAGGATAAATCTGGTATGGCTAATAAGCTATTAGAGAGTATTTATTCTAAAAAAACGGAGATACCAATAAGTGAATTTAAGGAAGGTCGTACTAAGAGAGCATTTGTTAGGTTTAGTGATGCTATATTTGATACAATTAAGTTTCAAACAAAGGAACTAAATGATTATTTAGATTTCTTAAAAGATCAAACAGTTATTACAAATGTGGGGAAGATTACAATTAAGCTACCTACACTATGGTTTGGAGGTCTTGAGTATCAGTTTAGTGCAGGGGGTCTACATTCGGTTGACAATGGAGCTTATTTTGAATCTACTCCAACACATGCTATTATTGATGCTGATGCCGCTTCCTTTCACCCAAGGGTTATTATTAATCATCGTATTTGTCCGGCTCATTTGGATGCGGATGCTTTTATAGAAATCGTAGAAGAGCAAACAGATGGTAGGATAATAGATAAGAAGAAAGCTAAAGAATATAAAGCTAGTGGTGATAAGAATCTACAAGGAGTTTATGAAACTGCTGCTGATACCAAAAAGATTGTAATTAATTCAATCTTTGGTAAAACTGGTAGTGAAACATCATGGTTATATGACCCATTAGCTATGATTCAAGTTACTATAAATAATCAGTTATACATTATGATGTTAGCTGAAAGATTTGTAATGGCTGGATTCAAAGTAATATCTGCAAATACAGATGGTCTTACTACTATAGTTGAGAGAGGTAGAGAAGATGAGTATTATGAGTGCTGTAAAGAATGGGAGAAACAAACACGATTTGAATTAGAATATGCTTATTATCGTAAGTATATGAGAACAAATGTGAATAATTATCTTGTTCTTAAAGAGATGAAAGATGGTGAAGAGTTTGATTATGATAATCATATCAAATGTAAAGGAGATTTAGATCCATTTCTCTATGAAAACTTTGAGAAAGGTTTTGATAAGCCAGTTGTAGCTCTAGCTGTATATAATCATTTTGTTAATAATATTCCAATTCAGCGTACTATTAAAGGACATACAGATATTTATGATTTTTGTATGTCTAAAAAGAATGATTCTTCTTATGATAATGAGTTTTATAGTGTAATAGATGGCGAAGTCAAGAAAGATGTGCTCCAAAAAAGTAATCGCTATTATATCTCAGATAGAGGTCATGGAGGAAAACTTATCAAAGGCAAGGATACATTTGCTAACGTGGATGGTAAACTCGTCAAAGGGAAGCGAAAGCAAATGCAGCAAGTTGCGAAAGAATATGTAGTGATATTTAATGACTATATTCCTAAAGAAATTAATGAATATAAAATTAAGCATATTTATTATATTAATGCTGCGCAGAAGCTAATAGATAGTATTATCCCTCGACAAAAAAGCTTATTTTAATTAATTTAAACATTATAGTTATGAGAGGAAGAAAGCCAAAAGATATAACTTATAAAGTTGATATAAATGGATGTCATATATGTACTTCACATGCGATTCATAAAAACGGATATATTTATATAAGAATTAATAAAAAACTAGTATATCTACATAGATTCATATATGAAGAAAACATTAAATTGATTGAAAAAGACAATGTGCTTAGACATACTTGTGATAATCCTTCGTGTATTAATCCTAATCATTTAATTGAAGGAACTCAAGCAGATAATATACAAGATAGAGTTAATAGAAATAGAAGTGCTAAAGGAATAACTCAAGGTTTTGCTAAATTAAATGAAGAGCAAGTTTTAGAAATATTCAATAATAGTATTGATTCTAATGCAAATCTTGCACGAAAATATAAAATGGCTCATAATACTATTAAAAGTATAAGGACAGGTAAAACTTGGAAACATATTACACAATCTAAACAAAAAAGCCTATTCTAATGAATATACAAGAATTTAATGCGAAAGTAAAAGAAGCAGGTAAAAGATTATTTGAAGATAATTATAGCTTCAGTTCTACAGGTGTAGATAGTATCAATTATGGACATTTAGATACAAGTGAAACAACTTATAGATTAACTATATTTCTTAAAGTTGGAGCAAGTGTTCATGCTGAAAGTCCTAATATTGATATGGTATTTGATATATTAGAATGTGAACATAAAAAGCTTTTAGCTAAACCATCTACTCATATAGAACTATAGTTACATCTCTTCTTTTTCTAGCTGAAATATGGAAACAAAAGATAACGAAGAAGTAAGACGAATGCTTAATTGTGTACGTGTTACTGCAAATTATGCTCTAGCCGAATTAGATATTGTACATGAGTTACTTGAAGAAGGTATGAACTTAGATGCAGCTGATATGGTGGTTAAAGTTGATGAAGCATTCTATAAAGCACGTAGAGCTTTATTTGATGCTAGGATTGAAGTAGATAAACTGCGTAAATCTTTAGATAAACATGTATCTCATTGTCTGAATCCAATTGATAAAACTGCTCCTAAGTCAGCTAAAAAAGCAAGAGGTGTATCGAAAGTAGTAACGACTAATACTGGTAATGTCTATAAAGCTACACATATAGGTAAGTTTAAAGAATCTGATGAATATGATGAAAAGATCATAACTGCGGAAGAACCTTATTGGGTAAGACTTAGACAACCTGGAGGAGATGAATGGGTAGAATATAAGATTCTAACAGATGATGATGAACGTCCATATCTTTCATATCTTCGTAAGAGTGCTGATAGAGAAGAAAGTAAATGGAAAGGTGCAGGTTGTGTAGCATATAGAGAATTCTTCTTAACACATAAGAATGAACCTCTTGTAATAGATACAGAACTTACAGATGATGGTATAGCAGTTCTTGAAAGATTAGTTAAAGAAGGTCTCGTATATAAAACTGATGCTAAAGTAATAAAAGTTGGTACAGATACTAATTGTATGCCTAAGTATTATTATGATAAGCCTCTTTATAAGTATAACTTTAAATGGAAGCCACAAAAGAATACTAGTCATTCTACTATAAGCAGAAAGAAACCTAATACTAATGAATCATGAGTGTATACAAGTTTATAGAAAATAGAAATTTTGATAAACCTCTTGATTTAGAAGGGTTTGACAAAATCATTAAAGGTACTACTATTTGTACTGGCGAAGGAGATTATCCTAAATTAAAAATTGATGGCTATGAAGGTGATAAACGCTGGATAGCTGTTAAATGGAATGATAATCTAAGTTGGACTATATATTATGGTAAAGCTAAGTCTCCATTTGAGTATATCTATTTCAATGAGAAACAATTAACTGATATTAAAATAGTTAAAGAACTTATTGATTGTACAGATGAAGTATTAGAACTATATAGTTATGACGGGTAGATGGGGTAATGGCTCTAGGCAGGAAAGATTAGATACTGCTCAGTGGCAAGGTGTGAATACTTGGAGAAGTCAACCTCATAGAGGAAATGGAACTCTAGAGTGGCATACTGGTGTTGGAAAGACATATTCAATTGTCAAAGCATATAAGCCTTTTAGAGACAAGTTTCCTGCTCATATAGAAGAGAATAACATTATAGTTGTTGTTCCTACTCTGAAGCTGAAGGATGATTGGGTAAAAGAAGGTGGTCATATAGATAAGCATGGCTTTGAAAATATATCTGTATATGTAATTAATAGCTATGTAACCGAATATCACCGTTGTAAATGGCTGATAATAGATGAAGTTCATAGAGTATTAGGAGTAGATGCTGATACATTTAATAAAACTATTGAGTTTACTAAAACTGATTTTAGATTAGGACTATCTGCTACTCTAACTGCTGAGGAAAAGGTAATTCTTCGAGATAAAGGTATGCCTGTATGTCATACTATTACTGAATTTGAATCTAAAGTTGAAGGATTTACTTCAGATTATTTTGAATATAATCTAGCAGTACCATTAAACCATTTAGAAATACGAAGATATGAGGAATATTCTCGTTTATTTGAACAAAATAAACGATTCTTTATAGTGCAAGACCAATTCGATTTGAAATTGGCATTTGCTGCTACTAAGAATATGGATATTTGTCGCAATATATCTAAGTTTAGAGGATGGAGACCCGATCAAGGAGAAGATGATGAAAATGCTCCAGCTAAAATAAAAGAAGGAGCAATCAAATGTATTATGGGTATGACCAAGAGAAAGGAAATTATCTATAATTCACAGAATAAACTGTTAATTACTGAACAAATTATTAATAAGTTTCCGGATAAACTAATAATGACTTTTTCAATGAGTGCTGAAATGGCAGATGCTATTACATTTAAACTCGGAGCAAAAGCAAGAAGTTACCATACTAAAATCAAAGGGGAAACTAGAGAAGTTGTTCAAACAGATTTATTCAATACAATTCCTAAGACCAAAAAGATAGGGGTCGAAAGGATAAAAAAAGAGACAATCGAGCTGTTTTCAAAGCGAGAGATAACTGTAATGAATGCTGTAAAGGCACTTGATGAAGGATTTGATTTACCACAAATAGATATGTCTATTATAACTTGTGGAGCAGCTTCTCAAAGGCAACAGAAACAGCGTAAAGGACGATCTACTCGTTTTAATGAGGCTGATGTTACAAAGAAAAGTATTATAGTTAATCTTTATGCGCCTAACACTCAAGATGAGAAGTGGTTGAAGGAAAGGCAAAAGACAACTACAGGTGCTAGATGGATTACAACTTTAGAAGATATTGAAGATGCATCTACTGAAAGCATGGATTTCGATATTAGTCGTAAAGCAGAGAATTGGTCTGAATACTGATTTAATATTAGTACGCAAAGAAATAGAAAGAAACTTCTTTGAAAGTGCTAGTCTTAATGATATAGAAGATTGTATGATTGAATTACGATATGATAATGAAGTCGAAGAAAACGAAATTATTTTAGAATATTTAGAAAGTAAATAAGATGGCAAGTGTAGCAGAGAAAAAAGTTGCAGAAAAGAAGCAAGCTAAAATAGAAAGAATATTAGAATTTGTGAGCAGAAGCAGAAGAGGTATCGGTATAGTTCCACAACCAATGGTTACTGTAAGTGGTACAACTCTTATATTTAATACAGCAGCAGTAATTAGTACTGATATATCAAGTTATTATTTTGTTCATGGTGCTATTGATCCAAATAATAATAAAGTTATTTATCTTGTTCTTAAAGACGAAGAAGAAGAAGATTTCTTTACTGTTAGACATGATTGTAAAAATACATATGCTGTTTCTTGTGCATATCTTCTTAGAAGAACTTGTGCAGTAAGCGGTGATAAATTTGCTATTACTCAAGAAGATTTTAATGGTAAACCAATGCTCGTATTAACTCTTTTAGTTAAATAAGATGTATGCTAATAAATGTAGAAAAAATTACTGATATATGCGTAAAACTTAGAATTAATATCGAAGAGTTTTATTTTCTTTATCTTGTATCTATTAAAGATAATAAAACTATGACTCATTATGCTAAGAATATTGATGGGTTTTCTCATAAGTTTATAGATAATTTACAGAAAAAAGGATTATTATTAGATATTAATAATTATGCTAAACCTGAAGATTATAAAGATGGTAAAAGAGTAGTCAGAATGTCTACTCTATTTACTACTCCTACTTTTGATGAACTTGTTAATGGAGAAAATATTAGTGAGGATATTGCTAATACTTATGATGAATTATTAGATGCATATCCATATGAAATTTTAGGAGGTAATGGTATAAAATATCCTGCTCGTACTGGAACTTCTGAAAAGAATGCTACTTTATATGCAAAACATATTCTTAAATATCCTGAACAACATAAGATTATAATTGCTGCCGTTAAATTCGGTAAAGAAAATAGTCTTATTAAATGGGGTATTGAGAAGTTTATTGAGAATAAGTATTGGGGTCTCCTTATAGAAGCTATGGAGGGGAACTCTAGGCAAACAGAAGGGGGAGAAACTCTATATGGCAACAACGAATTTTAAGCCGAAGTTATTACCAATTATATCTAGTAGACAAGCTGCGGCTAATGCTCTAAAAGACATAGAAGAAGGAATGTCTGAAGAGCAAGTAGTTCTTCTATGTAGATGGGAAAAGGTTAATTATGCTTTACTAGGTGGATGGAGATTTTGCTTTACTTATGTAATCGGTGGATTATCAGGTAGCGGTAAATCTTTTTTCCTTAATATGATTCGTAAGGATTTTACTAATAAATTCCTTAATAGTCGATATAAGAGAAAGTTCAGGCAGTTGCATATAGCTTTTGAGATGACTGCTGCTGACGAAGTTCTTAGAGATGTCAGTGGTCAAGTTAAAACTTCTTATGGTGATATAATTTCTGCATATAAAAGTATTGATGGTTCTAGATTATCAATGGAAAAGTATGAAGAGATTAAATCTTATCTACAGACAATTGCTGACCTTGAAATTGATTATGTTGAAGTTACTGGAACTGTAGACCAAGTTGAAGCTACTATTCTTGATTGGGATCAGAGATATCCTGATGAACAAAAAATAATATCTCTTGACCATACTTTATTAACTGATTTTGACAAAGAAGTTGATGAGATTGCCCTAGTAGCTAATCTATCTAAAATGTTCTTACGAGTTAAAAAGAAGATTGGAAGTATGAATATTATAATAGCTCAGTTGAATGGAGATATAGAAAGTGAATCTCGTATGGCTAGACCAACTGGACATTTTCCTATTGGTAGAGATTTATATGGAGGAAAGTCTATTAGAAGAGATGCTGATGCAATTATGATTCTTAATTCTCCTGAGAAGCTTGGTATAGCTCAATATGGAGTACATAAGCATGATACCAAAGGAATTATCTTTTGGCATCTAATAAAAATGAGAAAAGCTACCACCGGATATATTAGGTTTCAGGATGATTTGAGAAATGGGAATCTTATTCAATTAGAAACTAATAATTAACCGAAACCTTTTCCTATAAATCCAGTATTATAAGTATAAAAAAGTCGTAAAATACTTGCTTCATATTTGCATTACTGGTATATTTTCGTAACTTTACATAGTCATTAAGACAAAGACAATGGCAGAACAAAAGGAAAAAGCATTGGAAAGTGAATATACTGAATTTCAAGATATAACTACTGATGCCGAAAATAGTGAAGATGGATATAATAGTGAAGAAAATACTGATGATAACCAAGCTAATGGTTCTAGTCTAGCTACTATACCTTCTAATGAATTAACTGCTTTAGGTGCTATCAATGATGTTGATACTTTAAAACAGTTTGCTATTAAGATGGGAATTCCTGGAACTCCTGAGAGTGTTGCTCAACGTCTTGCTAGAGCTATCGAACTGAAAGTTGGATATATGCAAGGCTTGGATAATATCTATATCATTAATGGTAGAGCTACATTATCAGTATGGTTATTCTTAATGCTAATAAAGAGAGCAGGATATGAAGTCCGTACTATAAGAGATAATGAATATCTACTTAATGATGGTACTTATAGCAAGATTAAACCTAATACTAACGATCCAAAAGACCCTAAGTTCCCTATAGATAGAGTATGTGAACTAGAATGGGTTTGGAAAAGTAAGATTACTGGTGAAATAGAAAGAGAGCGATATGCTTACTATTGGTCAGAAGCTGTTGCTGCCGGACATACTACCAAAGCTACTTGGAAACAATACAGTAAACAAATGCTATGGAAAACCACAGCAATATTTGGTTCAAGAAGAGTTTGTGCCGAAGCTGTTGATATGTATGAATATGGTGAAATGGCTGATGCTAAAGGTATAGATTACAAAGTTGATGAAACTGGTAATTGTAAACCGATAGATATTACTCCTAAAAATTAAGTTATTATTAAATAAATAATCCACAAACAAATTAAATTTATCATTATGGCTATTAAAAGTGTAATCTCCGCAGGAACAAAGTCTAATCAATTTGAAGGTCCAATCGTTAAGATTGGTGCTTCTAATTCTATCAAATTAACTCGTCAGGTACTTGACTTGACTGGTGCAGAATTTGGTCATTTCGCATTCATCGCTGATGATACTGACGATAATAACCTTTTCTATATCGCTACTTCTGAAAGCTCTACTAACGAAGCTGGTGAGCGTGGTTCTAAATTAGGTATTGTAGGTGAAGTTACTGAATCTGCTAAAAACAATCCTAATCAATTGGCTTTCACTCATGCTACTTTGGGTGTACGTCTTTATGATGTAGCTTCTACGTTCCGTGTAGATACTGATGGTGGTTTCGAGCATAACGGCTTGACATTCTATCCAATGACTGTTGAAGTTTCTCGTGAAGAATGGAATAACGAAAAAGCTGCTTCTGATGCTATCAAAGCTTCTAAAGCTGATTCTTCATCTTCTTCTGATGAATCTCTTTCTACTTCTACTCGTCGCCGTTCTGCTGTAACTGCTGAATAATTCTTGGTTGATTTAATGCTGTTAAAAGAGGGAGAGATTATATCTCTTCCTTTTTTACATTTAAATCAACTTTTACTCATTTAAATAATCATTAATCAACCCAAAATAATTATTATTATGTTTAAAATTAATAAAGAACAATCGACTGAAGGTAATGTTAAGATAGTTGCTAACATAGGTGCTCCAGGCATTTATAAGATGCAAGTTGTAGATATTCAACCATCTACTAAATTCAAAGGTAAGGACAAAGATGATGCTCCTACTATTAATATTACATTTAAAGTTGTTCAAGTTATTGATGTGCCTAAGAAAGATGAGCATTTCACTAGAACTTTAATTGGTAAACTTCATACCGACATTATTGATCTTTCTTTAGAGTCTACTTCTGAGACTGCTGAGACAATGTTCAATAACAAACTTGCTCGTATTAAGCATATCTTGAAGAAAGCAGGTATTTCTGCTGAAGCAATTAATGATGCTATTGAGCCAGTATTGAAGAAAATGGGTAAAGATGGCGTTTGGTCTCCTAATGACTTCACTGCTGCTATCCAACCGCTTCTTACTGATGATTGCAAGAAAAAGACAGGCTTTGGTAAAGTATCTGGTTCTGTATTTAATGGTAATGCTCAGTGTAACTTTGCAGGTTTCCTAGGTTTCTATACAGAAGAAGAGCCTACTTTCAATACTAAAGAGCGTCAAGCTATCAATGAGTATTATGCTGCTTTAGATGGTCAAGTTCCTTCAATGGAAGGCGTTCCTTCGACTGGTGGCAACCAAGGTGGTTCTGCGTTCTAATAAAACTATGAATCTAATTAAGGGTGGAACTGTAAAAGGTTTCACCCTTTTTTATTCTTAAAATATAGATATGAAAAAGGAATTAATAGTCTTATCAATAGCTATATTAGTAGTAGGAGGATTGTTATTTTATGTAATCTTTATGCTTCTAGCTTTTATTGTAGCATTTACAAAAGTAGCTAGTTTTTAATGTTTGCGATATGAAACGATTAATAGAAATAGAACTTAAACAAACAACTCATGGTAAAACATTTAGAAAAGTTAGTTTGGATTCATTACCAAGTGTAGGAGATCGTATATATCTAGATACATATCCTAATAATGGACCTCTTGTAGAAGAAAAATATAAAGTTTCATACTTCTATAAAATATTTAAATCTGCTCAACCTACTAAATATATAGCTTTAGTAGATATACTGTAATGTTTGCGATAGACAAAGCAAAACCTATAGAGAAAGTTAATATATCCAAAAAACTTATAGAAGAGAAACTTTCTCAGAAAGATTTATGGAGATATTATCTTAGTGGTTTTGATGTAGATGCTTGGTTAAATACTAGGCAGAATTTTAAGTCTGAACTTCGTACTGATAATAAGCCTACTTGTTCCTTATATAGTAAAGGTCAGAATATTTATTATAAGGATTGGGCAGGACATTTTCAGGGAGATATTTATAATCTTGTTTGCTATCTGAATAATCTATCTTATGGGGATTTAATGGGTGCTATGAAAATCATAGTACGTGATTTTGCTCATGTATTTTATGGTGCTAATGAAAGACAGAATGAATATATCAAGAGTCTTACTATAGAACTTAAAGAAGAAGAAAATAGATTTAGACAAATTCAAATTAAGAAGATGATTTGGACTGTTGAATTGGTTAAGTATTGGAATAGATATGAAATCACACCTCTATCTTTTCTAGCTGACCATGATGTTTTCTGTCCTCAATATATTTGGATTGATGGTAAACTAAGATATACTTATAGTAAACATGATCCTGCTATTGCTTATTTCTTTGGCAATGGTAGATATAAGATTTATTTCCCTTTTAGAACTAAAGGTGCTAGGTTTATTGGTAATTCTAATGCTATACAGGGCTATAACCAATTACCTGCTACTGGGGATTTATTAATAATCACAAAGAGCATGAAGGATGTACTAGTATTAAAACTACTAGGTTTTAATGCTTGTGCCTTGCAATCAGAGCAACATCATTTAGAGAAGGAAGCTTATGAACATTTGTCCAAACGTTTTAAAAGAATTGTACTTCTGTATGACAATGATGAAGCAGGTAGAAATGGTGCAACAAAGATTTGTGATAGATATGATTTAACTTATATTGAGATTCCTAAAGAAGAGTATGAGGATTCTAAAGATATAAGTGATGTATCTGATAATTATGGTATGCAGGAAGCATATCAATGTATGGAAAACTTAACATATATGTGGTTATGACAAAAAGTGAAATAGCATTTTTAGAAAGATATATAGATAATGCAGGAGCTACTTCTAATACTGCTACTATAGACATTGCTGTAGGAATTTTAGCAAGAGAATTATTGAAGTCAGCTATAAAAAGGAAAGAGCCTACTGTACTTGGTGAACCTGAACCTTATGATATTAATAAGAAAATATCTATGAATGAGGATAATCTTATGGCTTCCATTAAAGTTTTAGAAGAGGCTATTAGAAAGAGTAGAAGAAATTGTAATTCTTTTGAACAATGGGATGAAGAAGTATATGAATCTTTTAGAGAATTTAAGAACTCTATTTATCGTATAAAAGATAAATAATATGGAACTACTTCACGAGAAAGATGGGAAGTTAATACAAAGCGACGAAGAGTTATATGTAGCCTTTTGGCTAGCAGAGTTAAAAGAAGCAGGTTATGTAAAAGAATATCAATTACAGCCTGCTCCTTTTAGACTTTCAGAAGATATAATGTTCAGTTGGACAAAGGATACTTCTACTAAGACTATTAAGAATAGAACTGAACAGAAATATTCATGTATGTTAGAAGGAAAGATATATACTCCTGATGTACGTGTAGTATGGAATGAAAGTGCTAGAAATATCTTTTATACTATTAATATACCTCAATCTAATAAATGTAAGCTCCTTATAGCTCATCATAAGTTTAATGCAATATTTGAAGAAGTGGAAGCTGTTTCTTATATTGAAGTTAAACCTCATTTTGATCAGAATAATATGGAACGAGAGTTTAAGATTAATCAGAAATGGGTATATCAATTACATAATACTTTTGTAAATCTAGTAGTTCCTAATAAATTCTTTCCTTATAACTTTACACCTCAACAATGTATTGATACTATGGTTTACGTTAAGCAAACTACAACCAAGAAAAGAGGTATTAAATATAAAGGAGATAGTAAGATTACTTGGACTGTTAAAACTCTAAAAGAATATGTCAAATAAAAAAATAGAGCGAGTAATAATATCTGTAACTTTAGATATTAAATGTGATGAATCTGTTACTAGAGAAGAAGTAATAGATTCTATATCTGAATTAGATTATGAATTCCGATATTTATCTGATAGTAATAGAGCTAAATTTTTTGTTGAAGATACAGAAATTAACGGTACAATAGAGAATTATGAGTAAAGAAGAACTATTAGTAGATTTTTACAATAGCTTAATAGATACAGATACTGTATTTACAGGAGAAGAAGTTATTCAAGCTCTTACTAAATATTTATCTAAAGAAGAATTAAAAGATTTTCTTAAATTCCTTAAAGAAGAACATGGCTTATGAAATTAGATACACTTTATAAAAGAGATAAGACAGGTAAGAAAATCCTATCTTATGAAGTAGAAATAGGATTAGTAGGTGGTGGAGGTTTATTTGCAAATGATACTGCAATTATAACCAAAACTACTGGCTTCTTAGATGGTAAGAAACAAAAGCATACTGATACAATTCTTGCAGGTAAGCAGAATAGAACTGTACATCAGCAAGCTATCAATGAAGCTGAATCATCTTGGAGAAGTAAGAAAGATGAAGGTTATAAGAGTCTTGAAGATTTAAAGATTACTAAATGTTCTCCTGAAAATGGAGATTTTTATCGTCAAGATTCTAATGATTATCTTTGGGATACTATACAAGGAGTACTTCTTAAATGGTTGCCTGAAGATAGAACAGATGCTTCAGGTGCATTAAAGCCTATGAAGTGTACTGCTATGCAGGATGGTAAATCTAATTCACTTCTTCCTAATGTATTAAAGAAGATTCAATATCCGGCTCATGTTCAAACTAAGCTTGATGGTGTTCGTTGCTTTGCTACTAATCATAAAGATGGTGGTTTTAGATTTACTTCTAGTTCAGGTACTTCTTATGATATTGTCTGTAGATATATAAAAGAAGAACTTGATAATGTAGGTTTACCAATAGGAACTATCCTTGATGGTGAATTATATATTCATGGTACACCTCTTCAAAAGATTAGTGGATGGTGTAGAAAACAATCTCCAATAGATGCTCATAAAGCAATAGAATTTCATATATTTGATTTACCTAACAAAGATATTTGGGATGATAGGAAACAACAACTGGAAAGAATTATTACAAGTTTTGACCACGATAACAAGCGTCTTAGATATGTTCCTGTTTATCGAGTTGATTCTCTTGATGAAATACAAGACCTCCATGATGAATTTGTTGAAGCTGGATATGAAGGTGTTATTGTTCGTAATCTTAACGGTAGATATTCTTATGGGATACGTAGTACTGAAATTTTTAAGCTAAAAGCTTTTCAAGATGATGAATTCGTAATTACTGGTGCTAATGAAGGTAAGCGTGGTGCTGCTGATATGGTATTTGAATTACGTACTATGAAAGGACAATTCTTTGAAGCTAAACCTCTAGGTACTTTTGAGAAGAAGGAAGAGTATATGGAGAACTTAGATGAACTAGTAGGTAAAATGGCTACAGTTCGTTTCTTAAATTATAGTGAAACTGGAGTTCCAGTAGGAAATCCTGTACTTAAAGCAATTAGAGATTATGAATAAGACAGAGATTGTTCCTCAAGCAACAATGGTAGAATCGAATCACGGGGGGATAGAAATATCCCTTACGTATTCTAATGATAGTCTTTATTGGAGACGTAATTGGGGAGATAATGCCATTTCTGAATGGAAAGAAGCTGAGATAGAATATTCCGATATAGATAATGATGGAGAATCATTTGAAGATAATGAATCTCAACCATACTTTAGATTAGATGATGGTGGATGGAAATATTTTTTAAATCAATTTATGAGAATAGAATTATGACGGACAAAGAATACTTTGCATTTGACGCTATTAGTCAATCTTCTATTAAGACTTTCATGGAGAACAGAAAGTTGTATGAGTATTGCTATGTACTTAAAATAGGAGAGAATAAGCATACTAAGGCTATGGATTTAGGTTCGCTTAACCATTGTCTGCTATTTGAACCCGAAGAGTTTCATAATAGATATGCTCACTTTAGTGGTGCAGTTCCTAGTAGTGCTAATCAGAAGAAATTTGTTGAATTAGCTACTACTGTAGGAAATAATCTTTCTATAGAAGATTGTTATGCTAATTCTTATAGTACAAAAGGTATGAAGCCTCATCAAATAACTGAAAAGGCTGATGCTTTATTAAAGGAACTTAATGATTATTTATGTTTTGTATCTAAGCATGGTCATAAGGAAATGATTACTCCTGAATTAGAATTGCAATCTCGTAGAATGGTAGAGATTGTAATGAATCATAGCGGAGTAGTTAAGACTTTGATTTCAGGTAGAGCTAATTCTAATTATAAAATCTATAAAGAACATTCTATTGTTCTTGAAGATAGACGATTTGGAAGAGTTATTAAATGCAAGGTAGATGAAATGCACGTAGATACAAAGAATCATATCATTTATGCTTATGATTATAAGACTACTCGTTCTCAAAATACCAATTCATTTAAAGGTTCTGTTAGATATTATGGTTATGATATTCAGGAATCTTTTTATGCTAATTATATTAAGGAATGGGCTTTAATTGAATTTGGTGCAAACTTTGCAGTTGTATTCCGTTTTATTCCTCAATTGAATGTTGCTCCTTATAATGTACTCGATGTAATTGAATTCGATCCACAAGATAGAGAGCAAGCATATATTCGTTGGAGTGAAGCTTTTGAACAACTCGATGGTTGTTTAACTAGTGGTCGTTTTGATAATCCTTCTGCTTATAGCGATACAGGAGTTAATATGATGAAGTTAAATATGATTGATACTGTTGTACTAACTGATGGATTCTAAACTATATATGTTATGAATCAAGCTTTTATGGATATAGTAGATACTTCTGATGAAGTATTGGAATATTATAATGATAAAGATGTAGAAATACTTAGTGTACATTATTTAGATAGAAAGCACTGTTGGATTATATTTTATAAACAAAAAGTATGAGAGAAGAATATGTAATCATAGAACCTTTTAGTGGTAGATATTATTCAGGTACTACAGAAGGAATGGCTAGACTGGATGTAGCAGGTACTATTACTTATATTCCATTTGAAACATTTGAAGAAGCTGAAGCTACTCTTAAAACATTAAGAGTAGCTCCTTATACAAGACTTAAAATAGAAAAGCATTATGTCTCAGTCTAAGTATTGTAGAGTTTGTGAAACTAGTATTCCTTGTAAATGGTTAACTTGTCCTAATAGAAATGGCGATAAACACAATAACGGGAAAGAAACCTCCAAAGGTAACTCCGGCAAGTAAAGTAGGTTCTCGTACTAAAGAAGAGATTACTTATGTAGAAAGACCTACTACTCAGCAAAAGAGTTCTATTAATTTAGAACAAGAAAGAGAAGAAGCTTTTATAAGAGAAATAACTGATCTAGTACATAAGGAAGAAAATGCACATCACATTAAACAGCTTAATCGTATTCTTAATAATAATAATATTTTTAAGGCTGTCTTACAAGTCCATAGAATAGAAATCTATGTAGATAATGAAGTACCTAAAGAACGGTATATTCCTCAATCTAAGCTTGTATTTGAAACTGATGATGAATATTATCATTGGGCAATGAAAGGGGGATTTGATAAAGACCTTAATCCTGACTATGATTATGTTGTTTTGAGAAGGATTTTTAGTAATAAAGAAGCATGAAGTATTACGCTTATATTCCTAGAGAAGATGGTAGTGAGCCTATGGGTACAGCTAATAGATGTTTGTTTGAATGCAAATCGGATAGATATGCAAGAGGAATGGCATTTAGAAGATTAGGTGAACACTACCATTTTGTTCTAATACGTTATACAAATTTGTATGATGATTTTACACACGTAGTTTTAATGGGCAAACATTTAATAGATGGAGAAGCTGACACTAAAAGAAGTAATTAAGGGAGTTCCTGATAGATGGAAAGCTCAATATCCTAATGGAAAAGAAGGAAAGTATGAAAAACTAATAGCAGCTAAACCTTTGACTAAGAAAAAGGTAGATGCTATAATAGGTAATGATAGCTGGACTAGACTTACTTGTGAATCATGTGATATGGATGTAAAGGCTGTAGTAATATTAGATGGTTTTGAGTATCCTACTTATATTTGTAAAGATTGTTTAAAAAAAGCATTAGACTTAATAGAAACTTGTTAATTATGAACAGAGAAAAACTAACTATTGATTGGGGTTATAATATCCAACAAGTAATAGCTAAAGCTATTGAACAAGCTACACTTAATAATACTGAAGTTGAAACGGAATTCAATGGTATTAATGTAGTAGTTAACAGCACTACTGACCAAGTAGCATTAGTAAGAGACTTTATGAATGCTCACTTAATGAAATGGGAAGAGATTGGTCCTAATCCTCCTGTAGAATATAGTAAAGATGTTGCTGCTCAAATTGCTTTAGCTAAGTTTGCTGCTGAAGAAGAATTAAAAGCAAGACAAGCTGAATATGATCGTCAGAGAGAAGAAAAGCAAGCTGATTTCGATAAAGCAGTTGAAGGTATTGAAATGGAAATTTCAGATAATGAACTTTGGGTTACTTATCTAACTAAGAATGTTGATTCTTACGGAAATGCTATCTGTGTTTATGCTGAAAACTGGGCTAAACTAATGCAGAAGAAAATGGCAGAAGGTCAGAAGATTGCAGATATTGCAGGTGCTTGTTCTCATTTAGCAGATACAGAAGGTATTACTGGCTTTATGTATGGTGCTGCTGTTCATATGCTTGCTAAATGCTGGAAGCATGGAGAAGAACTTCGTAAATGGCATAATAAAGAATATAACCATGAAGGCGAAGGTGTAGTTAATCCTGCTGTAATTGAAATCTCTCCTAAAAATGACTGAGGAAAGAATCATTGAGATTGCTAAGAAACATACTCTTAGCAATCTCTAT
>Ga0157376_10000624_pt1 | contig 22930 bp, 23 predicted proteins | sample M45metaG_FD_121801 | JGI IMG/M metagenome (GOLD analysis project Ga0157376, IMG submission 121801) | Miscanthus rhizosphere microbial communities from Kellogg Biological Station, Michigan, USA - M4-5 metaG | ecosystem: Host-associated > Plants > Roots > Rhizosphere > Soil | place: USA: Michigan... | reverse complement strand
TCAAGGTCACGGGGCACCTGTGCTCGGTGGACTACCGGCAGGCCGCGGCACTCGGCATCGACAACCTCGAACACGGTCCGGTTTATACCGATTCGGAGTTCGTAGCCGACCGCAAGCATGACGTCTGCCCGCAGATTCCGGCGATCGTCGCGTCGTGGGAAAAGCTCGATATCGACAGCGAACAAGTCAAGGCATTGATCCAGGACCTGGTCAAGCATCACGTCGCCGTGACATCGACACTGCCGGTGTTCGAGGCGTCAGTCACGACGCGGCCGGTATTGTCGCAGCGGCAGACGCAGATGATGTCGGCCGAATCGCTGCGCAGCTATCTCGCCGCGCGAGCATCAGCGGCGACTACCGCGGGCCGCGCCGAAAAAGCCGAGGCAGCGCTGAAGAAGGAGATGGCATTCGAACTCGCATTCGTGCGCGCCGGCGGGCTGCTGCTCGCCGGTCCGGATCCGACCGGGATTGGCGGCACGCTGCCGGGCTTCGCCGACCAGCGCGAACTGGAACTGCTGGTCGAGGCTGGTTTCACGCCGCTCGAGGCGATTCACATCGCCACGGCGAACGGCGCGCAGTTCGAGAAGCAATTCGATCGCATCGGCACGATCGCGGCGGGCAAGCACGCCGACCTCGTCGTGCTCAACGGCGACCCGAGCCAGCGCATCGCCGATGTCGAGAACGTCGAGCTCGTATTCAAGGACGGTATCGCCTACGACCCGAAAAAACTGATCAACTCGGTGCGCGGGATGGTCGGGGTTCGCTGAGACAGACTGGCGGGTTGGCGATCCTGCACGCCACTGACAAGCCCGTACCGAAAGCGCCTCGTTCCGTGTCGGGCGCGTTTGGCGCGGAGTAGACTCCGCAGGCTTTGCCAGAAGTCAACTAACCCTGGGAGGAAGGCTATGGTCGCACTCGCTCAACTCTGGTTGCCGATCCTGCTGTCGAGCGTCCTCGTGTTCTTCGCCAGCAGCATCCTGCACATGGTCCTGAAATTCTGGCACATGCCCGATTGCAGCGGTTTTTCGAACGAGGACGAAGTCGGCGCCGCGATGCGCAAGGGAAGCACCGGCGCAGGCATGTACATGATCCCGTACTGCAAACCGGAGGCAATGAAAGAACAGGCCGTGCAGGACAAGTTCAAGCAGGGTCCGGTCGGCTTGATCCTGTTGCGCCAGCCCGGAATGATGAACATGGGCGTGTTCCTCGGCCAGTGGTTCGCGTTCTGCCTGGTTGTCTCGGTGTTCTGCGCCCATCTGGGCGGCCACGTGCTGGCCGGCGGAACGCCCTACATGCGCGTGTTCTGCACCGTCGGAATGGCCGCCTTCATGGCCTATGCGCTTGGCTCCGTGCCGAATGCGATCTGGTGGGGACATCCGTGGAAGAGCCAGATCAAGCACGTGATCGACGGGTTGATCTATGCGCTGCTGACAGCAGGCACTTTCGGCTGGCTGTGGCCGGCTTAACACAGCCGTTGCGTAGGGTGGGCCTTGGCCCACCGGTTGTTCACGCGTTATCGGAATAACCGCGCCACGCCAAGGCTCACCCTACGCTGCACGATTGGCGTTCGCGACGGATGGTGCGGCTCGTCTCAGCCGAGAATCAGCGCGAGCGCCGGCCCAAGCTCGCCGACTTTGAACTTGAATCCCTGATCGAGGGCGCGCTTCGGCACGACGCGCTGTCCGGTCAGCAACACGTCGGCCATTTCGCCGAGCAGCAACTTCAGCGCGAACCCGGGAGCGGGCAGCAAGGCGGGCCGGCGCAGCGCGGCGCCGAGCGAGCGCGCAAATTCTGCGTTCGTGACCGGGAAAGGCGCGGTGCCGTTGAACGCACCGCGCGCGTTGTCGTTGTCGGCGAGCCAGCGGATCAAGGCGACGATGTCCTCGCGCGCGATCCAGCTCATCCATTGTTGGCCGCTGCCCATCGGCCCGCCGACGCCGAGCCGGAACGGCGGCAGCATTTTCTTCAGCGCGCCGCCGTCTGCACCGAGCACAATGCCGGTGCGCACGCGGCAGACTCGAACACCAAGTGCTTCGGCCTTCTCCGCTTCGGCTTCCCAGTCGCGGCACAGGTGCGCGGAGAAGTCGTTGCCGATGTCGGCGCCCTCGTCGAGTATCTCGTCGCCAGAGGGCCCGTACCAGCCGACCGCCGATCCGGAGACGAGCACGAGCGGAGGAGTGTCCTGCCGTTCGATCCAGCTGAGCACGCGCTTGGTCATGCCGATGCGCGAGGCGACAAACTCATGCTTGCGCGCCGTGGTCCATCGCCCGCTCGCGAGATTCTCGCCGGCGAGATTGATGACGGCGTCGACTTCCTGAGCGAAGTCGAAACGATCGATCACGAACGCGGGATCCGGCAGGCGTCGCCGGGCGCGGATGATGTCGCGGGTCAGCACAGTCACGCGATGCCCGTCCGCAATCAGGCTCCGGCACAGGGCGCTGCCGATAAATCCACTGCCACCGGTGATGAGATAGTGCATCTTCGCCTCCGGGCTGGCGTGTCGTAATGTTACTACGTCGATGCGGACAGGTGTGTTTCACGGACGCGGCGGTCGGCGCTCTGCCGGCCTGAGCCGCGGCTTCCTCGAATACACCGTGCATTGGGTCGGGCGCACGTTGACTCCCTCTGGCCGCTTAGGGGGAGAGGGCTCACCATTTGCACAAAATTGCGCGCTTCGCGCTGCCACGACTTTCGGCACGGGTAGGGCCTTCCTCGTCCGGCGCATCCTCGCTCAACGCCGGCCACCGGAATCGGGAGTCTTCCATGTGCGCGAATGCAGGACGTTGGTTCTCTCTGGCTGTGGCGCTATTGGCCGTTGGCTTCGCCGAGCCGGTACTCAGCGCGGACGTGTATGACGCCGCCGTCGCCCATCCCGGCCGCAGTGCCGCCGATCGGAAACGCGACCCGACCGACCGTCCCGCGGACGTGCTGCGTCTGTCGGGTATCAAACCGGGCATGCAGGTCGCCGATTTCCTCGCTGCCGACGGCTACTACAGCGAACTGCTCAGCTACGTCGTCGGCGACAGCGGTCATGTGCTGCTGCTCAACAACGTTCCGTACGACAAGTTCGTCAAGGACGCGTGGAAGCAGCGCATCGAGAAGCAGCATCTGACGAATGTCGAGCATCGTACCGTCGACCTGGCGCACATGGGATTGAAGGATGCGTCGCTCGATGCCATCGTCATGGTCAAGGTCTACCACGATCTGTATTGGGTGGATCCAGGCAACTGGGAGAAGATCGATGTTCCGCCGGTGCTCGACCAGCTCGCGCGCGCGCTGAAGCCCGGCGGCATCCTCGTCGTCGTCGATCATTCCGCGAAAGCCGGCAGCGGCAGTTCGGCTGCGACTCCGTTGCACCGGATCGACGAGGCGTTCATGCGCAATGACTTCGAATCGCGCGGCTTCAAGGTGGTTGCAAAGAGCAACGTGCTGCGCAAACCAGGCGACAAGCTCGACCAGATTTCGTACCAGGAGCCAATGCTCGGCAAGACCGACCGGTTCGTATACATTTTCCGCAAGGAAGACGCTGCGCCCTGACTGCATTCAATCGCCCGGACTCTCGCAGCCCGATGCCGTCGCGGAAGCGTTGGCGCTCTAGAAAATGATGAATGCCGGGTCGAAGCCGTCGGCGAAGATCGTGTCGTCGATATACGGTACGCAGAGGGAAAACTCGGAGGTGTCGCCGCTATTGGACGTCGCCGTGGCTGTGATCAGCGGCGGCATCACGAATGGGTTGCCCGCGCTGCGGATCGTCGTCGACCAGTTCACGGTACCCTGATCGCCGCTGACAGGCACCGGCACGGTGACTGTCCTGCTGCCCAGATACGGCGCACCTTCGCCGTGGCCGCCGGCGTCGCAAGTAAAGGTACCGAACAGTTCAATCTTGTACTTGCCGGGCGTCGTCGTCAGCGTGCCGGCGGCGCGGCCGACGTAGTGGCCCCCGATCGCCGTCAGCAAGTCCGGGAAATTCTGCCCGCGGTTGCCGTTGCTGCTGCCGAGCGGCGTGGCGTCATCGTCGTTCGGCGTCACCCCGACGCCGGCAATGTCGATGCCGAGATTGCCGTTGCCGGCAATGAAGTTCGCGCTGATGCGGTTGTGCAGCCCACTGACGACGCGCACGCCGCGCTGCGAGTTGTAGTCGATCGTGTTCGCGATGATGTCGTTGTCGTGCGCCCCGGCCTGGATCATGACCCCGGACCCGCCATTGCCGTCGCTGTTGCTCTGCCCGCCCATTGTGTTGCCGGTGATCGTATTGCCGTGCGCGGTATCCTGATCGAGCTGCACCCCGTCGCCACCGTTGTAGCCGATGTAATTGTCGGCGATCGTGTTGTTGAAGCCGCCGACGTAAATGCCGATCGCACTGTTCGCGTGAACGACGAAGTGGTCGACCGACCAGCCCATGCCGATGTAGTTGTTGACGACCTGATTGCCGTGCGCGGCTGCGGTCATGCCAAAACTCGTATCGATGAAGACGCCGGCATCGGTCGAGGTTTCGATCAGGTTGCGTGCGCTCGCGTCGTCGCCGCCGACCGTGACACCGGAAACGCCGGGACCGATATAGACGTCGTAGCGATCCGGATCTTCGCTACCGCCACTCAGCACACCGAGCCGATTGCCGCTGATCACGTGGTTGCTACCCCCGCGCAGGCTGATCGGGGCGAAACCAAAGCCGCCGAAATCGATGCCGGACACGTCCAGGCTGGTAGCATCCTGCGCGCCCGATGGGACCCGGAACGCATGTTGCACGCTGGTGTCATTGGCCTTGACGACGATGCAGATCGTCGCGTCGAAACCGAAGTCGAGATCGTTCCGTGACGAACCGGGTTGCGAATAGCCGTTGACGAACACCGAACCCACCGTGCCGGTCAGGTCGGCAAACGCAGACTGCAGCGTGATCACGTGCGGGCAATCGCCGTCAATCGCGAAACTGATCAGGCCGCCGCCGTTGGCGATGACGTTGTTCACCGCTTCGCGCAACGAATCCGTTCCACCGTTATCGGTGTTGCGGACTACCTGCACGTAGTGGTTGTTGATTCCGGATTCGAACGCACCGAGGTCGACGGCGTCGCCGTTGACGCGCGCGCCGCCATCGAGATCGTGCAGCGGCAACCCGTTCGGCACGTCCGAAGTGCCCGCGTTGATGGCCGGTGAACCCGGTTCGATCAGGTGGTAGTTGGCCTGCAGCTTCGGATCGGCGTTGATCGTGCCGACCGGCGGAATCTCCGGCGTCGGATAACTGTGCGTGCCGACGATGTTGTCGAACAATTGCGTCGCCGACGAGTCGTTGAGAACGTCCGCGCCCGCATTGTTCCAGATTATATTATTGAACAATTCGAGGATGGCTCGCGCGCCGCCGCCAAGCTCGCTGCCGCCGACGCCGCACGTACCGCTGTTATCGACGATCGTACTGTTGATGACCTCCACGACCAGGAGCCCGGAGATCGCCACCGCGCCGAGCGCGCAACCGCTGCTGCCGTAATTGTTGCCGGCGATCAACGTGTTCTCGACGCGAGCGGTGAGCGTACCGCCGGGGTCCTCGATGTCGTCGAGCTGGGAGAAATTCAACGAGCCTCCGTGCAGGAACGCGCTGCGCCGGATCGTCACTTTCGGCGAAAATGATCCGCTCACGATTGCGTCAAAGGTCGCCGGCGCGTAGAACGTGATGCCCTCGATCAGCAGGTTGTTGAAGATCGAGGGGCCATCGCCGCCGGTCGGCGTATCGTCGCGCAACACGGTGTTGTCGACCTCGATGTTGCGGCTTGCGCAGGCCGGCGTATAGCCGCCCAGCAGGCTGCTGCCGTTCTGGATTGCGACGTTCTTGTGCGCGCCGTGCCAGACGGTGTCGTCGAGGTGATAGACGCCCTGGACGAGTTCGATCGTCACCGGGGCAAACTCGCCCTGCACCAGCGCACTGCCGAGCTGCACGTCGTTGGCGACGCAAATCGCCTGTGCTGCGCGTTGGCCCGCAACGAACAGCGCGAGGCAAAGGACAGGCAACAGCGTGAATTGTCTGAACATGGCCTGCTCGCAAATTAGCCGGTGTCATTCAGTGCCACGAAAAATCCGCCGGAAAGCGGGCATTGCGGTTTACAGGTCCGGGCCGGTCGATGGCGAACTCAGCGTCCGGTCAGGACGGGAGCCAGCCGAAGGGCGCCTCAAACTTCGAAGCGGTCGCGAAACACCATCCGCTGTCGTGACGATCGAGAACAATCGGGACGAAGCTGCTCCGCAAGGTCGCGTCCGTGGCACCGCAGCGGGCCGGTCAGGGCCGCGTGGCCTGCAGGGCGGTGAGTTCCTTCGTCCGCGCGGTTGCATCCTGGCGCGCGATTTTCGCGGCGACGGAATAAAACGTCGCCCACTTGCCATCCTGCTGCGTGAACAACGCGGCGAACGCCGGCACCCAGCGGCGGTACAGCCCGAACGGCAGCAACTTCGCGTTGTTGATCCCCGAGTCGATCCATTCGTCGTAGCCGCCCTTGCCGTCCCATTGCGTGTCGCGCAGGCGCGCATATTCCGTACGTAGGCGCTCGATCTCCTCATGCTTGCGCGCGCGCATCGTGTCCGGCGGCAGTGCCGTGGCATAGAGCACGCGCAGGCGCTCGCGCGTGTCGAGCACGAGCTGTTCGAACTCGTCTTCGTGCTTGCGTCCGGCACTGTCGTCGGGCGGCAGGCCGCGCGCGGCGCGCCATTCGCGCAGGCCTTCGTACTGCACGAACGTCGCGAACGATTCGTTGAACTCGGTATCGCCCTTGACGAACAGCCGCTGGTGCGCGAGCTCGTGAAAGATCGTCGCTGCAAGTTCGTCGTCGTCCCAGCGCAGCATCGTGTTCAGGATCGGATCGGCGAACCACCCGAGGGTCGAGTACGCGGCCGAGCCGCCGACCCATGTATCGAGGCCCTTTGCCTGCAGGCGCGTGGCATCGGCGTCGGCGTGCTCGCGATCGAAGTAGCCGCGGTATGCCAGGCAGCCGACGAACAGATAGCAATGTTCAACCGCTTGCACCGAAAACTCCGCTGCGGCAAATACGTTCCAGGTCGCGTAGGCCCGTTTCAGATCGGCATAGCTCGTGTAGCTGGCATTGCGCGGCAGGCCAAGCTTGTCCAAGGCGAACGCGCGCGCCTGTTGGGCCAGTTCGAGCCGGGCCTTGAGCGTCGCGTCGGTAGCCGGATCGGCGACGATGCGTGCTATCGGCTGGCGGGCTGCCAGCATCGAGTATTCGCCGTGCGCCAGATGGCCGTAGTAACCGATCGTCGAACACGCCGACAGCGACAGCGCGGCCAGAATACCGGCAACGGGCATCGTGATCGTTCGTGTTGGAAGCGACGCCGGCATGCGGGCATTCTAGCCGAGCATCCCGGCGACGCCGGCTGAACCAGCCGCGCGTGCGCGGACGTCGCACCGCGCGGACATCCGCGCTACCATAAGGCGATGATGAATTCGCGAATCCTGTTTCTTGCGGCGTGTTTCGCCCTCATGCCATCGGCATGGGCGGGAGCCGGCCTTACGTCTGCGGGCGTTGATCCGACGCCGGTGAACAACAATGCGCAGAACGAGCCCACTCTTGCGCAGGTAGCGCCCGTGGCAAATCAGACGGGCGTTGCCGGTTCCGGCCAGAACGCCGCTGTGCCGGGCGCAGCGGTGGCCGGTGTTGCCGGCGCCGCCGGTGCGAACGGCCCGCAGGCGGCAAACGCCGCGGCGGACGGGTCAAAACCGACGGCGGCCGTCGTTGTCGCGCCGGTGCCGCCGCCTCCCCCGCCCGATCCATCGACCCTGCCGGTTTCGGTCATTCGGCCGCTGAACAAGTCGGCGGAGGACGCTGCACCGAAGGCCGAGGCCGAATCCAGGGTGACGGCAACCACACCAAGGGCGACGCGTCATGTCTCGACCGACGATCCGCCAGTCGAACCGGTGCCGGCCCCGGTGCGGGCGCCCACGCCTGCATCGGCGCGCATGCAGCAACCAGTGCCGGCAACACGAGCCGAGCCGGCGCGCAACGCCGTCGATGCAAGCGCAGCGGTGAAGGCTCCCACCTCGGCGACGGCAGACGGCAGCGCGAACGGCTTGGTCTTCTATACCGGCATGGGCATCGCCGGAATCATCCTGGCGCTTTCATTCTTCGGATACATGCGCGCGGGCAACGACACCGGCCGGCCGCGCGCCTGACCGGAGCGCGCCCGACCTAAGCCGGCGGCCAGGCTACGCGCGCCGGCCGGACTTCGGCTTGAGCAATGTCCCAGTGCAGCGCGCCGCGCCGCAGCGGCAGGCCCAGATCTTCTTCAACGCCGGCGTCTGGCGCTCTTCGAGGGTAATGCCGTAGTCGTAGGTCAGCTCTTCGCCGGTGCGAATCGCGCGGCGCGATTCGATCACGACGCGATCCTTGCGCCCGTCACCATTGCCGCTTTCGATGATCCAGGCCTGGCAGTTCGGCGCACAGCTGTGATTGATCCAGCGCGCGACGTTGCCGCTGTCGCCGCCATCGATGACGTACTTGTCGTTGAGCGTGAACAGGAACGTGTGTCCGCTGTCGGTGTCGTTGCCGTAGCGGCGATTGGCCTGTGCATGCGTGAGGCGGCGGCCGCGATATTCGACGATCGTGGTGCCCTTGGAGATGTCGCGCGCGGCGAATACGCCGCTGCCGTGGATCGGCGATTGGCGCCGGATGATGCGTCGGGTCATGCGCAGAACTCGTGGACCTTCATTGAGCCGGACTGCGAATGATAGCGCGACGCGCAGTTCCGTGGCACACCTGACAAGCGGCATTGCAAAAATCGTTCAGCGGCATCAAAGCGTCCCCGGCGCCGCGTTGACGGGCCGTGCGGATTGCCTGTCCGATGGACGGCTCGTATGATCGCGACTGCGATTCAGGGGCAGCAGCATGACGCGATTTGGCTTGGGCAGACTCATCGGGTCGGCATTGCTCGCGCTGTGCGCGACGCTGTCGTCCATGCCACCCTGCGTTGCACGCGGGCACGATCCGAGTGGCGCGCCGGGTCGCTTCGACTACTACCTGATGGCGCTGTCGTGGGTGCCGAGCTACTGCCTGACGCATCCGGATGACCCGGCCGAATGCGGCAGCAAGGGTTTCGGCTTCGTGCTGCACGGGCTGTGGCCACAGAACCGCAACGGCGACTGGATCCAGCATTGCGGAAGCGACGCGACGCCCGACGCCGCCACGATCGAGCGCACGTTGGCTTTCATGCCGAGCCGGTCCCTGATCGCGCACGAATGGCAGACGCACGGCACCTGCAGCGGACTGGATCCGAAGAACTACTTCGAACTCGCCGACCGCGCATTTGCGAGCGTGAAGGTGCCACCGACGCTGACCACACCGAAGTCGCCGCCCGCACTCAGCGCGGCCGAGATCGTGCGCGGATTCGTCGCGGCCAATCCGCGCCTCGACGAACGCATGCTCAGCGTCGTCTGTCATGATGGCGCCGAACTGGCCGAGGTACGCATTTGCCTGGACAAGGAAACACTGGCGCCGCAGGCCTGCAGCGGCCGGGTCCGCAATTCCTGCCGGAGTGGCGCGTTGAAGATCCCAGCCGCGCGCTGACGCAATCCATCGATCTTTCGTCCAAGTCTGTTGTCTTGTCGCACATCCAGGGGAAATCATGAGAGTCCTACGCATACTCTTTAAGCTTCTGATCGCGCTCGTCGTTGTCGTCGCCACGGCGCTCGGCCTCGTCTACTGGCGCAGCAGCACGCTGCTGGCACAACACATCGACGTCAACGAACCCGCGCTGACGATTTCGACGGACGCCGAAACTCTCGCACGCGGCGAGCGCCTCGCGACGACACACGGCTGCACCGACTGTCATGACAAGGATCTTGGCGGGCGTGTGCTCGTCGATGCGTTTCCGATCGGCCGCCTGGCGGCGCCGAACCTGACGCGCGGCAAGGGTGGCGCCGGTGGGCGGCTCGACGCGGCGAGCACGGAGCGCGCAATCCGCCACGGGCTCGGCGAAGGCGGACGCCTGCTGCTGTACATGCCGACCACCGATTTCAATGCGCTGACCGATGCCGACACCGCCGACCTTATCGCCTACGTGTTGGCGGTTCCTCCGGTCGACCGCGACATTCCGGCTCCGGCCGCCGGTCCATTGATGCGCACACTATTCGTGCTCGACAAGGCGCCGCTGGTTTACGCCCTGCGCGTCGACCAGCATGCGGCACACACGGCAACGATGGTGCCGGCAGCGACGGCCGAGTATGGCCACTACCTCGCCAATGGCTGTGCCGGCTGCCACGGAGAACATTTCAGTGGCGGCCGCGTCCCGGGGACGCCACCGAGCTTTCCACCGGCGCGCAATATCACCCCGGATCCGGACAACGGCATCGGCAAATGGAGCAAGGCCGACTTCGACACGGCCCTGCGTAGCGGCAAGCGGCCGGATGGTTCGACTCTCAACACATTCATGCCGTGGAAGGCGTTCGCGAAGATGACCGACACCGAGGTCGACGCGCTTTGGGCCTACCTGCAGACGGTGCCGGCGCGCGCTACGGGCGGACATTGAGCGGGCGCGCATCACGCGCGCGTCAATCGAGCGTCTTGTCGAACACGACCTGACGCTTGCGTTCGACGTAGCCTTCGCGCAGATAGAAGCGGTGCGCGCGTTCGCGCACGACGTTGCTGCGCACGCGAAAGTGCGCGAAGCCGTGCTCCCGCGCCCACTGTTCCGCGGCAGACAGCAGCGCCGCGCCGACACCGGCGCCCCGCGCGCCGTCGCCGACGACAAGTCCGGCAAGTTCGGCGAACGGCGACTCTTCGAGATGCAAGCGTGGCACGACATGCGTCCAGCCCAGTACCTTGCCGTGGACGTCGGTCGCGACATACACCTCGCCCACGCCCTCGTCGCGCACACGCATCAGGCGCTGGCTCAGCGTACTTGCAGCGGCGGGATAACCCAACTGGGTCGACAAGTCTGCCAGCGCTGCAGCGTCATCGCTGCGTGCCGGCCTTATCGAGATGGCGCCGTCCAGCGCAGACATATCAGCAACAGCCGTCGCCATGATGCGTGTGCGCCGCACTGGCGGCAACGCCGCTGGTCAGGCCCTGCTGGCTCGCCTGGTGATGGTCCGCGATGACCTTTGCCACGCACATGCTTACGCGTTTGCCGGTCGGAATGTGCAGGAATTCGTTCGGACCGTGTGCGTTCGATTGCGGGCCGAGCACTCCGGTGATCAGGAACTGCGCGCCGGGAAATTTTTCGCCGAGCATGCCCATGAACGGGATGCTGCCGCCTTCGCCGTTGTACGCCGGCGGGGCGCGGAAGAATTCGCGCGAAGCGCCGTCGACCGACGTCTCGAGCCACGGCGCCAGAGCGGGTGCGTTCCAGCCCGAGGTCGCCTTTTCGAGTTCGAAATGGACCTTGGCGCCGTAGGGCGGATCCTTCTCGAGCAGACACTTGACGCGCTCGCCGGCCGTCGTGCCATCCAGCGTCGGCGGCAGGCGCAACGACAGCTTGACCGCGGTGAACGGACGCAGGACATTGCCGGCCGATTCGAGCGGCGGTATGCCGTCCAATCCGGTCACGGCGAGGGCCGGCCGCCAGGTGCGATTGAGCACGAGCTCGGCCAAGTCGGACTCGACCGGCCGCATGCCGTCCACAAAGGGAAATTTGGAATAGACCGCATCGCCGAGCACCTGCGCCGTGCGTTGCGCCTGTTCGATGCGCTGGGCCGGAATCTCGACATACAACTCCTGCGGCTTGATCTTGCCGGAGACATCGTCCTCGAGCCGCGACAGGACCTGGCGCAGGATGCGAAAGCTCGACGCCACGACGCCGCTGGCGTCGCCCGAATGCACGCCCTCCGTGAGCACCTGCACGCTGAGGTTGCCGCCGGTCAACCCGCGCAGCGACGTCGTCAGCCACATCTGCTCGTAGTTGCCGCAGCCTGAATCCAGGCACACGACGAGCGAGGGCTTGCCGATGCGCGCGGCCAGGTGATCGACGTAGTACGGCAGGTCGTAGCTTCCCGATTCCTCGCACGCCTCGATCAGGACGACACAGCGCGAATGCGCGACACCCTGTTCCTGCAGCGCCAGGATCGCCGCGAGCGAACCGAATATTGCGTAGCCGTCATCGGCGCCGCCACGGCCATACAGCCGGTCGCCCTCGATGACCGGTTTCCACGGACCCAGGTGCGCCGACCAGCCGGTCATCTCGGGTTGCTTGTCGAGATGGCCGTACAGAAGCACGCAGTCCTCGCCGGTCGCACCACTGTCCGGGCCGCCGCCGTGCGCGGTGGCGGGAATGTCGATGAAAATGACGGGCGTGCGGCCTTGCAGGCGCACGACGTCGACGCTCATGCCGGGAATCGGAAGCGACTTCGCCCAGCCCGCCAGCTGCGCGACGGCCTGATCCATGTAGCCGTGCTCGGCCCATTGCGCATCGAACATCGGCGACTTGTTCGGAATCTTTATGTATTCGACCAGTTGCGCGACGATCTGATCGTCCCACAGTCCCGAAACGAACCCGCTGACCTTTGTGAAATCCATGGTGGGCGCCCGATTTGCAAAGGCGCGAGTTTAGCCTGCACGCTGCCGGCTTGTCGCGCCTGCGCTAAACTGCCCGCCCGATTAATCGCCCGGCGTTCCATGATCCTGCCACGCTATCGCATTGCTGCCTCGCTGATTCCCCAGGCCGGCAAGGGCCTTTTCATCGAAGAACCGGTCGGCCGCGGACGGCTGATCATCGCGCCCGACGATATCCGCAAAGTATACAAATGGAACGACGTGCAAGCGATGCCGGATGCCGCTACGGCGCTCGCCTCGACTGTGCGCTGGTTCGAGGATCACTACACGGTCACTCCGGAATGGCCGGACGAATGCTACGTCAACCATTCGTTCGCGCCGAGCGGCCTGTGGCATCTGGGTTTCGTGTTCGCGCTCGAGGATCTGCCCGTGGGCACAGAAATCACGGTCGACTATCGCCACCTGCTCGCGCCGGGGCAGGAAGAGGAATTCCTCGACTCGGTTAGCGGCGAGCCGATCGTCGGCTACGACTGGCACGAAACAATGGCGCGTTCCACGGCGCAGTTGCAGGAACTGTTTCCGCCGTCTGCTGCGCCTGCGCGATGAGTCAGTTCCTGCTCAAGGTGTTGGTTTCCGCGCTCGTCGTCGCCGGCGCCTCGGAGCTTGCCCGCCGCTACAGCGTCATCGGCGCACTGCTGGCCTCGTTGCCGCTGACTTCGATCCTGGCAATGATCTGGCTGTGGCGCGATGGCGAGCCGGCGGCGAAAATCGCCGATTTTTCCGCAACTATTTTCTGGCTCGTGCTGCCGTCGCTGCTGCTGTTCATCAGCATGCCGCTGATGCTGCGCGCGGGCTTTGGCTTCTGGCCAAGCCTCGGCGCCGGTTGTGCGCTGACCGTGTTCGGCTACGCCATCGGCCTGTACGCGTTGCGACTGTGGGCACAAGGATGAGCGCGCGTCTGCTGCGCGCCGCCGACTACCGGCGCATGCCCTGGAAAAATGGCGGCGGCTGGACGACGGAACTCGCGGCATCGTCGAGCGCCGCCGACGGCGGCGACTTCGACTGGCGCATCAGCATCGCCGAGATCGAGAGCGACGGCGCGTTCTCGACTTTCCCCGCGTGCGACCGCTATATCGCATTGCTCGACGGACCCGGCATGGAACTGCAGTTCGACGCCGAGGAACCAGTCCGGCTCGATCAGCGCCTGCGTTTCGTGCGTTTTGCCGGCGAAGCAAAGACGTTCGGCCGCCTGCTCGGCGGCGCCGTGCGCGACTTCAACGTCATCGTTCGTCGCGATGCCGTGCGCGCGGAAGTACTGCATCGCCCGCTCGTCGGGCCGATGGTGTTTCTGCCCGAAGGCGCTACAACCTGGTTCGTCTATCTGGTTGCCGGCCAGGCAGCGCTGAAGGACGCTGCCGGCATGCAGGTCGAAGCGGGTGAATCGTTGCTGCTGCAGCCGGGCGATGCGACGCGCACACGTGTACTGAGCGGTGGCGGCGAAGTCGTGCTGGTCAAGTTCACGAAGGCCTAGGCTACCGCCGCTGCGCCAATCAGGAGCGCGATGACCAAAGCCGCGCCGACGGTGCTGAAGGCCATTTGCCGCGCGGTGCGTCCACGCGCCCAGAGAATCAGGCCGCTCAGGCCCAGCGCAATCATGGCGAGGGCGAAGCTGTCGGTCAGCAGGATCCAGGGGACGCCGCCGCCAACGCCCTTGTGCAGGCGCAACAGGGCCGCCAGCGGACTCTGACGCGTCGTGCGCAACGTAAGCGCCGCATCGCCCTCGCGATACTCGACCTGCGTCACGATGCGCGCATTACCGCCGGTAAAAGTCCAGCGTGCCGGCGGCTCGATCGTCTGGCCGTTGAACTGCATCGGCGCACTGCGCTGAACGCGCTGATTGTCGACATCGACATGCTGCTCGCCGGTCAGCCACGCGCGCATTGCATCCGGCGTCGCTCGCGCCGCGTCGGGAACCGGCAGTTCGACGTTCGCAAGTTCTATCGCCTCGCCCTGTGGCAGCTTGAGCAGCGCGCGATGGTTCTGAACGAATCCGGTGAATCCGAAAAGGATTGCGGCGAGCGCGCCCCAGGCCCCGATCCACAGATGCAGCTGGCGAATCAGCCGGTGCGTTCGCGTGCGTCTCAGCGCCGGTCGTGCGTTGGAACCCGCACTCATATGTCCGCCCACTGCCGCAGCAGGTTGTGATACACGCCGACGAGGCTGACCATCGCCGGATCATCGACGACGCGCGCATTCAGCCGCTGGATCGACCGGTCCAGGTCGAACAGGATTGCGCGATGACCATCGTCGCGCACCATGCTTTGTATCCAGAAGAAACTCGCGACGCGCGCGCCGCGTGTGACCGGCGCGACGCGATGCAGGCTGTTTGCCGGGTACACGACGAGGTCACCGGCGGCAAGCTTGACCGCGTGCGTGCCGAAGGTGTCCTCGATCAGCAGTTCGCCGCCGTCGTAGGAATCCGGCGGTGCCAGGAACAGCGTCGCCGACACGTCGGTGCGGATTTTTTCTCCGCTGCCGGGCAGCAGGCGCACGGCGCCGTCGACGTGGCTGCCGAAATGCATCCCGCCCTCGTAGCGGTTGAACAGCGGCGGATACACGCGCTGCGGCAATACGGCGCTGATGAAAAGCGGATGCCGCTCGAGCGCAGCGAGTACGACGTCGCCAAGTGTTCTGGCCAGCACCGACGTTTCGTCGATTTGCTGGTTCTGCTTGACCCGCGCACCCTGATGGCCTGCGGTCACGCGGCCGTCGACCCACGGCGCGTCCGGCGCGTCGAGCGCGGCGCGCATCGCCCGCACCTGCTCGTCGCTCAACAATTGGGAAATCTGCACGAGCATGGTTGTGTCACCCCTTGCGGAATTTCCAGTCGAGCGTCGCCATCAGCGTGCGGCCGATGCCTGGAATCGAGCGGCCACCGTCGGATGGGATCAGCGCGTCGAAGTACTGCACGTTGCCGACGTTGAGCAGGTTCAGGCGCAAGTCGTAATTCGACTGATGCCAGGCCGTCATTGCATCCCAGCGCGTGTAGCCGCCGACCAATACGGTGTTCGTGTTCGCGGCGTAACGTTGCGACAGGTACGTCGCTCCACCGCCGACTTCCCACGCTTCGGCAAGACGATAGCTGGTCCACAGCGACGCGCTGTCCTGAGGCGTGTTTGCCGGAACGTTTCCTTGCGTTCCGTCGCGCGCCTCGACGATGCGCGCATTCAGGCGCGTGTAACCGCCGAACATCTGCCACGCGTCGGTGATGTGGCCGACCACACTGATTTCGCCGCCGCGAACGCGGACGTCGCCGGCCAGCGCATATTCGCTCGCCGAAACCTGGGTGCGCGCGTTGGTCTTTTCGACTTCGAACAGCGCGGCGGTGAAGCCGAGCCGATCGTCCAGGACATCCCATTTGCCGCCGATCTCGTACGAACGGTTCGACTCCGGCGCCAGGCTCTGCGTGTTGTTCGTCACCGTGAGCGTTTCCAGCGAAGGGTTGAACGACGTGCCATACGAAACGTAGTAGGACTGCTGGAAATCCGGCTGATAGATGACGCCGGCGCGCTGGCTCGTGAAGTAGACAGTTTGCGCGGCGTGGCGCGGCAGCGAAATCGTGTTGTCGAGCGCGGCGTCATAGCGATCGCGGCGCAGTCCTGCAATTGCCTGCCACTGGTCGTTGAGCTTGAGGGTTTCGTTTGCGTACACGGCAGCAGTATTGGCGCTGCCCTGGGCGAGGTTGGCGGTGCTCGAGACCACGCTAGGGCCCATTGGCAGATAGGCCGGATCGACCAGCGAGACCAGCGGCAGTCCGCTGCGCGTGTAGGCCTGGTTCTTGTACGTGTCGCGCGCCAGTTCGACGCCGCTAAGCAGGGTGTTCTGCCACGAACCGGTATTGAACGTCGCGATCAAGTCGGCCTGGTTGCCAAGCGACGTGTCGTGGATGACGCGGTCGTGGCTCGCGAGCTGCACGAGGATGTCTTCGAGCGGGGCGTTGGTGTGGTTTCCGCTCGTGCGGTCGAGCGGCACGCCGTCGACGGTGACCAGATTGTTCGGCGCGGTTTCGAGCGCATCGGTCCGGTACCAGTTGTACTGGAGCTGATCCTTGAACGTCAGATTGGCGTTGAAGACATGCTCGATGCGGCCAGCGACCACAGCAACGTCCTGGATCGTGCGGTCGTCGGTCAGTCCGTAGAAGTTGCTGTGGTCGACATCTGCCGGCTTGCCGTTGACCGGTGGCAGCCCGTAGTCCGGCATGTCGCGATTGTGCTGCAACAGCGCGCTGAGCGTGATTTGTGTCGGCTCACCGATGCCGAAACGCAGGCTCGGCGCGATGCCGGCGTCCTTGTTGTACATGACGTCGCGCGTGGAATGATTGTCCTGCGCGAACAGGCTGAGCCGGCCGGCTGAGGTTTCGGAAAGCGGCCGGTTGAAATCGGAGGAAATGCGATAGCGGTCGTCGGTGCCGATCGTCGCGAAGATTTCACCGAGTTCATTCAGCATCGGAACCTTGCTGACCTGATTGATCACGCCGCCGGTCGAGCCACGCCCGAACAGCATCGACGACGGACCTTTCAGCACCTCGATCGCGTCGAGATTGAACGTGTCGCGATAGAACTGGCCGCGGTCGCGCATGCCGTCGAGATAAACGTCCGTGCGGGCCGAAAATCCGCGCAAGTTGATGTTGTTGCCGATCTGTCCGCCTTCGGCGCCGCCGATCGTGATCCCCGGAACATTGCGCAGCGCATCGCTCAGGGAAGACACGCCCTGCGCATCGAGCAATGCGCGATCGATCACGTTCACGGTCTGGGGAATGTCGCGCAGCGGCGTCGGGATCTTGGCGCCGATCGTGGAACTCGAAGCCTTGTAGTCGTTGTTCACGGCGCTGCCGGTAACTTCGACCGCCTGGAGCATCGGGCTGGCGCCGTCGGGCTGTTCCGGGACACCTATGCCGGAAGGAACCGGTTCGGGAGCGTCAACCGGCGCGGCAGCCCCGGCCGAAGTCGAAAAAGCGAGCAGCAGAGCCGCCTGGAGCGGACGAAGAGTCGGCGTGCGCATTCGTGGGTCCGTTCCGTCGAATATAATTCAAATGAGAATGACTCTCATTATCTCTCCTAATTGCGAATTTGCAAGCGCGACCGGGTTTGCGCGAAGACGGACGTGGGATCGCGCCGGCTGAGGCCAGGCAAACGATCAGGTTTCAAGAATCACGGATTGGTCCGAACGACTCTGCGGCAGCATCAGTCCCAACGGTCGTCGCGCGTGAAAACGGCGCCGTCTTCGATCTTTACCGGAAAAACGGCGGTCGGCTCATAAGCCGGCGGGCAGCGCGCTGCGCCGGTGCGCAGATCGAAGCGGGCGCCGTGGCGCGGGCACTCGATCTCGTAGCCGTGAAGCTCACCGCCGGCCAGTTCGCCGCCGTCATGCGTGCAGACGTCCTCGATGGCGTACAGGTCGCCATCGACATTGAACACCGCGATTGCCACGTCGCCGTCCCAGGCGATCTTGAATTCGCCGGGCAGCAGTTCCGATCGTGCGCAAACGCGAATCCAGTTGGTCATGCGCGTGAGACGTCAGACGTGAGACATGCGACATCGCAGCGCAATTCGGCACCCGAACCCCGGCGTCCAGAACATTCACAGTCGGTCATGCTCTGCCTGCTCTCACGTCTCACGTCTCACGTCCTTCACCAGCAACTCGAAGCGCAGGTCATCCCGCTTCGGGATGCCAAAGCGCTCGTCGCCATAGGGAAATGGCTTGTAATGGCCGCTGCGGTGATAACCGCGGCGTTCGTACCAGGCGATCAATTCGTCACGCACGGAGATCACCGTCATTTCCATGGTTGTACATTTCCACTCCTCGCGCGCGAGTCGCTCGGCCTCGGCAAGCGTGCGCTTGCCCACGCCAGCGGCCTGCATGGTCGGCTTGACCGAGAACATGCCGAAATAGCAGCTGTCACCCTGCTGCTCGAGGTGACAGCAGGCGAGCAATTCGCCATCCGTCTCGGCGAGCAGGACGCGGCTGCCGCGCCGCATGACGATCTCGGCAACTCCGACAACGTCGATGCGCTGACCATCGAGCAGGTCTGCTTCGGTGGTCCATCCGGCGCGGCTGGCATCGCCGCGATAGGCCGATTCGACCAGCGCGACGATTGCCGCGACGTCTCCCACGCGCGCATCGCGAAAAACCAGCGCAGTCCCGTCCACCGCCGTATCCATCAGCTGCTTTCCTCGGTTGTGGCGGAATCAAGCCCGGCAAGCGCCGCGCGCAGCGTGGCGAACGGCAACAGCGCGCATTTTTTCCGGACCGGATGGTTTGCAAGTTCACGCATGGCATTGAGTCCACCGAGTCGGTCGTCGCCGGAAATTCGCCCGCCGACCAGCGAAATGAAGACCTGCTCGAGCCCCGCGAGTTCACCTGCCGATCGATCGACGGCCAGCTCGCTGAGCATCGATGCGGTTGCCTTCGCGATCGCGCACGCGTCGCCGCTGAAGCGCAACTCGGCAACACGCCCGTCTTCGCAGCGCAGCTCCATGCGCAACGTGTCGCCGCACAGCGGATTGGCGCCATCGGCCGCGTGCGTATGCGCCGCGAGCGCGCCGAAGTTTCGAGGCGTGCGGCAGTGGTCGAGGACAGCTTGGGTGTAGAGATTGCTCGAGGGCATGGCGATATTGTACGCAGCAGCGGCGCGATCGCTATCGAAAAACCACGCCGCCTACTTGAGCAATTTGCGCACGCGCCCGATCGCTGCAACGAAGCGGTCGACTTCGTCGCGGGTGTTGTAGAACGCCAGCGATGCCCGGGCCGTCGCCGGCACGCCGAAGAATTGCATCAGCGGATGCGCGCAGTGATGACCGGAACGCACGGCAATGCCTTCATGGTCGAGCAAGGTTGCCAGATCGTGCGCATGGATGCCGTCGATCAGGAACGACAACACCGCGGCCTTATGCGGCGCTTCGCCGAACAGGCGCAAGCCCGGCACGGACTTCAGCGCCGTCGTCGCGTAAACGAGCAGGTCGCGTTCGTAGGCGGCGATGCGGTCGCGCCCGATCGCCTCGACATAGTCGATCGCGGCGCCGAGACCTATGAAGCCGGCGATGTTCGGCGTCCCGGCCTCGAACTTGTGCGGCGGATCGGCAAACGTCGTCTTGTCGAAACTCACCGTCTTGATCATTTCGCCGCCGCCGAAGAATGGCGGCATCGACTCGAGCCATTCGCGCCGGGCCCACAGCATGCCGGTTCCGGTCGGACCGAACAGCTTGTGGCCGGTCAGCGCATAGAAGTCGCAGCCGAGCGCCTGCACGTCGATCGGCAAATGCGGCGCGGCCTGTGAGCCATCGACGAGCAGCGGAATGCCGCGCGCGCGGCACGCCTTGGCCAGGTCGCGGACGGGATTTACCGTGCCGAGCACGTTCGAAACATGCACGACGGCCGCGAGCTTGACGGACGGCGTCAGCATTTCGATGAAGCGATCGGCGATCAGCTCACCTGCCGGCGTGATCGGCGCGACCTTGAGCCGCGCGCCGGTGCGCTCGCACGCGAGCTGCCACGGGACGATGTTCGCGTGATGCTCCATCGTCGTGACCAGGATCTCGTCCCCGGACTTGAGCCGCGGTATGACGAAACTGTTGGCGACCATATTGATCGCGTGCGTCGTGCCGCTGGTCAGCACGATTTCGTCGCGCGAAGGCGCGTTGAGGAAGCGCGCAAGCTTGTCGCGCGTCGCTTCATAGGCGCTCGTGGCTTCCTCGCCGAGCGTGTGCACGGCGCGCGAGACGTTCGCATTGAACTGACTGTAGTAGCGATCGACCGCATCGATCACGGCCTGCGGCTTCTGTGCCGTATTGGCGTTGTCGAAATAGATCAGCGGCTTGTCGTGGACGCGACGCGCAAGCAGCGGAAAGTCCGCGCGGTAGCGCAGCGGATCGAATTTTTCGGGTTTCGGCTTTTCAGCGGGTACGGCATTCATCCTGCGACCTCTTCCCGTTCACGATGCGAATCCGGCAGACGCTCGGCAAGCAAGGTATCGAGCCATCCACGCACGTCGGCGCTTTCAATACCGGCGAAAGCCTCGCGGCAGAAGCCCCCGATCAGCAGGCTGCGCGCGATGGACGCGGGCACGCCACGCGAGCGCAGATAGAACAGTGCCGTCTCGTCGAGCTGTCCGACGGTGGCGCCGTGCGCCGCCTTGACCTCGTCGGCATAGATTTCGAGCACCGGCTGCGTGTCGATCTCGGCGTGTGGAGAGAGCAGCAGGTTCTTGTTCGACAGACGCGCATCGGCGCCGTCGGCGCCCGGTGCAACCGTGATCGCGCCGTGGAACACGCCGCGCGCGCGCTGGTCGGCGACTCCGCGCCAGAGGACGTCACAAGTCGTGTCGCGCGCAGTATGGCGGATGTCCAGGTGCGTATCGGCGTGCTGGCGGCCACGCAGGACGAACACGCCGCGCGACTCGAAGCGCGCGCCCTCGCCGTTCAGATCGACGTTCAAATCGGCGCGCTGCAGGCGGCTGCCGAAGATCGCGTCCACAAATTGACAGGCTCCGCTCCGCGCAACTGTCGTGTTTACTCGACGGTAAAGCGAAACCGAATCGGGCAGGTCGCTCAGCGTCGTCAGGCGCAACCCGGCGCCGGGCCCGACCGCAATGCGCGAGTGCAACGTACCGAGCACATCGGCTCCCGCTGCGCCAACGTGTTGCTCGATCACGCCCACGCGGCCGGTCAACAGTTCGAGGTCGGCAACGGTCTGCCAGCGGGCGGCGGCAGCACCGGGAACGCTTACGTAAACCACGTGCAAAGGCTCGGCAGAATCGCCGGCAACCGTCAGTACGAAACGTTGGCCGCCTTCGTGCCGCACGTCGATGCCGGCGGCGATACTCCCGGTATCCGAATAGGTACCGGAGTAGCCGCCATTGACGAAGACCAGCCTCCGGCCGCGGGTCAGCGGCCAATCGAAACGGGCAACCAGCGACTCTTCGAGCGCTGCGTGCGCGTCTGCCGCTGAGAAGTCCTGCTGCGACAACGCGCGCAATGCGGTCTTGCTGTAGCGCCACGATTCATCACGCTCGCGCGCATCGCCGACACCGAATTCATCGAGCAGCATGGCGCTCATGTCACGCGGCTCCAGCAAGCCTGCGCTCGGCGATCCACGCATAGCCGTGTTCTTCGAGCTTCAGCGCCAGCGATTTGTCACCGCTCTCGACGATGCGCCCGTCGACCAGCACGTGCACGAAGTCCGGCACGATATAGTCGAGCAGGCGCTGGTAGTGCGTGATGACGACGAACGCGCGTTGCGGGCTGCGCATCGCGTTGACGCCATCGGCGACCATCTTCATCGCGTCGATGTCGAGGCCCGAATCGGTCTCGTCGAGAACGGCGAGTCTCGGTTCGAGCAACGCCATCTGGAAGATCTCGTTGCGTTTCTTCTCGCCGCCGGAGAATCCGGCGTTGACGGCGCGATTCATCAGGTCGTCGGAAATATGCAGCACGCGCAATTTCTCGCGCACGAGCTTCAGGAACTGCATCGAGTCGAGTTCCGTCTCGCCACGATGCTTGCGCTGCGCGTTCATCGCCGCCTTGAGGAAGTATGTGTTGTTGACGCCGGGAATTTCGACCGGGTACTGGAATGCGAGGAAGACGCCTTCGGCCGCGCGCTGCTCGGGCTCCAGCTCCAGCAGATTCCTGCCGTTGTAGGAAACCGAGCCCTGGGTGATCTCATAGCCCTCGCGTCCGGCCAGCACATTTCCCAATGTGGACTTTCCGGCGCCGTTCGGCCCCATGACCGCGTGCACTTCGCCCGCGCCCACGTCGAGCGTGAGGCCCTTGAGGATTTCCTTGCCCGCGACGCGGACGTGGAGGTTGTCGATCTTCAGCATTCTCGGATTCTCTTTGCTCGTCATTCCGGCGGAAGCCGGAATCCAGCTCTTCTTGTTTAGTGCTACTCAGCCGATGGCGCCTTCCAAGCTCACCTCGAGCAGCTTCTTCGCCTCGACCGCAAATTCCATCGGCAGCTCGCGGAACACCTGCTTGCAGAAGCCGTCGACGATCATCGACACGGCGTCTTCTTCGGCGATCCCGCGAGAGCGGCAGTAGAACAACTGATCGTCGGAGATCTTCGATGTCGTCGCCTCGTGCTCGACGATCGCGCCAGGATGCTTGACCTCGATGTACGGGAACGTGTGCGCGCCGCACTTCTTGCCGATCAGCAGCGAATCGCACTGCGTGTAATTGCGCGCACCGTCGGCGCCCTTCTCGATCTTGACCAGCCCGCGATAGGTGTTCTGCCCACGACCCGCGGAGATGCCCTTCGAAATGATCTTTGATTTCGTGTTGCGGCCAATGTGGATCATCTTCGTGCCGGTATCGGCCTGCTGGCGATGGTGGGTCAGCGCGACCGAGTTGAATTCGCCGGTCGAGTCATCGCCGCGCAATACGCAGCTCGGATATTTCCAG
>Ga0157376_10000623_pt1 | contig 22932 bp, 22 predicted proteins | sample M45metaG_FD_121801 | JGI IMG/M metagenome (GOLD analysis project Ga0157376, IMG submission 121801) | Miscanthus rhizosphere microbial communities from Kellogg Biological Station, Michigan, USA - M4-5 metaG | ecosystem: Host-associated > Plants > Roots > Rhizosphere > Soil | place: USA: Michigan... | reverse complement strand
CCAGCCGGGCGCAAAGCCAGTCTCGCAGTCCTAACCGCCCTTCGATCCACCATCCGCCAGCTCACTCCTATTGCCGCATGAAAATCTTCGCTCCAGGAGAAGAAGCTATGGGTTAGTAGTACAAAGGACACAAAGAAGCCCTTTGTGATCTTTGTGTCTTTGTGGTGATCAGCCTTCAGCCGGAACGTAGTGAAAATCGATGAGGTAGACGTTTTCGCCTCGCCCGTGCCTGGCGACTTTGAGTAGATCGCTGACGGTCGCAAAGCCGCATTCGCGGGCGAGACGAGGAGTGATCTGTTCGATCGTGATCGGCGTGATCGAGTCGATTTCGATCTCCCCTCCTTCGAAGGGATATCGCCTGCCGGCCCGAACGTTCGGACGCATCCAGACGCGGACGCTTCGCTTGATCGCACCGCTTCGAACGCCATCGCGCAGGTATTTCGTGAACAGCACCGTACAAGCTTAGCGTTGGATCAATATTGCGCGCAGCTCCTCGATCGATAACGGATCGCGCAGATACTCCCGCACCGGCAGCTCGACCTTCGGACGATCTCCAGCGCCGCGCGGCTTTTGCTGCAGCGTGGGTTGTGAAGAAAAACGTCAGTCATGGGCACAGGATATCGTCATCAATCTGCGGGCAGATAAAGCAGGTCAAATCTTCCGCCATCGTTTCCGGCCGTTGACAGCAAACTTGCTGTCTTGCGCTCTAGACTCTCGGGATGGCTAACGATCCGTTGGGTGGTCTTCGTATCGCGGCGCCGTGCACGGCTTCGTGGGAGTGGATGGCGGGGGATGAGCGGGTGCGTCATTGCTCGCTGTGCTCGCTCAACGTCTACAACTTTGCGGAGATGACGGCGGGGGAAGTGCGGGAGCTGCTCGTGCGGACCGAGGGGCGGGTGTGTGCGCGGCTGTATCGGCGGGCGGATGGGACGGTGCTGACGCGTGACTGTCCGACCGGGATTCGCGCTTTGCGGCGGCGGGCATCGCGCGCGGCGGCGGCGCTGGTGGCGGCGCTGCTCACTCTTCCGGGACTGGCGTTCGGCGGCATGACCTGTAAAACGCGTGGAGCGAAGGTGAAGCTCACCGTCGAGAGGGTCGCGGCTGCGCAGCCGGCGGTGTTCACGGGCGTCGTTCGCTATGACCGTGACGCGCTGCCGGGGGTGACGGTCGTCGTGAAGGACGAGGCTACCAAACGCGAGGTCGCGGCGGTCACGGACGTGAATGGCGCGTTCACGGTCGCTGCGTTGCAGGACGGCGTCTATCGCGTTCAAGTCCTCCTGTCGGGATTCTTACCGGCGACGATGGAGCATCTCCAGATCGAGGCGGGAGAGGTGATCCACGCGAGCGTTGATCTCAAGCCGAGCATGACCGAGACGGTCATGATGGGCACGATCACGCCGGTGATCACCGCCGACCCGAGCACGACGACGATTTCCGCGGACGACCTCCGGAAACTCCCCTTCTGAGGGACCTTATCCGTCTAGTGATACACGTTGCGGCGCAGCCACCCGCCCAGGAGCGAGGCGTCGGTGAAGCCGGGAAGATGGGCGATGCTGGTATCGACGTGCTTCGCCGCTGCGCGCCCGTCGTCGCCGTCGAACAGAAATCCCGAAACCCATCGCGCCAGCGCATCGGGCTGATGCGATGCGCCGACGGGCGTATAGAAGCGGTTCATGATGGTGCGAACGCTTCGTGCAACGCGCGGCGCAGCCAGCCGCTGTTCCGCCTGCCACATGTAGAAGGCGTAATGCCGCGCTTCGTCGCGGACGATGCGGTGCAGAAGCTCATTGAGGATCGGGTGATCGTTCTGCTGCGCGAGGCGGCGGTACGCCTGAATGGTCGTGCACTCATGCACGGCACCCCACGTCATGTGCAGAGCGAGGAAATCCTTCCACGCGGCCGACATCATCCTGGTGACCGTACGGTCGATGCGATCCCTCCACGTCGTGCGTCCGCGGACGCGCGGTGCTACGGGATGCCCCGCGCAATCGAGGAACTTCGAGAGCGCGCGCCCATGCATCCCTTCTTCGTAGAGCCAGCAGATCAGAAACGGACCGACGTACGGGTCTTCGAGCGCACGCCTGGAGAAGATCGTTCCCGGAAAGACGACGGTGTGACTCTCGACGTCCTGCATATAGGTGACGATCTTCAGGATGTCGGGTGCAAGCGGATAGTCGCGGATGGCGTCCCACTCGATGCCGGCCAGATCGATCGGCTGCGATCGGCTCATGAACTGGCGGAACTGGGGCGGATCATCAGGCAACAGCGCGCCGCCTGTCGGTGCGTGCAGATCGCTCGTCGCATGCATGTCCGGATGAGTCTAAGGTTTTTATCCGCAGATTACGCGGATGAACACAGATAAAAGGAGCGCGGGCGTTTGAGCCCGCGCTCCTTCATTTGCTTACGGCGTGACTGTGAATGTGATCGTGTTGCTCCAGACTCCGTTCTGGTAGACCTGCGAGGCGCTCGTCGATGAGCCTGCGATGACGGTGGCGACGACCTGCGTATCGCTCCAGCTCACGATGGTTGCGTACTTGTTCGCGAGCCACACCTTGCCGCTGCCCTGCGTCGTGCCGAAACCGGTGCCGGTGAACGTGACCTGCGTGCCGACCGGCCCGCTGGTCGGTGAGATGCTGCTCAGCACCGGGGTGATGACGGTGAACGTTCCGTAGTTGTTCCAGACGCCGCCCTGCTGGACCTGCGCGGTGCCGGTGACCGATCCCGAGGCGACGGTAGCTACGATCGACGTATCGCTCCAGCTGGTGATGCTGCCGGCCAGCTTGCTGCCGAGCCACACGCTGCCCGAGCCCTGCGTCGATCCGAAGCCGGTGCCGGTGATGGTGATCGAGTCGCCGGCGCGCGCCGTCGTCGGCGAGACGCTGCTGATGACCGGCGTGATCACCGTGAGAGCGACGGTGTTGCCCCAGACGCCGCTCTGCTTCACCTGCGCGACGCCGCTGGTTGCACCCGAGGCCACGGTGGCCACGATCTGCGTGTTGCTCCAGCTCACGTAGCTGCCGGCCAGCTTGCTGCCGAGCCACACCTGGCCGCTCCCCTGCGTCGAGCCGAAGTTCGTGCCGGTGATGGTGATCGAGTCGCCGGCGCGCGCAGTCGTCGGCGAGATGCTGGTGATGCTCGGCGAGGTGACGGTGAAGGCGATCTGATTGCCCCATACGCCGCTCTGCTGTACCTGGGCGTTGCCGCTGGTCGAGTTCGCGGCGACCGTGGCCACGATCTGCGTGTTGCTCCAGCTGACGATGCTGCCGGCGTACGTGCTGCCGAGCCACACCTGGCCGGACCCCTGCGTCGCGCCGAAGTTGGTGCCGTTGATTGTGACCTGCGTTCCCGGGACGCCGCTGGAGGGGCTGATGCTGCTGATCGTCGGCGTGATGATCGTGAACGTGATGGCGTTGCTCCACGTGCCGGCCTGCTGCACCTGGGCGCTGCCGGAAGCGACGTTGGTGGCCACGGTGGCCACGACCTGCGTGTTGCTCCAGCTCACGATGCTGCCGGCGAGCTTGTTGCCGAGCCACACGCTTCCGGTGCCCTGCACCGCGCCGAAGCCGGTACCGGTCAGCGTGACCTGCGTTCCCGGAACGCCGCTGGTCGGACTGATGCTGGTGAGCGACGGTGAGGCCGAATCGCCGATCTTGGCGATCCATGCGTCGTAATTGCCGCCGTACGCCGGCTGGACGGCGCTGCCGCTCGTGCCGATGAAATCGTTGCTGGCGGTGAAGCCCGTGAGATAGAAGTGGCCCGAACCGTCGATCGCTCCGCCGTAGCACTGATCCTCGTCGCTTCCGCCGAGGTACGTCGAATAGAGGATGGCCGTTCCGGCGGCATTGATCTTCGTGGCCGTCGCGTCCACCGTGCCGCCGCCGTACGTCGCTTGAATGGCGTTCGATACCGGGAAGTTCGTCGAGGCGGTCATGCCGGCGACGTACACGTTGCCCGAACTATCGACGGCGATGTCCTGGCTGCCGTCGTAGTCGCTGCCGCCCAGGAACGTCGACCATGTGATCGACGACAACGTCGAGTTCAGCTTCGTCACGTACATGTCGTAGCTGCCGCCGTTCGACGGCTGAATCGAGCTGCCGGTAACGCCCGGGAACGAAGTCGACAGCGTGGTGCCGGTCACGTAGACGTTCCCCGACGAATCGAGCGCGAGCCCCTGCATCTCTTCGTAGTCGCTTCCGCCGAGGTAGGTCGAGTAGCCGATCGCAGTTCCGGCGGCGTTGATCTCGGTGATGACCGCGTCGCCGTTGCCGGCGTATGTCGACTGCGCCGAGCTTCCCGTGACGCCGGGCCACGAGCTCGAGTCGGTGGTACCGCCCACCCACACATTGCCCGAGCCGTCGAGGCGGACCACGCCGAGGCCGTCACCTCCACTCGTGCCGAGATAGGTGGCCCAGACGTTGGCGCCGGAGGAGTTGATCTTAATCACGAAACCGTCAGTGCTGCCGCCGAACGTCGGCTGGATGGCGCTGCCGCTGATCCAGGGAAGCGACGCCGACTCGGTGTAGCCGGCCACGTAGGCGTTGCCGGAGCTGTCGGCGGTGATGCCATACGCCATGTCGTCGCCGGTGCCGCCGAGGTAGGTGGCCCAGAGAATGGAGCTGCCTGCGGCGTTGATCTTCACCGCGAATGCGTCGCGGTAATAGCCGGTGCCGCCGTAGGTCGACTGAATCGAGCCGCCGGTGATGCCGGGGAAGTCAGATGAATTGGTGCCGCCGCTGACGTAGGCATTCCCCGAAGAGTCGACAGCGATGCCGAGTCCGTATTCGTTGCCGCCGTTGCCGCCGAGGTACGTCGCATAGACGACCGCCGTCCCCGCCGCATTGATCTTCGCGACCATGACGTCCCAGTCGTACGCCTTCGTCCCCTGAATCGGATTGACGGTGGGAAAGTCGGTCGAGCCCGAAACGCCGGTGACGTAGGCATTGCCCGAGCTGTCGAGGGCGATCGCGTAGGAGAGGTCTACGTCGCTGCCGCCGAGGTAGGTGGACCAGTCCAGCACCGGATCGATGATCAGCGGCTGGCTGTGGTCGTAGTTGCCGAGAGCGAAGCCGACCGACTTGCCGTTGACGCGATAGCGCGCGTCGACGATGCTGCGGTGACCGCCGATCTCCTGATAGACGAGGGGACGCGACTGCACGAGCGTTCCGTGCGGCGTGCGCAGAAGCAGCGAGCCGTCTTTCTTCGTGGTCATCGAATCGACGCCGTCGAACGCGAAGCGGATCTGCTTCGCATTCGCGTTCGGCGCGATCGTGAAGTCGTATTCAACCTGCTGCTGGTTTCCGCGGAAGACGAGATCGACGCCGGGATAGACGCGCTCGTAGCGCACCTGGGCGAAGTTGTCGACGTCGGTGCGCCAGTTCCGGCGGTCGGTGCCGCGGAAGTAGTTCGTGTGCGTCTCGAGCGGGCGTTCGCCCTGAATGCTCGGATCCGCATTCGCGCCGCTGAGACGCCAGCGGATGACGTCGTGCTGCGCGCCGTGCAACTGCAGGACGGTCTCATTCGGAGTGAGAAACATCGTGTAGCGCGGAGTGCGGCTGAGGAAACGGACCGGCGCGTCGAACTGGCCGTGGTTCGCTTCGAAGGTGAGCGGCAGCTTTGCGAGCGCGCTGGCCGCGGCTTTCGCGGGGACAGGCTGCGTTGCGGCCATGAGCGGGAAGACACCAAGAACTACGCACGCGAAGAAAATAGACAGAGATCTACAGGACATACGCCCTCCGGTTGCAGTTAGCAGTTAATGAGATATGGACGGATCTGTGGCGTACGAAGGCAATCCGTCAACGAATCATTCCAGCGAGACGGAAATGTTTCATGAACGGCCGGACCGTCGGCACCCCGGCGGCGCGAGTCAAAATCGCCAGCGAGCCGCTGGCGGTCCAGCCGCCGGGCCGGCGGCGCTACGCGACGTGGGGCCAGACCTTCGTTTTTCGGATCGCGCTAAAGCGCTGATGCAAAAGCGCTTGCTGGCCGTGGTTTTCGACGCCGGCGCACTACGATAGTTATTGGCTAGAAGCGGAGGATTGGTATCCGCAATGCGAAGGTGTGACCCCTACTCCATTCCGTCGAGGGCCGCGGCGATGTCCGCGTTCGTCGGGCGCTCGCGAAAGTCGGTCTCGACTTTCATCCAGCGGATGCGCCCTTTGGCGTCGAGCACGAAGACGGCGGGGTGCGGGATGCCGTCTTCCTTTTTCTTTGCGTACGCTTCGTCGCGCAGGGCGTAGCGGTCGATCACTCGCGACAACGGATCGGAGAGCAGCGGGAACGTCACCTCTCCTCGGTGATCGGAGGCGAGGAGCTGGGCGAACTTCTTCCCCTCCTCCGTCGAATCGGGACTGATGGCGTAAATCTTCACCTCGGGGTAGGCGCGGGCGAGCTCGCGAAGCCCGGCTAACTGCCGGGCGCAATACGCTCACCAGTATCCGCGGTAGAAGACGAGGACGACCTTCGTCCCCGCGGCCAATGTGACGGGTCGGCGGTTCTGATCGCGGAGCGTGAAGCCCGGCGCGATCTCGCCGACCTTCGGCAGTCTCGCCGTCGTATGGCGCGACGGCGCGGCGGCGGCAATCGTGAAGAGCAGCGCGGCGAGGAATGACAAGCGGGCTAACGATATCAGCCCGCGCGCGTCGTCTTCGCGACCATTCGCGGCACTCCGAAGACGATGCCGGTCTCGATCGGAACAGCCTTGCCGTGCACCCGGTACGGCTTGAAGCGCCAGTTGCGGAGGGCGGCGATGATCGCCTGCGATTGCTCGGGAAACGCGCTCAAAAGATGAATGTGCTTGACGCGGCCGTTCGCATCGATCAGCACACGCACCGGAATGGTGTTGAAACGGTGCGTTCCGAGCAGCGGATCCGTTTTGTCGATGATGTTGTCGTTCGACGCGTAGCCGTTGACGCACGCCGGAGCAGCGGACGCCAGCGAAATCGCGTTCAGACTGCGTTCGCCGGCGTCGAGCGCTTCGGTGTCCACGCCCGTGAACGTGAAGGTCAGCGCGTGGCAGCGCGTGTCGGTGGAGAAGATGCGCCAGCGCAGCCCCGTGCGCGGCGCGGTGTAGGCGAGGCGATGAAACGGACGGCCGGCGATCGTGACCTCCTCCGGACCGTGATCGAATTCATAGCGCGCGGGAAGCTCGTGGCGGATCGATGCGAGGACATCCTTCGCGCCCGTGGCACCGGCCGCGCTGAAAAAGAGATCCTCGGCGGTGATCAGAACGTGTGCCTTGAGGCGCTCGCCCTCGGAGATCGCGAACTGCGTCAAGACGTAGACGCCGCTGTCCGAGGGAGGCGGTCCCGCCGGCTGCTCCTTCCAGCCGGCGGGGATTGGATACGACAAACCGAAATAGGCGTTGCGGTAGCGTCCCGTCGACACCGTCCCCTTCTCGGGAACGGGCGTGGTCGAGTCGCTCGCGCCCGGAATCGCTCCTTTGACGAGGATGACGTTTTTCGGAACGACGGTCACCACCGACAGCCACAGCATCAACAGGAGCGACATGGTTTTCTCCTACAGCGATCGGAGGAAATTGAGAATGTCCTGCTTGTCGCTCACGGACAGCAGGTTGAAGTTGGCGATGACCGCATTGGCCTCGGAGTTCGTCGACGAATGCGCCTGGATGGCGGTCAGCAGGTTGTTCGTTCGCCCGTCGTGCAGGAACCAGATCCGCTGTCCGAGGCCCCAGAGCGGCGCGGTGCGGAACTGGTCGCCGCTGGCATTGCCCTGCTGGACGTTGTCGGCCAGTCCCGTTCCCATGTGATGAATGGCGAGGTCGCTGAAAAGCCTGGCGGTGACGTTCTCGAGGCTCGCCGTAATCCTCGGAGGGCCGGTCACCGGCTTGCCGGTCACCATCTGCGTGCGATGACAGGCGGTACATCCGACGTCGCCGAATGCGGCTTCGCCGTTGATCACCGAGATCAACGCCATGCCCGTGCCGGTCACCTGCGCGGGAGGCGCGAGAAGGCGCATGAACATCGCGAACTGCACGGTGTCGCTGCCGGTGGCGATGGCGGTCTGATTGAAGTTCGTGTGGTCCTCGGGGGTGCCGTTGGTTCTGCACTGCGACGGCAATCCCGTGGCGCGATCTTCCTCGGGAGTCGGGCGCTCTTGCGTGAACAGCTCGTTGCTCACGCCCATCTCGACGTTGTAGGCCTCGCCGGCGAAGATCTCCAGCGATTTGTTCTGCGCCTTCCAGCCGAAACGGCTGATCGTGCCGTCGTTGCCGTTGCGGTTGAACTGACGGGAGATGCCGTACGGAGTGGAACCTCCCGTCAGCAGGTCTGTCTCATCGATGTTCTCGATCAGGCCGGCGCCGAACACCGGCGTCGGAATGCGAAAGATGATGTTGTTCGCCAGGATCGCCGCCGCGAAGTTCGGCTGTGAGATCACCGATGCCGTGCAGGTGTCGGCATCGGTCCGGCCGGCGATGGTATAGAGATCCTCCACTCCCCCATTGGGCGCGCTCAGGTCCACATTGCCGCCGGCATCGGTGAAGTAAACGAAGCGCGCCTCCTTCACCGCCTGGTTCGACTGGATGAACGACGGCACGGTGTTCGTTGCGCCGTCCGCCGTGGCGTCGGCTACCTGCGGATTGGTGAAGGGGCTGGAGCCGCCCACGGCCGGCTGTGCATGGCAGCGTGCGCAGCTCCGCGAGTTGTAGCGCGGACCCAGTCCGAATCCCGGCTCGCCGGAGATGGTGTTCTTGACGGAGTCGATGTTCGTAAAGCGCGTCCTTCCGTCATTGAAAAAGGCCAGGATCGTCGGCGGCATGTCGGAAGCGACGGAGCTGAGCGGACCGCCGGCGCTCGCTCCGGCGCGGACGCCGGGATCGGTTTGAGACAACGCGGGAAGGGCGAACAACAGGAGACAGAGGGGCACGACTGCTTTCGTGCGGAACTTCACACAGACCTCCTTGCACATTGGACGAAACGTCATACAGCCACAGCTGAAATGTCGACGATGAATCGCGATTCAACGAGTGGCGACGGCGTTCATTGCGCGTGCCGGAAGGCCTTGTTTTTTCGTCTTTTGTGACGAACACCCGGAACGGCGGTACGAACTGACGGAAGTACGTGACGGTGCTCGAAGCGGCGGTCAGGAGGTCACGATCGGTGTCAGGAAGTTGGCTTGCCTTTCCGCAATGACATCCGCAAGATCGACCTCGTGGCGATCTCGCGGGGAAGATTTTTCCACCTCGTGCGGCTGGCGGTGGTCATCGCTGCCTCATGGACGCTCCTCGGCTTTTTCCTGGCCAGCCAGCACCACACCGTTTCGATGACGCGCGGCGAACCGGAAGAGATCTACGAACTGAAGATCGAGACGACGGTGGCCATGATCGTCTGGGCTCTGCTCACGCCGATGTTGATCGGGATTGCCGAACGGCTTCCGATCGAGCGGCCCAACACGATCCGCAACGCGGCGGCAATCATCGTGATCGGTCTCGCCTTCTCCGCCTTGCGCGGCGCGATCGATGCTGCCGTCCCGCTGGCGTTCGAAGCGAAGCGGTTCGATCGGCAACGGTTCCTCGACCTCCAGGCCGCCGGCTTTCACATCGATCTGCTGTTCTTTCTGGCCATCGCGGCGATGGTCAACTATGGCCGTATCTGGCGGAAAACGGACGATCAGCACCGTCGCGAAGCGAATGCCGAGGCGAACCTCGCCAATGCGCGGCTGGTGAGGCTGCGGCTGGACCTGCAGCCGCATTTTCTCTTCAACACGCTCAACGACGTCGCAGCGCTCGCGCGGATCGACGGAACGGCTGCAGCCGAGGCGATTACGCAGCTGGCGGACCTGCTGGAGCGGAGCGCGGAAGCGGAGCGGCCGTACGTCCAGCTCTCGGAGGAGCTCGACTTCATCCGGCGCTATCTCGATCTGCAGAAACTTCGTTTCGGTCCGCGGCTGCGAGCGCGCATCGAGGTCGACGATCCGCAGTTGCTCTCGCTGTCGATTCCACCGCTCCTCCTGCAGCCGCTCGTCGAAAACTCGATCGTCCATGGGATTCGAACGCTTCCGGATGGAGGCATGATCACGGTGCGCGCCTCGCGCGTTGACGACGAGCTGCGCTTCGAGGTGCGCGACACAGGACCAGGCTGCGATCCGCAGATGCCGTTCGCGCGCGGGCACGTCGGCGTCACGAACACCGTGTCCCGTCTCGATTATCTCTACGGCGACGCGCGATGGCTTCGCTATCACCGCGACCGCGGCGAGTTCGTCGCGGAGTTGCGCGTTCCGGTGAGCGCATGACCTTCCTGGGCATCCCGCCGCGCCGCCTTCGCTTCCTGCTGCTCCTCACAGCCGGGAACCTCGGCATCTGGATGCTGGTGGCCTTCTTCGCCGCGAGCGAGTTCTATCACCGCACCGTGGTGATGGGGATGGCGCAGCCGTTCGACCAGGCGCTCGAAGTCCAGATCTGCACCGGGTTGCTCTGGGCGGCGTTCACGCCCATCGTTGTGTTCATCGCGCAGCGTCTTGCCGTGCAGCGGACGAACCTCAGACGCAACGTGGCGATCGTCATCGCGATCCTCCCGCTGCTGGCGGTTTTTCGCGCGGCGTTCGGCGGCGCGGTGAACGACCTCGCGGAACATCACCCCGTCTCGGCGGGCATGATCACGCTCTCGATCGGCATCCGCACCCATCGCGACATCGCGATCCTGGCGGCGATCTTTTTCCTCAGCAACTTCGCCGACACGCAGCGCGAGGCGTCGGCGCAGGAGCGGCAGCGCCTCCGCGCACAGGCGCTGCTGGCGCGGACGAGGATCGACGAGCTGCGAACGCGTTTCCAGCCGCAGTTCGCCATCCGCATGCTGCGGCACATCGGCAGCGTGCTCCGCGATGAACCGAAAGCCGCGGACGCGTTGATCGTGAACCTAAGCGCGATCCTGCGGCGGAGCATGGGCCGCACCAGCGACGAGCAGATCCGGCTCGCCGACGAGCTGGAGCATCTCGATCGTTGCCTCGATCTCTGCCGCGCCGGTGGCCGCTTCTCCGTGACCGTGCGCTACCTGGCTGGCGAGGACGTCCTGGCCTGCCACGTGCCCGCGCTCATCCTGCAACCCGTGATCGAAACGGTCGTACTCGATCTGACGGCGGGAGGAGGAGGTTCAGTGGAAGTCCGCTGCGGACGGGAAGAAAACGATGCGGTCATCGAGGTCTGCTCGACCGCCGCATCGCGCGGTACTCCCGTGACGACCACGTTGCGCATTCCATGTGAGGCAGCGGCATGATCCGCACGCTCATCATCGACGACGAGCCGCTGGCGCGGAGCCGCATCCGGGCCATGCTCATGCCGCACGACGACATCGACGTCGTCGCCGAATGCAGCAGCGCCGGCGAGACCGCGTCGCTGCTGCAAACCGAGCCCGCCGCGCTGCTGCTGCTCGACATCGAGATGCCGGGAGCGAACGGCTTCGAGATGCTGCAGACGATGTCGATCGAGAGCCGGCCGGCCATCGTCTTCGTCACCGCGCACGAGGAGTTCGCCCTCGACGCCTTCGAAGCGAATGCCGTCGACTACCTGGTCAAGCCGTTCTCGCAGGAGCGGCTCGACCGCGCGCTCTGGCGCGTGCGGCGTTTCATCGAGGGCAAGAGCGCGGCCCGTCCAATCGGCAGCACGCCCGCCCGCCGCTGGCGCGAGCGCTTCGGCGTCCGCGTCCGAAACGAGGTGGTGTTCATCAAGGTGTCGTCGATCGACTGGATCGCCGCCGCCGGCAATTACGTCCGCCTCCACGCCGGAACCGAGTCCTATCTGCTGCGCGAGCCGCTGCAGAACGTCGCCGCCGAGCTCGATCCCGCCGTCTTCCTGCGCGTCCACCGCAGCGCCATCGTGAACATCGAACGCGTCCGCAAACTCGTCCCCGCCCCCGACGGCTCCCTCTCGATCATCCTCCAGAACACCACCGCCATCCCCCTCGGCGCCACCTACCGCGCCGCATTGGAGGAAGCGCTCGGCGAGAAGTTCTGATCCCGATCTATACTTTTACAAACAGGAGAATCGGATGAATCGCACACGCGGGATCCTCGCAGCGCTGCTCGTCGTCTTCGCTACCGGCTGCTTCGAAGTCGAGCAGTCGATCGAGCTGAAGAAAGACCTCTCCGGCACGGCCAGTTTCAAGCTCGGCGTGGACATGGAGCCGATGGTCATCATCATGGCCAAGGTTCAGAAAGAGATGAGCGGCGACAAGAGTCCGCTGACGAAGGCGGAGATCGCGGCCGCGAAAGCGGACTTCAAGAAGAAGGAAAAGAAGACGACCGAGACTACCGCCGAAGACCCGCGCAAACAGGCCGAAGGCGGCCTCCCGCCGGGCGTCAAGCTGCTCGACGTGGCCGTGGCCGAGAAGGAATTCGGCATGACGACGACGATGAAGTTCGCGTTCGACAAACTCTCCAGCCTCGTCGGCGTGAAGCTCGGCTCGAAGCAGGAAGAGGGCGGCGATCCGACCAAGAAGTCGGTCCTCGATTCGCCGTTCAAGGGGCTGGAGGTCTCCGAAACGGCGAAGACGATCTCCATCCATACGAAGCCGCAGAATCCGGCCGACAAGGTGAAAGCTGAGACCAGCGAGCAGGGCGCACCGAAGCTCGATCCCGAAACCGAGAAGATGATGAACGACGCCTTCAAGAACCTGCGCGTGGCGTGGAAGATCACCGCGCCGTTCGAGGTGGTCTCCAGCAATGCCACTCGCAAGGAAGGCAACACGTTGATCTGGGAGTACGACTTCCCGACGCTGCAGAAGCTCGCCACTGCCTCCCCGAAGGCGCTCGACGACCTCGGCGTGAGCGTTACGTACAAGAAGTGATTCGCGGCCGACAGGCACACGCACTGCAAACGAGCGATCTCGTGCGGAAGATCATCGCCGGTTTTCTCGTACTCCTGGCCTTACCGCTGTTCGCGGCGAAACATCTTCCGCGCAACGTCTTCCCGACGTTGAAGCACGAGCGCGTCGATTACTGGGTGGCCGAGTTCAGCTCGGACAAGGATTACCACAAGAAAATCGCGGACGGCTTCGCGCGGAAGGCGAAGTACCAGGAGATGCTGGAGCGGAAGCTGCGCAAGCGCGGGATGCCGCAGAACCTGATCTACCTGGCATTCGAGGAGTCGGCGTTCAATCCCGCGGCCAGGTCAGGGCAGCATGCCGTCGGTATCTGGCAGCTCATGCCGGCCACCGCTAAACTCTACGGCCTGAAGGTGTCGAAGAAGGTTGATGATCGGCTGAAAGTGGAGAAGGAAACGGACGCCGCGCTGCGCTTTCTCGATCATCTCTACCATTACTTCGGGTCGTGGTACCTGGCCGCGGCCGCATACAACGCCGGCCAGCATAAGATCGCCCGCACCATGCACAAAAAGTTCGGCCGCCACACCGGAACGGACCGCGACTATTACCGCATCTGGGACGATCTGCCGCCGCAGACTCGCGACTACGTCCCGGCGATCCTCGCGCTCGAAACGATCGGCAAGAATCCGAAAAAGTACGGGTTCTGATCCATCAGGTTGCCGGGTGACCCACCGCACGATGGCGCTCTCCTTGCTTTTTTGTGACCTTCGTCATTTTTTCGATTGCCGCCATGGCATGGTCGCTCTCCGTGCTGCGATGGGCGATCTCCATTCGCCGAGGACGCGGCAGGAGAATGATGCAGTTGCTGTCGTGCGCGGTAATCGCCGCGGGCGCCACGTCCACGGTTGCCGATGTGCAGTTGATCCGGCTGGCCCATAGCGCGGAGCCCTCGGATCTCGACGTTCGAATCATCCGTGAGGGAGACTGGTGGCGGCTCGACTACGTTCGGAAGGGAGTCTCCTTCACCACCGCAAACGAGCTTCATGTTCCCGCCGGCGTGCGGTTCACGATGGCGTGGTCCGGCATACCGCCTCCCTGGATTGAAAACGCGCTTTGTGTTCCTCAATCCAACCGGTGCGTGTTCGTGGCGGGCTCGCCCTCGATTCGCGATATGCGATTTGTCACCCTCTGGCCGCCGGCGTGGCGCAGGCTTCGAATCGTCGTTCAATCGCGCGATCAGTTCGAACGTTGGGCTTTGAACGAAGCGCAGCCTGCAAGAACATCACAGGGATCGCTCTTCAGGAACGCTGGATGTGGCTACTGTCACGTCATTCGCGGAGTGATCGATGAGGCGTTCCACCCGGCGCCGGATCTCACGCACTTCGCGTCGCGCGCCACGATCGCCGGAACCAACCTGCCCAACCGCCTCGGTCAGCTTGCAGGTTGGGTTGTCCACTCCCGAGGTCTCAAACGAACGAGCGAAATGCCGGACAACGCTCTCGCGCCAGATGATCTGCACGCGGTCGTCGCCCTCCTCCAATCACTGCGGTAGAGAAAACAACGATGAAACTGCATCCGCATGAACGCCTCACGATCGGCTGCTTCCGCGGCTGTCTGACGTTCTCGTTTGCGGTTCTGTGCATCATCGCCGGCGGCTTGTTCTTCGCCTGGCGGCAGACCTCATCGCACGAAGCGCCAACCGGCTACCTCGGATCGCCGCAACACGGCCGATCGCTGTTGCCGCGCTACGGCTGTCCGGCCTGCCATCTGATTCCGGGAGCCGCTCCCCGAGGAATGGTGGGGCCGACACTCAGTCAGATGGGCAGCCGAAGCTACATCGCGGGCCGTTTCCCGAACGAGCCGATCGACATGGAAGAGTGGCTGCAACATCCTCAGCGAATGAAACCGGGAACGGCGATGCCGGACCTCGGCGTCACCGAACGCGATGCGCGAGATATTGCGGCGTATCTCGCGACGCTGCGATGAGGCAGTAGATTAGTGGATTAGTAGATAAGTAGATCAGGGGACTAACGGGCCTCCTGATCGACTAATCCACTAATCAACTACTTCACCGCGCGACGTCGCGCCGGCGGAGTTTGCGTCGCCTTCCATGCGCGCAATAGCGATCGCAGCGCCTCGGGCGAATTCGTCGGAGCGGGAGCGCCGAGTTGATCGTGTGAGTTGACGCCGTGGCATGCGCTGCAGACGCGGACTTCGCCCGGCTGGAACGTCAGCCAGTAACGTTCGCGAACCACCGGCGTTCCCGCGGCGTCGGTCAGTTGCCAGCTCATGGCCCGGCGCGCGGGAACGAAGGCGGCCATCGATCCATCGGCGGCGATGGCGACGCTGCCGGCCGGGCCGGACGTCGGTGCATTTTTCGCCGCGGGATCGTGCATGACGCGCGCGAGCACGCGGCGCCCGTCGCGCGGCGAGGTGGTCCCGCCGAGGCCGCGGAGTTGATCGGCCTGGAAGAGCTGGAGGTGAGCGACGTCGAACAGCTTGCTGCTGCCGACGACTTTCTGCGTCGTCGTTCCGGTCACGCGAAGGTTGTACGGCTGCTGCTTGTCGGCGGCATCGCGCGAGGTCACGTTGCGGCTGACGATCACCGCGAGATTGCGCGATTGCAGGTTGGCGCGAAACACCGCTGGATCGACGTTCTCCTCGCGGAAAATCTTCGCCTCCGGCTCTTCGAGCAGCGTCGTCCGCCGCGTCGGCCGCGGCCGCGCGCGCACTTCCACCGGATTGAGCTCCCACATCTCGCCCGACCAGCTCACCAGCGTGTCGGGATCGAAGTACGAAACGCTTCCCATGATGCCTTGCGTCAGAAATTGTCCGGGCACGAAGACGCCGCCTTGTGGCGTCATCGTCCGGATCCGAAACGCGTAACGCGATTTCGGCGCCGCGCGCGAGCCGTCGTTGACGTCGCCGCGCATCTCGCTCGTGTGCACGGCCAGCAGCGTTCCGTCCGCGAGCGGCAACGGATCGCGATAATGCCCCGAGGCGTCGGCAGCCGGCGTTCCGTCCGCGGCGTCGCGCGTCGAGCGAGGCGTGATGTACGTGATGGCGATGTTGTCCGCCGTCCGTCCCGGCTCCGCGGCAAAGCGGACGATCTGTCCCGAGGCGTGGGTCTGGAACTCGGGCGCATCGACCGCGTAGTAGACGCCGGGATGCGCCGGATCCTCGTGCAATTGAAAGAGATTCTCGGCGACGTTTCGGCTCCCGCCATTGAACTCGGACAAGCCGGCGTCGTTCATGCTGCGGTCGAAGTACCCGAACAGCTCGTGCCTTCCGACATGGTTCACGGTCTCCTCGGATGTCCCATCCTCATTGATCTCCCACGGGAAGAAGTGGTTGATGCTGTTCCCCTCGAGGTTGGTGCCGGCGAGAAGATCGGTTCGCGCGCTGCGCGGCTCCGGGAAGACTTCGACGCGTTGATTGAGACGCGCCGCATTCGCCGATTCGTCGGCGTAGTCGAACGTGCCGTATGTCCCTCCTCCCACCGCGTCGCCGTCCGCCTGCTGATCGCGCTGCAGATGATCCCAGCGCGTGAAGATCACGCGGCCGAAGCTGTCGATCGACGGCGTGAAGAGTCCTGACGGTGTGTGATTGAGCAGCCGCAGATCGCCGGCCGCAGGATCGAGGCTCCAAAGTCCGGTGACGGTCGGCGCTTCCTCATACTCGTCGAGCTGCGGATAGAGATGCGCTTCGCCGCCGCGCGGACGGTCGGAGGTGAAGACGATGCGATCGTCGGTGCCGTAGAACGGACTGACGTTGTTGTAGTTCGCCGGCTGATTGGCGATCTTGTGAATGGACGGCGTTTCGTTTTCGCCTAGTCCGCTGATCTCGTAGATCTGCCAGTGGTACGTCTCCCACAAAAACTGCTGCGGCGGCGCACCAATGACCATGCTGAAAAGCGCCTTCGTCCCGCTCCAGTGCACGGAAGGCTCGCGCACCGCGATCGACGCCGGCCCCTGCATCCCGCCGTTCCCGAACCCGGCCGCGCGCGTAAGGTTCTTCATCGTCCCATCCGGATAACGGATCCAGAGATCGCCGCCGCGCGGCGCTTCCGCAGCCGAGGGGAGATGGTTGCCGAATGTCGAAGCGACGGTGGTGAAGTCGCCCGGCACCGGCACCTGCGTAACAAACAGAATCGGATTGGCGAGCGTGACGGCGAGCAGCAGCGCTTTCATTGGGATCGGATTATGCGCGGCATCCAATGACCGGGCGTGCGCTTAGTCACGAAAATCGTTCAACCCGCGAATGTGATCCTCATCACGTACGCCCGCGGAGCGCGAGCCTAACTTCCGTCGAAACCCCCTAACTGTTTACGTAAGGAGTTCAGATGAAAAGGCCAGCCCGCGTCTTTCTCTCGACACTCGCGTTTGCGTTGTTTTTCGTCGTTCCGGCAGCCTTCGCCCAGAGCGCCAGCGGAGGTTTCCATGTCGACACCGACGGAGGTACTCGCAATATCGAGTTCAACGCCAAGGTCAACCCGAATGGCAGCGTTTCGGGTGATCTCAAGTTCACCGGACCACTGTCCGTTCCCAGTCAGGACGTCGACGGCGACGGCACCGGTGATCCAAGCGCCGCGGCGACCACTCTCTCGCTGCGAGTCGAGGTCGACTGCCTGAGAGTGGACGGCAATCGCGCCGCAATCGGCGGTGTAGTGAAGGAGTCGAACGTCGCCGAATACATCGGACGCCGGATGATCCTCACCGTCGAAGACGGCGGCGAAGGAAACAATGCCGCGCCGGATCGCTACACGTGGGGCCAGTACCGCTCGACGGCCGCAACGTGGGTTGCGAGCGACGCCGAGCTGGAATCCGATCCGGGCGTGGGCCTGATGTGGATCGCCACGGACGCCGAACGGACCGACGACGCCGGCGTCTCCTCCAGCCGTTCGACCACGATCGATTGTCAGAGTTTCCCCCTCGGCTCGTACGCGCTCGAGGATCTGCCGAAGGGCAGCGGAAACATCCAGGTCAAGCCATAAACCGACGTCGATCCAATCGTGAGCGGCCGGCATCGCCGGCCGCTTTGCGTTTGAGACCAGCCGCGACTTCTGCCGTATCCTTCGCTGCTTGAATCGCCGAATGGTTTGCGCCGCTCTGCCGCTGCTGATGATGGCGTGCGCGAGCTCTCACACTCCGGAGACGTTCGTGCTCGACTACAACACTCCCGTCGATGAACGCCTGCAGGCGCAACTCGAATCGATCGACGCGCTCCTTCGCACGAAATACGGGATGACCACCGAGCAGACGGCGGTCGGTGTGCTCGATCTCAACCATCCGCGCCTGGCGATGATCCATCCTGATCGGATCGAGTACGCGGCCAGCGTGGCCAAGGTCGGAATCCTCCTCGCCTACTTTCAACTCCATCCCGACGCGGCAACTACGATGGACGCCGCGACCGAACACGAGCTGGGGCTGATGATCAAGGCGTCGAGCAACGAGATGGCGGCGAAGTATTCGCGCGCGATGGGGCTGCGCGAAATCCAGCAGGTGCTCAACGAGCAGGGGTTCTACGACGCGGCGCGCGGCGGCGGCATCTGGGTCGGAAAACATTACGGTCCGAACAGCGAGCGGATCGGCGATCCGGTCGCGAATCACTCCCACGGCGCGACCGTTCGTCAGCTCCTCCGCTTCTACTGGCTGCTGTCGCGCGATCGCCTCGTCTCCCCTGCCGCGTCGCAGAAGATGCGCGCGATTTTTCTGTCGCCGGACATTCCGCACGACGATCACAAATTCGTGAAGGCGCTGGCCGGACGCGGAGTGACGCTGCTTCGCAAGTGGGGCAGCTACGAAGATTACCTTCACGATTCGGCGATCATCGAAGGCCCGAACCGGCGCTACGTCCTCGTCGCGCTGACACACCATCCGCGCGGCGACGATTACCTCGAAGATCTCGCGCGCGAAGTGGATGACGTGATGATCCGCAGATGACGCAGATGTACACAGATCATGAGACGATTTCCCAATGCCTGCATTGATCATCGTCGACATCGAAGTTCTCGATCCTGTCCCCTACGAAACTTACAAACGCCTCGCCTCGGCGGCGATCGCCGCGCATGGCGGACGCTATCTCGTGCGCGGCGGCGCGAGCGAAGTGCTCGATGGCGATTGGCAGCCGCGGCGACTGGTCGTGCTGCAGTTCGAATCCGTCGAGAAGGCGAAGGCGTGGCGCAATTCACCTGAGTATGCCGAGGCGAAGAAAGTGCGCGACACGTGTGCGCGAGCGAACATGGTCGTCGTCGAGGGCCTGTAGCGTCGTCTACCGCTGCCGCGTGCAAGACTTGCATTCATGCTCCGGCCAACGAATCGGCGATCGCGCGCGGCGCTGAAGAGGATCGAGAGAAATGAGAGCTGGCGGACGATCATCGTCGCACTGGCGGCGAATGTCGTCATCGCCATCGCGAAGCTGATCACCGGGTTGATGTCGGGATCGACGGCGCTGCTCGCGGAATCGGCGCACTCGCTCGCCGACGCGTCCAACGAAGTTCTCCTCGGCATCTCGCTTCGGCGCGCGACGGCACCCGCCGATGATCTTCACCCGCTCGGCCACGGGCGCGAGCGATTTCTGTGGGCCTTCCTGGCGGCGATCGCGTCGTTCCTCATCGGCGGCTGTTTCTCCGTCGGCATGGCCATCCGGCAATTGCTGCACCCCGAGCCGCTCGGCAATCCGACCGCCGCGTGGATCGTGCTCGGCGTGGCGTTCCTCGGCGACGGCTTTTCGCTCGTACAAAGCCTGCGGCAGGCGCGCAGCGAGGCGAAGGAGCGCGGCTGGAATGTGTGGTTCCACCTGTTCCGGTCGAGCGATCCGACCGTGCGCGCGGTGGTCGTGGAGGACAGCGCGGCGTTGATCGGCCTAGTCCTCGCCGCCATCGGACTCCTGCTCAGCCATCACTTCAGAAGCGATCGTCCGGACGCGTTTGCGTCGCTGTTGATCGGACTGTTGATGGCGGCAACGGCATTTGGCCTCGGACGTCCGCTTGCCGATTTCCTGGTCGGGAAATCGCTTCCCGCCAACCTGCTCGAAGAACTTCGCGCCATCATCGATCGCGACGACGCGGTCGAAGAGATCCTGTCGGTGCAGGCGGTGTACATCGGACCCGAAGAAGTGATCGTTTCCGCGAAAGTCCGTCCATCGCCGCGATTGACCGTCGAACAACTCGGCCGCGCGATGGACGATCTCGATCATGCCCTCCGCGAAGCGTCGCCTTTCGTCGCCGACGTGTTCATCGACGTCACCGCGCATCACGCGAGCGAGTTTTCGCGCGATACGCAGTCGTAGCGCCGCCGGCTCGGCGACTGGACCGCCAGCGGCTCGCTGGCGTGTCTCGGTACGTGCCGCCGAGCCGGCGGCGGTCCAGCCGTCGGGCCGACGGCGCTACGTATCGTCCTCCGCGAGCGCACCGCGAAGCAGTTCGTCGATTTCGGGAATGCCGGTGAGCCAATCGGCTTCGACCTTCGCGCCGGCGGCGATGAGCGCCTCCACGATCTCGCGATGGGCCGGCCTCGGGTGATTGACCGCCGACCAGAGCGTCTGGTCGAGGACCGTGCCGCCGTATGAGTTTTTCACCTCGAGCGGCGCGTTGCGCGCGAGGAGCAGCTTGACCGTGTCGAGACGTCCGTCGTGCGCGGCGAGGTGCAGTCCGGTCATGCCGCCGACGGCGAACGCCGGATCGACGCCGTGGTCGAGCAGGAACGTGACGACGTCGTTGTAGCCGTACTCGCAGGCCCAGACGAATCCTTTTCCGATCTCCTCTTTCGACGATGACGGCAGCAGCTCTTTCACGCGATCGAGATCGCCGCCGCCGGCGGCGTTTTCGAGATTGAGATACGCGCCGTGCTCCGCGAGAAATCGTGCGGCGATCGGACGTCCGTTGGCGAGACACGCGCGCACCGCTTCGCCGGGGATCCGTTCGATCATCGCGCCGCGATCGAGGAGCAACTCCATCAGTTCGATCTGCACGCCCGCGACCTCGGGGTGAATGCTCGTGGCGGTGAGACCGAGCGTCATCGAATGACCTGCATACGCGTCGGACTCCGCGTTGACGTCGGCGCCGGCGTCGAGCAGCAGCCGGGCGATCGCGACGATGTTCGGCGGCGTGCGCTGGCGAAAATCTTCGACGCCGTTCGCTGACACGTAGTGAAGCAGCGTCGATCGATGCTCACGGCTCGATCGCTGCCGGATCAACTCCGGCGATTCATCGAGCAGGCGTCGAAGTGCGTCGATGTCGCCGGAGACGATGGCGTCGGCCGCCTGCTCGAACTTCGAGTCGGGTGAAGCGGCGTGCTGCAGGTCATGGACATGTTTCGCGAACTTCGGCCAGCTCGCGAATCCATGCGCACGGGCGATAAGGAACTGCGCATCGGCAAGTTTGTTGATGTTCACCGATCGGATGTGCCGTTCCACGCGCCTAACGTGATCGCGCGCGAACCGCGTAGCCCATGCGTGCAACGCATCAGGATCGCCGCAGGCTTTGACGAGATCCTTCGCCAGCTTCTTGTAGTAATCGAGGTGAGGGTGAGGCGGAAGAGGGACGGCGTTTGACATACGAAGCTCCTTTCATCGCATGCCTGGAGTCCGCACGGTCAGGCTGAAAGAAGGTTCGTACCTTCGATGAATTCAGTGGGTGGGCACTGCCCTTTCCGCGGACTGGATGCGCCCCAAACGCTGGGGCGCATTCTAGTCCGTTGTCGCCTACAGAAGCATCCCCGCGATGGTCGCTGTCAGAAAGTTCGCTAACGTTCCGGCCAGCATCGCGCGCATGCCGAGTCGGGCCAGATCGCCGCGGCGTGACGGAGCGAGCGAGCCGATGCCGCCGATCTGGATTGCGATCGACGAGAAGTTCGCGAAGCCGCACAGCGCGTAGGTCACGATCGCGAAGCTGCGCGGATCGAGACTCGATCCGACGCCCGGCTTGCCGAGGTTCGCGAAAGCTACGAACTCGTTGAGCACCATGCGCGTGCCGAGGAGGTTGCCGACGGTCAGGCTGTCTTTCCACGACACGCCCATCGCCCACGCGATCGGGCTGAAGATCCAGCCGAGAAGTTGATCGAGGCTGGCCGGGAACCACGACCGTCCTTGCCAGATTGCATGACCGTGGATGAATCCGAAGATGCCGTTGATCAGCGCCACCAACGCGATGAACGCGATCAGCATTCCGGCCACGTTCAGCGAAAGATGCAGTCCTTCGATCGCGCCGCGGCCGGCGGCATCGATGACATTCACATCCTGCTTTGGTACGACGACTTCCACATCCGCGCCGGTGGCCGGCTTCTCCGTCTCCGGCACGATGATCTTGGCCATCATGATCGCGCCCGGCGCAGTCATGATCACGGCGGTGAGCAGATGGATGACGTCGACCTTCGCCACGAGCACGTACGCGGCCATGATGCCGCCGGAGATGTGGGCCATGCCGGCGGTCATGATCGTCATCAGCTCGGACATGGTCATGCCTTCGATGAACGGCCGGATCGTCAGCGGCGCCTCGGTCTGCCCCATGAATATCGACGCGGCCACCGACAACGACTCGGCGCCTGACGCCCCCATGAAGCGCGACATCATCTTGGCGAAGAAGCGCACCACGCCCTGCATCACGCCGAGGTAGTAGAGGATGGCGAAGATGGAAGCGATGAAAATGATCGTCGGCAACACCATCGTGGCGAAGACGAAGCCGACGTTGGTATTCGCCGTATCCCCGAGCGCACCGAAGACGAACTTCGAGCCCTCGCCGGTGTAGCTGATCAGCTTCGTGACCACTTCCTTCAGATTCTCGAAGAGGAAGGCCAGCAGGCTGTACGAAAGAAAGAGGATCGCGCTGATGACGAGGTAAACGGTCCAGAGTCCCTTCTTCGCGCCGCCGTCGGCCATCCGCTTGGCGATCTGCACGACGATCACCGTCAACGCGATGAAGATGAGTGACGCGATCCACGGACTGATGACCGGCATGAAGGCGCCGAAGGCCTTTGCGATCGGAATCGCCTTGAGGACGGCGATCGCGATGAGGATCTGGAGCACCAGACCCCAGAACACCGTCTTCCAGCGGATGGCCCGCCGGTTGGTCGACAGCAGAAACGCAATCGCAAGAATCCCTACGAAGCCGATCAGCGCAGAAAAACGCTCCATTCACTGCTCCCGTCGTTGCCGAATTTTT
>Ga0157376_10000621_pt1 | contig 22961 bp, 16 predicted proteins | sample M45metaG_FD_121801 | JGI IMG/M metagenome (GOLD analysis project Ga0157376, IMG submission 121801) | Miscanthus rhizosphere microbial communities from Kellogg Biological Station, Michigan, USA - M4-5 metaG | ecosystem: Host-associated > Plants > Roots > Rhizosphere > Soil | place: USA: Michigan... | reverse complement strand
CAGCCAGGATCGAGACGCTGCTGCGTGGTGAGGTCCCGTTTTACGAGCCCGGGCTCCCCGACCTGCTGAAGCGCAACTCGAGCCTCGGACGCTTGAAGTTCTCGACCTCGACGAAGGACGCCGTCGCCAACGCTGAAGTCGTGTTCATCGCTGTCGGCACACCGTCGTCCGAGGACGGAAGCGCAGATATGACGTACGTCCTCGAGGCGGCGCGTCAGATCGCCAGCGCGCTCGTGCGCTTCACGGTGATCGTGACCAAGAGCACCGTACCCGTCGGTACCGCCGATCGGATTCGCGAAGCGATGCGAAGCGCGACCTCGGCCGACTTTGCCGTCGCGTCGAACCCCGAGTTCTTGAAGGAAGGCGACGCGGTCAACGATTTCTTGAAACCCGCGCGCGTGATCCTCGGTGTCGACAATCCGCGGGCTACCGAGGTGATGCGGAACCTCTACCGAAGCGTCTTGCGTACGAACGACCGGCTACAGGTGATGGATATCCGCTCGGCCGAGCTCACGAAGTACGCCGCCAACGCGATGCTCGCGACGAGGATCTCGTTCATGAACGAGCTCTCCCGGCTCTGCGAGGTCGTCGGTGCGGATATCGAGTCGATCCGGAAGGGAATCGGCGCGGACCCGCGCATCGGCAACAAGTTCCTCTTCGCCGGCACAGGCTTCGGCGGAAGTTGTTTTCCAAAAGATTTGCGAGCACTGATCCACACGGGACACGAGCACGATGTTCCGCTCCAACTGATCGAATCGGTCGAGCGCGTGAACATTCGCCAGAAACGCGTGCTCGTCGATCGCGTTATCGGGCACTTCGGATCGGATCTACGTGACCGTCGTTTCGCGATCTGGGGTTTGGCGTTCAAACCCGAGACCGATGACATTCGGGAATCCCCAGCACTTGTCGTCATCGACGAGCTCAAGAGAGCGGGAGCGCAGGTGGTCGGATATGACCCAGTTGCGGCCGCTAACGTGCGCCAGCGTTACGGGAGCGAGCTCGAATTAGCTTCAGACCCATATGCTGCGGCGCATCAAGCCGACGCGGTGATCCTCGTTACCGAATGGCACGAGCTCCGCGAGCCCGATCTAGTCGCGCTCAAGGCCACAATGAGAACTCCCGTCTTGATCGATGGACGAAACGTTTGGCGTGGCGAGGACGCACGCCTCCACGGTTTCACTTACTACGGGATTGGCCGTGACTCCCGGCACTTGAACGTTTCAAACAGCGGCGGGAACTAACGCCACCATCGTGACCCGCTGTGTTGACCCCCATATCCCACCCCTGTACGATGGCGGCGGTTTTCTGATGACGCGCCTGGTCTTGGTTGTCGGTCTGGTCGGAATTACCGCGTCGCCTGCATTCGCAGACGGCGCGTATCCCGACAACGTGCCGGGGATTTCGGAAACGGCGCCTGGGTTGGCTCCGGAAGGTGTCTTGGCGCCAATCTCGATCGTCGAAGGCGCGGGTGTGAAGATCGGCGAAGGCACCGTCCTCCACCCGATTGTCGGCATGGAGACGGGTTACGTCTCGAACGTCTTCTACAACGCGTCTAACGAGAATCCGACCGGAGCCGCAATCCTTCGGCTCGTTGCTCAAATCGGCACCGGTTCGTTGTCTCCTCAACGCATGGCGCCGACAACCCCCGAGGATATCGAGCAGACTCAAGACCAAGGAATGATCACGTTCCGCGCAGATCTTCGCGCTTCCTACGACTTCTATCTGTCGGGAAATGAAGCGGTCACGTCGCAGGACGGCCTTGGGCTCGGAGCCGTCTTCCGTGGTCAAGTCCTCCCGCTTCACACCTGGTCGCTTCTCTACTTGGAAGACTTCGAGCGTCTGATTCGGCCCACGAACTTCGAGTCGAACCAACAGCTCAACCGGGACATCAACCACGTCCAGCTGGGTGTTCAGTTCGCACCGAAGGATGAGTCACTCAGCGGCCTGCTGCACTTCGAGAACATTGTCGATCTGTTCGAGAGCGATGGAAGCAAATTCGCGGATCGAGTTCAGAACTCGCTTGGCGTGACCGCTAGCTGGCGGTTCCGCCCTCTAACGGTGCTCTTCGCCGATGTGACCGAGCAGTACAACACGGGCCTCGACGCCAATAGCCGAAAGGTGAATTCGTACCCGCTGACCGCGACGACCGGCATCCAAACGCTGCTGTCGCTGAATACGTGGATCGTAGGCCACGTCGGCTACACCAACGGCTTCTACTCTGTCGGACCGAGCTACTCGACAGTCGTGGGTGGTGCGCAGTTCGGGTATCGCTATGCGGTGACCGGACGGGTCACCGCCATGTACGACTACAACCATCAGGACTCGATCAACGCCAACTACTTCCGCGACCACGATATCCGCGTGTTGCTGGAGCAGCAGTTCGTGCCCTTCGTTCTGACGATTCAGCCCGAGGTTCGGCTTCGCCATTACGATGGCGTCGACATGGTCGAGGGCACCGGTCCCAACACCCGCGATGACGTGATCTTCACCTTGGCCGTGGGCGCACGTTACAACTTCCGCGATTGGTTTGCGGCAGTCTTCCAGTACCAGCTCAGCGATGATCAAACGGACTATCGGGACCCGATGGGCGACAATCCGAGCTTCGTGCGTCACGATATCGTCGTGGGCGTGCGCGCTGCGCTGTAGCGTCGCAAGTAGCCATTTTTGCTAGATAATAGGGGCTTGCTAGACAGGTTTCTCTCTGGCAAAAGAGCGATCCGACGTGAACGCCGTCCCGATGGCGGGAACTAATGTCGCACTGGAGCCTGTGTGACCCAATCGACTGATCCGACTGTTCTGCCTGAAGACGGTGAACAGCTTTTCGCGCTCGACCTCCGGCGCTACGTAAAGGCGCTGCGTCGCTTCATGTTTCCGATCCTCGCGCTAATCGCGATCGCGATCCTCAGCGCCGTCGTCTACACGAACCGCAGGCCGAAGGTCTACGAAGCGACTGCCTCCGTCCAGATCGAGCCGAAACTGCCGGACCTTCTCGGCCAAGGCGAGAACGGCATCATGGGTATCAGCACCGGCGGCCTCGACTACTACAAGCAGCAGCGTCAGGTCCTTTCGAGCTACACGCTGATCAAGCAGACGGTCCAAGATCACCAGCTCGTCGCCAAACTTATCGACGAGACCGAAGCTGCGCTGCCGCCAGACAAACAGCTCGAAGAAGCCATCAAGCATCTGCAGAAGGACCTAGTCGTCAAATATCCGGAACAGGACCGGATCATGTACGTGGAGGTTCGCAACCAGAACCCCGAGGTGGCCGCGGAGATCGCTAACGATCACATCGCGACCTACCTTGCCTATGCCAAGGGGCTCCTTGCTGTCGACACGCAGCAGGCCTCTAAAGCGCTGACCTCGGAGTTCGATCAGGCCGCAGCGATGCTTCAGGAGTCCGAGGCGAAGCTCTATCAGTACCAGAAGGACAACGAGCTCCTCACCGTCTCGCTCGAAGACCAACAGAACCTCGTCTCCGCGAACATCACCTCGTTCACGCAACGCATGAACGAGGCGCGAAGCAAGCGTATCGAGTACGCCTCGAAGCTGGAGCGAATGAAGAAGGCTTCGGAGAAGGACGTTCTCGACTCTCCGATCCTCATGATGGGAGACAGCGCATCGTTCGACGTGCTGCGAGCGCAGTACTACACAGAGCGGAACGTGTTCCTGCAGCTCGAGAAAGAAGTGGGGCCGAAGAACCCCGAGTATCAGAAGCAGAAGTCGAAGGTCGATGACCTCTATTCGGCGCTTCAATCAGAGGCAAAACGCATCGTCGGTGGCGTCGACGAGCTGTATCAGGCCTCACTTGCGACGGAGAAAGCCCTCGGTGCAGAGGTCGAACGCTACAAGAAGGAGGCTCTCGATCTCGGACCGAAGATCGTCGCGTACAACGATCTGCTTCGCATGAAGAAGAACTGGGAAGACAAGTACACGCTGCTGCGCACGCGTCTTTCCGCGAGCGAGATGACCGGCCGCATGTCGAGCGAGATCAACACGACCCATGTGAAGCCGCTCGATCCTGCGCTCGTCCCAACGATACCCGTGTCACCGAGCCTTCGGATCAACCTGGCCATCGCGATCACGCTGGCTCTTCTGCTCGGTATCGCGCTCGTGTTCCTGAGCGTGTTCCTCGACCGCACCGTGAAGACCACCGAAGACGCGCAGCAAGCGGCTGGCGTTCCGGTGCTCGGTTTCATCCCGATGCTGGGTCACAGCGGCGACGATCGTAGCCGCGACATGTACGTGTTCGAGCATCCCAAGTCTCTAATCGCCGAGAGTTGCAGGTCGCTTCGCACCAACATCCTGTTCTCTGCTGCAGATCGGAACCTGAAGACCATCATCGTTTCGAGCGCAAACCAGCGTGAGGGAAAGACGACGACTGTCATCTACCTTGGCACGACGATGGCTCAGAGCGGTCAGCGCGTCTTGTTAGTCGATACGGACATGCGCCGTCCTCGGCTACACGCGTCAACCGGTGTGCCTCGCCAGCACGGCCTCTCGAACCTGATCCTTGGCGATCGAGACTTTGACGAGGTGATCAAGACGACCGATATTCCGAACCTGTTCGTCTTGCCATGCGGACCACTACCGCCGAACCCGGCAGAGATGTTAATGACGAAGCGGTTCCAATCCGTCCTCGCGGAGCTCGCGACTCGCTTCGACCGCGTGATCTTGGACTCGCCACCGGTTCAGGCCGTGACCGATGCGGTCGTGCTCTCCAAGCTCGTCGACGGTGTGATTCTCGTCGTGCGCGCGGACAAGACGTTGCGCGATGACGTGCGGCGCTCTGCGAAGCAGATCCAGGACGTCGGAAGCTCGATCTTCGGCGTCATCGTGAACGAGATCAACGCTGGCGATCGCGCGTATTACAGCTACGGCTACGGCTACGGCTACGGCCATGACGAAGCCGAAGCAGCATCGTCGAGCGCTGAAAGCTAGCCAGCAGTAGCCGTCAGTGAACGGCGTCGAGTACGTCAGCCATCAGTGAAACGGCGTCGAGTACGTCGGCGGCTCGATGGTCTGGCCACCACCAAGCGGCAATCCGCCGACCGTAGGATCGTACGGAACATCCGGTTTGGTGTAGCTCGTGTTCGCGTCTGACTGGATCTCGGTAGATCCGACGCAGCGATCAGCCTCTTCACGCGCCGTGTGCACCGTGTCGGTGGCGCTGTTGAGAGACGCCGTCGCTCGGGTGCGTGATTCCTCGTCGTGCGAGCTCGCGAGATCGACTCGAGCGTTGTCGAAGATGTTTGCGCCCGCCTTCGCCTTTACATAGCGGTCATTCACGCACGACAGCTTGATCACGTCCTGCTGCTTGCGCGCGATTGCCTGCAACGAAACGATGTGGTCGAGATCTCCGCGAACCTGCGTATCGAGCTCGCCCATCTTCGCGTTGAGGCGCGCGTCGACATCGTCAGACGGACCTGCGTAGAGCGTCCCGCCAGCGACCACGACGGCGGCTCCAAAAAGAATTTTCTGTAGCAGTTTCATCGCGTTTCCTGATCTGTGGGTACGATAACGTGGACCAGATGTCCCGTCAACCAAGGGTGGGATGCCGGGAGTGCGGTCCACGTTCATAGGAACTAGTCCTCGCGCTCAATCCGAACCGGAATGAAGTTGAACAAAACCGATGGCATGGGTATCCAAGCACTCGTGAATCGCGTGTGTCTTGTCCTGGCGGCCGTGCTCGGCTTTGGGTGTGGCGATAATCCGCCACCAATCTATCCGACTATTGCGCCGATCGATGACAGCTCGCTCACGCTCGGACCGGGCGACAAGATCGAGCTCGTCGTCTACAGCGGAACTCGCGAGACGAAGGCCGCTTACATGCTCGATACCTCCGGTGAGATTGCCGTCCAGTACATCGGTAACGTGGCGGCAGGCGGTAAGACAGCAAAGACTATTCAGGACGAGGTGCAACGTAAGCTCTCGGATGGCTATCTGATCGACCCGATCGTTTCGTTGACAGTGCTCGAGATCAACTCGCGGAAGGTCTCCGTGTTGGGGCAAGTGGCACATAGTGGGTCGATCAAGTTCACCCCTGGGATGACGGTCACGGAAGCGATCGCGCAGAGTGGCGGATTCGCGCCGATGGCGCGAAAGAACATGGTGAAGGTGACGCGCCAGGTGTCGGGGAAGGTCGAGATTTACAAGTTGCCCGTCGAGATGATCGCGGAAGGTAGCCGTCCGAACTTTCCGATGATGCCGGGTGACGAAGTGTTCGTTCCCGAGCGCCCGTGGTAGGGGCGGTCAAGAGGCGTGATCGGCTCGCGCTGATCTTCTGCATTGTTGCAGTCGGTCTATCGGTCTTTATCATCGGAGGAGCGGAGCGCTGGGGACAAGCGCTGGTTGGTTTGTCCGGTGCTGGTGCTTTGCTCACTGTGCTGTTGTCGAGAAGGCGCTTCGACGGCAAGCCGATCCTGCTGATCGCACTGTTCACGGCGATCGGCTGGACAGCATTCCAATGCATACCGTTGCCCGACGGGCTCGTTTCGAGTCTTTCACCCACGCTCGACGCGATCCGCGATGATGGACTGAAGCTCGTCGGCGCAACCGCGCCTTCCACGTTGAGCATGGATCTGAGTGCATCGCTTCGGGTCCTCGCGATGCTCCTCGCACTGTCCTCGATCGCCTACGTTGCCTTGTGGCTCGCTGGCTCGGAAAAAGGCCGCTATGCGCTGATCTCATCGGTCGCTGGGATCGCCATCATCGCCGGCGTCGTTTCCGCGGCCCACAAGCTGTTCGACGCCCACAGCCTGTACGGCCTCTACACGCCCCACCAGTCATCGACACCGATCATGGGGCCGTTGCTCAACCCGAACCACCTGGGTTGTCTGATGGCCGTGGGGGCCATCCTGAGCACGGCGCTCACGTTCTATCGCAAACAGACCTCGGTACGGCGCGCGCTCTGGGCAGTCGGTGCATGCACGTGTCTCGCGGTGACGATGGCAACCCTCTCGCGTGGCGCCGCGATCGGCCTGGCGATCGGCGTGTTCGTGTTGCTCGCTTCGCTGTTCCTTCAAAAAGCAGCGCAGACGCGTGGCAGCCATTCGCGTCGGGAACGCTTCCTTTCGACGACGCTGCCGATCGGTGTCATCGTCGTCTGCTCGCTCGCTCTGAGTATCTACGTCGGCGCCGGCGGAGTCGTACAGCAGCTCGAGAACACGTCGTTCCGCGAGGTGAGCAGTCCGAACAGCAAGTTCGCTGCCTGGAGATCGTCGACCGAGCTCGTCGAAGAAAGCCCATGGGTGGGCGTCGGCCGCGGCGCGTTCGAAGCCGTGTTTCCCCGCGTCCATCCTGGCAGCGGGTTCACGATCTTCTCTCATCCGGAGAACGAACCAGTCGAATGGGTCGTGGAGTGGGGCGTTCCAGCGACCCTCGTTCTGTTCGCGATGATCGGGTGGATGCTGTTCGTGTGCTTCCGTCGCTGGCGCGACGGACCGCTGGCCGCAGGGGCGATGGGCGCGCTCGCGGCGGTCGCCTTCCAGAGCAACTTCGACTTCGGTATCGAGCTACTCGGAATCGCGGCTCCAATCATCGTCGTAGCTGCAACCTTGTCCTATGTCCCCGTCGTCGAGATGTCTGCGCGAAGACTGCCCAGCTCTCGGCTATTTCGCGGCATCCATGTAGCCGCGGTGCTTGCCGGTGTGGTCCTCCTTCTGAGTCCAGTCACGACCACCCTGGAAGAGGATCACCTGGCGGTCTACGCAGCCCCCAGCATGGATCGTGTGATTGCCGCGATCGGGCGACATCCGATGGACTACTTCGGCTACGCGATTCTTGCGGAACAAAGGGTCCACGAAAACGCCACCGATGCGGTGAACGTCCTGAACCACGCGTTGCGTCTGCATCCGAGCCACAGTGGTCTCCACCTCATCGCGGCGCGGCTTCTCGCGCGCGTAGGCCGCCTCCCCCAGGCTGGCGCGGAGTATTCGACCGCGTTGCGCCACACCTGGAATCAGCATCAGATCATCGAGGAACTGATCAAGGTTCTACCCGCCCAAGGTGTGCCCGATGCGCTACCGCTCAGCCTCGAGGTCGAGCCGACCGTGCGAATTCTCGTCGATAGCAACCGCGCTGATCTCGCGATGGCGTGGCTCCAACAGGTCGTGACCTATGCGCCGAGGATCGACGCGGCTCAGACGCTGTACTCCCTCGCGAGCAAGCAGCGCGACCTCGGAGCTGCGGAACACTCGGCGCGGGTCTGGTGCAGGCTCGCCCGCAGCTCGCAGTGCGAGCTCGCTCTCGCACGCGTACTCGATCAGGAGTCCAAACCAGCGGACGTCGTTTCGACGCTAGGCGACGTGGGTCATTGGCAGGGTCTGCAACGCGATCAAGTCGAGGCGTGGCTGATGGTGTGCGACGCTCATCTGAAGCTCGACCAGCTTGATGAAGCCAGAAAGTGCTTGGAGCGTCTCGAAACTAGCGGGTTAAATGTTTCGCAGACCAACATCGAAGCTCGCCGCTTGAAGCTCCAACACGTCTCCACAAACCCCACGATGAGCAAGCCGTGAACTTTGATCCACTCGTGATCGTCGGCGCTGGTGGTCACGCCAAGGTCGTGCTCTCGACCGCGCGAGCAGCTGGCTACACCGATATCCGTCTCGTCGACGATGACCGGGCACTTCACGGATCGCGAGTGCTCGGCTTGCCGGTCGAAGGAGGCGTTGCCGACACGCTCTCGGATCAGACTGCAAGCGTGGTGCTCGCGATAGGGCGGAACGCGACTCGGCTCGAACGCGCGCGCGGTGCGGCGTGTCGGTTCGTCAGCCTGGTTCATCCGTTCACGTTCATCGACAGCACGGTGCGAGTGGGTCCAGGCACCGTCGTCTTCGCGGGCGCGGTGGTTCAACCCGACACCGAGCTCGGGGCGCACGTGATCATCAACACCGGCGCTTCGGTCGATCACGACTGCAGAGTCGGGAATGGATCTCACATCGCTCCCGGATCGCGTTTGGCAGGCACCGTCGTCCTCGAGGAGGGCGTGTTCGTCGGGGCTGGCGCTGCGCTGATCCCGTCGATCCGAGTAGGCGCGTACGCGACGATCGGCGCCGGAGCCTGCGTAGTCCATGATGTCGCCGCGCGAGCGACTGTCGTCGGCGTTCCGGCTCGACCACGTCCGACGTCATGAGCGAGCCCACAGAAGCGGATCGCCTCGCGCGTGCTACGCGCACGGGCCTGTCATGGAGCTTTCTGGGCGCCGTCGTCACGAACGTCATCCGTGTCGCGATGGTTGCGGTGCTCGGACGAGTGCTGGATTCGAGAGACTTCGGCATCGTCGCGGCTGCGATCTCGGTGAACGTCCTGTTCTACAGCGTCCGCGATCTCGGCATTGGACGCGCGCTCGTCCAGCTCAAGGATGTCGATCGCGCGCATCTCCAAACGGCGTTCGCTGTCAGCACGTACTTGGGTTTGGTCATCTCTGGCGCACTCGCGCTCACAGCTCCACTGATCGCGGACCTCTATCGCATCCCGGCCGCTACGAATGTGATTCGAGTTCTTGGCCTGCTATTCGTCCTTCGCGGCGTCGCGATCACGTCAAGGATGCAGTGCCAGCGCGCGATGCGGTTTCGCTTCATCGCCCTGATCGATCAGGCGTCGTTCGCACTCGGGTCGGGAGTTAGTGTGGTGCTCGCAGTTGCGGGCGCCGGACCTTGGGCGCTCGCGATCGGATACTTGGTAGAGGAAGGTACGTCGACGCTCGGCTATCTCGTCGCGAGTCCGCCGCCGTATGCGATTCGCTTCAGCGTAGCGAAGCTCCGCGACCTGATGAGATTCGGAACGGGTGAAACCGTGAGCCAGGTCGTCGCCACGCTCGCGACGTACGGCGACAACTTTGTCGTCGGACATGCGCTCGGTTCCAGCATGCTCGGCTACTACACGCGCGCGTATGATCTGATCAAGTTCCCATCGACGGTCTTCGACATGATCGCGGGAAACGTCCTCTTCCCGGTCTTCTCGCGTTTTCAGGACGACGCCGACCGACTCGCCGCAGGGCTCCGGCGCGCCACGTTCGTGAACGGTTTGATCCTATTACCCGCGAGCACACTTCTGTTGATCGCCGCGCCCGAGGCGATTCGGTTGCTCATGGGGCCGGGCTGGGACGAATCGGTCCTACCGTTCCGTGTCCTCGCCCTGACGATCCTGATGCGCACGGGGTGGAAGGTCGGAGCGCTCGTCGCATCCGCGGCCGGCAGGATTCAGGGGGTCGCGATCGTGAACACGGTCTATATGATCTGCGTGATTGGAGGCGCTCTAGGCTCCGTCCATTGGGGAATCGTCGGCGTTGCCGCAAGCACGGCGGTCGCGATCGCCGTCACCTACGTCGGAACTACATATCTCGCGCTCCAGGTCTCAGGTCTGTCAGCTCTCGCGGTGCTCAAGGCCCATGTTCCCGGCATGTTCCTCGCCTCCTTCGTCGTGGTGGTCGCCTATCCGCTAACGACGTTCTTGCGCGGCCTGATGCATCCGATCGCGATCCTGGGTCTATCGACCGCGGCCGCGATCGGCGTCTCCCTCGTCGCAGTACTGCTGGGAACAAGATCTGGACGCGGAGACTTTGGGTGGCTCGCCGAGGAGATTGCCCGCGTCCGCCGGCGCGCCCGTCCGGCCGGCGTCACAGGTGCATGACGTCTAGCATCCGAGCTGCCACGACTCGATCGTCGTAGAGCTGCTCCACTCGAGCGCGCCCATTCGCGGCGAACCGCTCGAGCTTGCTTCGGTCATTCATCAGCTCTTGCATCGCTTCGGCGAGAGCAACAGCGTTCTTCACGGGAACCAAGCGTCCGCTCTCTCCGTCCGCGATGGTCTCTCGACAACCGGGGGCATCCGTCGTGATCACCGCTCGCCCCACGGACATTGCTTCCAAGACCGAGCGCGGTGTGCCCTCTCGATACGATGGCAACACCAGGACATGTGCAGCTCGCAGATAAGGGCGTACGTCCGCTACCGCGCCGCTGTAGGTGATCACACCATCGCGAACCCACGCATCTAGCTCGGCCCGCTGAACGCTTTCTGGATTCGCATCGATCCAGCCGACGACGTCGAAGATCACCGACGGATCGCGAGCTCGTGTGGCACGTGCAGCTTCGACATACTCATAAACCCCCTTGCTTCGCAGGAGTCGTCCGACGAACAAGAACCGCATGGGTCCAGCGGGCATCGGTGAACGGGCATAGAGCTGGGGATCGACGCCGCTGCCTCTGACGATTTCGACGCCTGCACCCTTCGGAATGAGTCCCATGCTCGCAAACTCATTCCGATCGTCGGGGTTCTGAAAGAAGATCGTCTGGTCGTTCGTCAGCGCTCTTCGAAACAGTTGGATCGCGACCAGCCGAGCGATCCGTTGGCGCAGTCCTCCACGTTCTGTAAACGTGTATCCCAACCCAGTGATCATCACCGCACGACGCTTGATGCCTGCGATCCTTCCCGCCAGGGACGCATAGATAGCGGGCTTGATCGTGTACGCGAATACGAGCTCCGGACGCTCCTGCCTAAACAGCCGAACGAGCTCGCGGATGCTGCGCGCATCGGCAAGCGGATCGAGGCCCGCGCGCCGGAGGTTCAGCTCGCGAAAAGAAACGCCGATCCGGGCGAGGCCGAGGCGAACCTCGTCATCACCATCTGGTGCTACTCCGATCACCTCGTGACCGCGGTGCACCATTGCGGCAAGCAGGGCTCCTCGAAACTTGAGTAACGAGGGAGCCCAGCTACCGACGACAACTACCTTCACACGCGAGCGCTCAAGGGAGCGTCGTGGCCGACGCCGGCGATGACTTCGCCGATTCCGTCCCGCCACTGTCGATGTCGGTTACTTCGAAGCTGTAGGTGGTGTTAGCTGCGAGGTTCGAGGCCTGGAACGTCAGCGCCGGCGCGGTAACCGCGCCGATCGCGGTGTAGGGTCCGGCGTTCACGGACATGTACACGTAGTAGACCGTAGCCGCGGAGACCGCGCTCCAGCTCACCTGGATCTGGCTGCTCGTCGTTGCGGTCGCGGTCACGCCCGTCGGTGCCGGCGGGGCACCGTTCGTAGTGGCGATGACTTCGTTCGAGTTGTCCGAGATCAGACCGTTGACGACGGAGCGCACGTACCACGAGCCGGTCTGTCCCGGCGTGAAGTGCCCCTCGTCATACGTGGTGACGGCACCCGTCGTCGTGAGGAAGATTTCGTTACCGGCGGCGGTGCCACGATAGACGATGTACCTCGTCGCATTCGGCACTGCCTGCCAGTTGAGGGTGATCTCCGTCGAGGACACCACCGTCGCGGTCAGATTCGCGGGCGGAGCTGGGCGCGTGCCGATCGCAGCGACTTCAGAGCTCGATAGAGCCCGTGAGTAAACGTTCGTCTCGTCGATCAGGAATGGAACCGAGCTTCCGCAGCCGCCGGAGTTGCCAACCTGTAGCGGCGTGTTCGTGTACGTGCCGGGCGAGAAAGCGCCGCTACCGACTTGGGCTCCGTTGACGTAGAGCGTTGCAGTGCCCGAGGAATACGTGAACGCGACCTCGGTCCAGACATTTGCGGTGAGAGACTGCCCGAAGCCGAGCGTGCTCGAGCCCGCCAGGTAGAGCCCGGACCCGTCTTGTCCGAGCTCGACGTCAACAGCGCCACAGCCGTCGCCGCGCTTGCCCCAAAGATGGAGCGTGCCTGCGGCGCTGGGCTTCACCCAGATGCTCACGGAGAACGGGTCGGTGAGCGTGGTGACGGAGAACGCCGGAACGCTGACGAGATCGGTGGCCGCGCCCGGGATCGAGACCGACGACGAGTTCTTCTTGTTGGCGTCCATGAACGGCGCAACATCTGCCGTGGTGAACGTCGCGCCACCCGCGAGGGTGCCGTTACGGCCATTGCCGGACGAGTCGAGTGCGGTCGTTCCGGTCTTCTCGTCGAAACGCCATTCCGCGTCGAGCCCCGTGGTCAGCGTCGTCGCGCACGCCGGAGCCGACAGAGGTGAAGAACCCGCGCTGTTCGTAGCCTGGATCTCGTAGCAGTAGTTGACCATCGGCGTTAGCCCCGCCGAGTCAAACGTCGCCGCAGACGTCGCTGCGATCGCGTTATACGGACCACCCGCGTCTGAACGATAGATGTAGTAGAGAGTCGCGTTGGTGACGGTGCTCCAGGTCACCGTGATACGCGTGTCGGAGGTCGGCGTCGCGACAACGTTCGTCGGTGCAGTTAGCCCGCCGTTCACGTTGAACGTCATCGCACACGCCGGCGACGACATTCCGCTGAACACACCACCCGCGTACGCTGCGATCTCGTAGCAATAGTTGGTTGCGGCTGTCAGACCTGCGCGCTTCGTCGACGTCGTCGAAGTGGCCGCGACGCCGGCGTACGCGCCGCCGTTCACGGACTCGTAGACGTAGTAAAGCGTCGCGGTCGGAACCGAATTCCACGACACCGTGATTCGCGATGATGAGGTCGCCGTTGCGGTCACACCGGTCGGAGGACCGAAGCCCATCACACCGTCCGTCGTCGCGGTGGCGGCGGCGGACTGCGGCCCCTCCCCGTCCGTCGGATCGTACGCGGTGATCTTGTACGAGTACGTCGTGCCGGGGCTCAAGTTGGCAGACTTGAACGTCGTCGTCGAAACAGCAGCGATGCCGTTGAATGGTCCGCCGCTGTCAGATCGATAGATGTAATACAGAGTCGCGCCGGGAACAGCGTTCCAGGCTACGTTGATCCGATCGGTCCCGTTGGAGGTCGCGGTCACGCCCGTCGGTGCTGCGAGGACATCTTGCTCGACCGCTGACTCGGACGGATCCTGGGAAAGCGCGCATCCGGCTAATCCAGCTACCGCAATAAGTCCGAGAACCAGTGTTTTAACGGAGCCGTGGATCGACATGTTCCTCCTCAGGATCGTCTGCTTTGCGGGTCTAAGTCAACAGGTGGGTAGGGTCACGCGCCGACGAGCGCTGCGTCGTAAACAGGTGTCTTGGATCGCATGCGCTGACTAAGTCTAGTCGAAGGTCGTTCGACGAAAACGTACATCATTTGCGCAGCGACGATGCTCACTCCCGTCGAGATCGCCATGAGTAAAAGTGCTTGGAAGAGCGTCGGTGCCTTGCCGAGAAAACGAATGCCGAGGCGCATGGCTGGAGTCCCTACGAGCATGTGCACGAGGTAGAGGCTGTACGAGATTCTGCCCAGATACTGCAAAGTCCGTCCAAGGTTCCAGCTTACAAGTCGGCCGCGGTTCGAGACGGTAAAGATGGCAAGTGCGGTAACGCACGCCGCTCCTACCTCGGGAAGTTCGAAGTGCGCATTTCCCTGGGAAAGAGCACCCGCGACCAGCAATGTCGCGCTGAACGGCAGCAGCGTCCAACCTGGGGCCTGCTTGTGATGGATCCAGTTAACCAGCGTCCCGAGGAAGAAGTATGGCCAACCATAGAGAAATGCAGCCTCGGTGAGGTTGGTGCGGTTGCACGCAACCCAAAGTGAGACGACCCAAAGTGGGACGAACAAGATCCACTTCGTCCGGAGCCATGCCGGTATCGTCACACGCTGAATGAGTCGCTGTGTTGCTCCAGTGAACGTAATAAGGGCGAGGTAGAACTGGAGCTCGTAGCAGAGCGTCCAGAAGACTCCGACGATGTTCGGGTAGTCGAAGAAGCCTTGGAGGTACACCAGGTGTGTAGCGATCGAGCCGAGGGTCGGCATCGGCAGTGACCGATCGTGCTGCATGTGATTCGACACAAAGGTCAGCCCGATCATCGCGACGATCGTCGTCCAATACGGAATGTCGAGACGAATCGCACGGCGGACTGCGAACCACGCCGCGAAGCGCACGGTGATGACCTCGCCGTGGATGCTCTGCGCGATCACGAAGCCACTGATCACGAAGAAGATGTAGACGCCGAGGTGGCCGTAGTTGCAGATCGTGTGGAGCGGCTCCGGAAGGCGGTATCCGGTCATCGGCAAGAGGTTCTTGCTGTAGACGTGAAACAGAACGACTGCGAGCGCTGCGATCCCTCGCAGTGCGTCCACGAACACGAAGCGTGGCTTTCGTTCGCTCATCGAGCCGCACTCTCGCGTTCTGTCCACGCGCGTTCGGCACGGCTTCTCAGGGCGCGCGCGATCGGAGTGCCGAGAGGACCGAGGCCGAGCAGCAGCCTGAGTGCCCACGCCTTGGAATTTGCGCGGACCAGGTTCGGATAAGCTGCGAGGCCGAAATGGAGCGCTCGGCGCGCGCTGACGCGCTGGCCTGCGGCGACGCTGACGAGCCCGCGCAACACGATGTCCTGTTCGATGAACGCCCGTGCGAGGTCCTCGCGCGAAAGCCCGGCCTTCTTCAGTACGTGTTCGGGCAAGCTGAAAGTTGCAACGTATTCGTCCGTCAAGTGCTTGAGTGCACCCGAGCGGGCTTCTTGCGGTCCTTGCCCCGCATCGTGTTTTCGATACTCGAAGAGGTCGTGATCGATCAGGTAGACCACATCGGCGGCGCCGATCACCTTCCACGCGAACCACTTGTCCGGGTTGATCACCCGCCCGCCGGTGTAGCCCCCGACCTCATCGTGCAGGCTCTTCGGGTAGCAAGTCGTCGCGAATGGAAGCGGACTTCGGAGGAGCTCGAGGCAGCGCTTGAGAATGGTACTGGCCGGCACCGCGAGCACCGTGTAGCCGACAGCGTCCGACAGCGCTTCATCCTTCTTGGCGTCGCGCCAGAGCTTCGTGTCGGTGGCGATGCGTCCCGTTGTCTTACCGTCGCCATCGATCGTCGTCGAACCCGCTCCCCAAACGGCACGCTCTGCTCTGTCGCCCAGCGCTATCTCGAGACGCGAGTAAGCAGAGAGCGCATCTGGCAGCATGCGGTCGTCCGAAGAAAGCAGCAACATCCGGCGACCGTGTGCGAGGGCTGCCACGCGTTCGAGATTGGCCGAGAAACCGACATTGCACGGATTCACGCTTACGTGAATGCGAGGATCGCCGAAGCTCCGCACGACCTCGACCGAGTCGTCCGTACTCGCATTGTCTGCCACCACGATCTCGAGCTCGTCGAACCCTTGGTCGAGAACGCTCCGAATCGTCTCGCCGATGTACCGTGCGTAGTTGAAGTTCGGGATCAGCACGGAGAACGTCGGACGCTCCGCTGGGGTGTTCTGAAGGTGCTGGCTAGACATGGTTGCCTGCTTGAGCTCTGAGTGGTTGTGGGGACGGTTTCAGGCTGGCGAAGAGCGCTAGCAAGACCCAAAGCATCGTGAAACGCAGACCTTGATGGGCAGCGGTATAGGCAAGAGGTGGGATCAAGATCAAGGCGGTCCGAATGTCCGCGGTCCTGATCAAGCGCCACAAGAAGACGGCAAATAGAATCAAGCCGACGATCCCGTAGCTGAAGAAGATCGTGCCCACCGATGAATGGATCTCGGCGTGCTTGATCACGGTCGTTTCCGTAAACCGATCCTTTGCACCCTCACCGGCGCCCAACAGGAGGTACTGCTTGTTGGTCCAGATCCGGTCATAGCCGCGCTGCTCGAAGAAGGTCAGGTTGTCGTCGCCTCGAGGAGTGTTGATTCGGCTCTGCATCGTGTAGTCAACATTTGCTACCGGTCCTCCGACGAGAAACAGCACGATGGCCAGCAACGAGCCAATGATGATCACGCGGGGACTCGAGAACATGACGAGCATCACGAGGATCGCTACGCCCGCGACCGCGGCTCGCGACGCGGAAGCGAGCGCCAGATAGCCGCAGCACGACAGCCCGATGCCGGCTTTCACGCGACCGAACTTGAGACGCGGTTGAAGCAACGCGATGACGCACGCCGATAACAACGCGTAGTAGCCAAGTTGATTCGGGTTCTCGAAAAAAACGGTGCCTCGAGAGCTCGACCGTTGAACGAGCGCGAACATCGTCTGCACGATGATCGACACGAACACGCAGTAGAGCGTGAGCCGCTTGAACGAGTCCTGGTACTTCTGATCCAGGATCAGGACGATCAAGAAGACCAACGCGTTGAAGACGTAGAACAGCGGGTAGCGGAGGTCCAAGCCCCAATTCGAAAGCAGGACGACCCACGCGAGATCGACCACGATCACCCACAGCGTGAACCAGATCAGGGATCGAAGGATTCGAACGGACGAGCGATTGAGGCGACCGTTCCACACGCTGAAGGCGATGGGTGCGATCAGAACGATCATCGCATCGTCCGGCTGAGGCAGACCGCTCGGAAACACGTAGAGCGGCATCATCAACAGAAACAGCCCCCAGACCGCGAGTAGTGGGGAGCGAATCAGGTCTCGCGTGAGCTGAGAGTGGCCCATCAGTTCCGACCACTCACGGTTTCGAATAGGCTCTCGTACTCTCCGACGATGCGCTTCGCTGCAAACCGGCTCGCGCAATCCTCGACGATTGCCAGGCGATCATATGCAGGCAGCTCCGTAATCGCGGCCTCTAGCGCTTCGGCGAACGAAGCCGAGGTGACAGAAGACGCGAGCCTCCCGTTAAGCCCGTTGTGGACGATTTCCGAGTTCGCACCGGGACAATCCGTGAGAACGACCGGCGTTCCACATGCAAGCGCTTCCAAGGCCGCGTTAGGGAACCCTTCATAGCGTGAGGCAAGGACAAATAGATCTGAATCCCGCACGAGCGGTAGTGGCGCATCGGAGAACCCGATGAAACGGACGACATCCGTGACGCCAAGAGTCTCTGCTCGGTGCTCGAGCTGCGCCCGCAGAGGACCATCTCCAACGATGGTGAGACGCATGCTCGGATGCTTCGGGCGGATCAGGGCGATCGCGTCGAGCAAGATGTCGTAGCCCTTCTGAGCCGAGAGTCGACCAACGCTGATGAGTGAGGGCGTCCCGGGGATGTGCTCGGTATGCAGCGCCGCGTTGGCTTGCACACGCTCCACGTCGATCGGATTCGAGATCACATGAAGCTTCGCTCGTACGCCGAGCGTCGCCCGCAGATCGCGCATCATCGACGAGCTCTGACACACGACCGCATCCGCTCCACGCAGCGTCGCGAACGAGAGCTGACGCGCGATCCGATGTTTGAATAGCGACTGCTTGACGAGTACGGCAAAATCGGCCGAAACGTCGTTGGCTTGGCGAAGGACGAGCCTGCACTTTCGAGGGAGCAGTGCCTTCATCAGCCCAACAGTTAGCGTCATGTTCTGAGTCGCAAGGACCACGTCGGGCTTCATTTGGCGGATATGTTGCAGCGTCCGCAGAACCGGATAGCGACCGCCGCGTCCTGGCTTACGACCGAGAACCTCGATGGAAACATCGGGTGGAAGCATCGAGAGATACCGGCCGCCACCGTCGAGAACGAGAAGGCTCGGCTCGAACCGGTCGCGATCGATCGTGTTCAACAACTCGAACATGACCCGATCGGGGCCTCCGCTCCCGAGCTCGGGAATCGTAACGAGTATTCGCAAGCGGGGGCTCATCGGTCCACGTGTGCGTTCGCAGCTTCGAGTGCCGCAATGACGCGATCTTGTGTGGCGTCATCCATGCTCGAGCCACTGGGCAAGCAGATCCCTGTCTTGAACAGCTGTTCGCAAATGCCCGAGCCGATGAAGCGACATCCGGAAAAGGCCGGTTGCAGATGGAGCGGCTTCCAGACGGGGCGCGCCTCGATATCGAGAGCGGCCAACCGATCGATGATGGCATCCCGAGCGCTCCCATCGACGTCGCCGATGGTCGCGCAGCTCAGCCAGAACGTTGCGCGGCCAAAATCCGCTTCGGGCATGAAATGCCACCGCGCACCAGACAAGGCCTGCCGGTACCGTGCGTTGATGGCCCTACGCCTCTGGACGCGACGGTCGAGATCCGCGAGTTGCACTCTCCCCACGGCGGCCAAGAGATTACTGAGGCGATAGTTGTAGCCGATGGTCGTGTGTTCGTAGTGCCGCGTTGGCTCGCGAGCTTGTGTTGCAAGGTAGCGCGCGCGATCGACCCACTCCTTGCGATGGCTCAGAAGCATGCCGCCACCAGAGGTCGTGATGATCTTGTTGCCGTTGAACGATAGGATCGAGATGTCCCCGAACGATCCGACGGGTCTGCCTCGATAGGTCGCGCCGAGTGCTTCTGCGGCGTCCTCGATCAACCTGACTCCGTAACGCCTACATGCTTCGACAATCGGTTCGTAGTCGGCGCTTTGGCCGTAGAGGTCGACAGCGATCAGTGCCTTGGGCAGCGTGTTCGCCTTCGCCGATTCATCGAGCGCAGCAACTACGATCTCGGGATCGAGGTTCCAGCTATGTAGATCGCTATCAATGAAGACGGGGGTTGCACCGACGTATGCGATCGCATTCGCGGACGCGGCAAACGTGAGCGACGACGTCCAGACCGCGTCACCTGGACCAACCCCGAGCACGAGAAGAGCGAGATGAAGCGATGCGGTGCCGCTCGAGAGCGCGACCGCATGCGGCACGTCGAGACGTGCACACATCTCGCGCTCGAAGGCGTCGACCTCGGGGCCGAGAGGCGCGATCCAGCCTGACTCGACCGCAAGACGAAGTGCATCGGTTTCCTGTCCGGTGAGATCAGGGGGAGACAGGTAGACGCGAGTCATGACGTTGCGATGAGCTGGATGCTGTCCTCGGACGCACGTTGAGTTTCGCGCGAGGTACTCCTTGAAGGAGCTCCGGTGTACTCAGGAACTAGTCGACCGAGAGCGACGCGGATGGCTTCTCCTTCGCTGGTTCGCGCCAGCAGACAAAGCTCGTCGACGCCACGCGTGATCTCTTCCCAGTTCGAGCTGGGTACACGTCCGATGTAGATCTTCGGATGTTTGGTCTTGTCGGCGCTCTCCACGTGCGTGGACAGCTCCTCGAAGAGCTTCTCGCCGGGACGTACGCCCGTGAATTCGATCTTGATGTCGTGGTCGGGACGAAAGCCCGACAGCGTGATGAGATCACGTGCAAGATCGACGATTTTTACGGGTGCTCCCATGTCGAGAATAAACACCTCGCCGCCACGACCCATCGCCGCCGCCTGCAGGACAAGCTGGCTCGCCTCCGGGATCGTCATGAAGTAACGCTGCATCTCGGGATGCGTGACTGTTACCGGACCTCCCGCTGCGATCTGCTCCTTGAAGATCGGCACGACGCTGCCGTTCGACGCGAGCACGTTGCCGAACCGCACAGTCACGAACAGCGTCTTGCTGCGACGCCCCAGGGCTTGCGTGTACATCTCGGCGACCCGCTTTGTCGCCCCCATGACCGATGTCGGGTTCACCGCTTTGTCAGTCGAGACCATGACAAAGCGCTCGATTCCCATACGCTCCGCGAGATCGGAGACCACCCGCGTGCCGCCAACATTGTTCTTGATGGCTTCGCCCGGATTCATCTCCATCATCGGTACGTGCTTGTGCGCAGCCGCGTGAAACACGACCGAAGGCGATTGTTCTCGGAAGATTTGTTCGAGTCGATTCGCGTCGCAGACGTCGGCGATGCACGGAACGATCGACATCGAGGGGAACTTCGCGATGAGCTCGCGGTGGATCTCGAAGAGGGAGTTCTCGAAGCGCTCGACGAGGACGAGCCGCGCGGGCGAGAAGCGACACACCTGCCGGCAGAGCTCGCTGCCGATACTGCCGCCCGCGCCTGTCACCAGAACCACGTCGTTGCCGAAGGCCTCTACGATCTGCTCTTCATCGAGATGCACTGGATCTCGGCCCAACAAGTCCTCGATCGCTACCTCGCGAATTCTCGATAGATTGACGCGCTCGCCAAGAATCTCGTAGATGCCCGGGATGATCTTCGTCTCGAGATTTCCGTCGACACAGATCCGGTTGATCTTCCGGATCGTGTCGCCCGGTGCATTGGCGATCGTGATCAACACGCGCTTCGCACGCTTCCGAGCGGCGATCGCGATGATCTCGTCAGTTGTTCCGAGCACGGGAATACCGGCGATATGGCTTCTCAGCTTTCGCGGGTCATCGTCGATGAACCCAACGGGATCGAGACGCAAGTCTGGGCGGGACGCGATCTCACGCGCGACCATGACACCCGCCTGCCCGGCGCCGATGAGCAAGACGCGAATCCGATCGCCTTCACCTGCGCGGCGACGCCGCTCGACCGCCTCGCCGTACATCCTGCGGGCACCGCGGATCCCGACGAGCAGAACGAGAATCAAAAAGAAATTCGTCGCCAAGACGCCGAGCGGGATGCCGACGAGCCCGAACACTCGGCCGTTCGCGGAGAGAAGGAGGCGGAACGTCACCAGCACCGCGGTCGAGGCAGTCATTGCCCATCCGACTCGCAAAGCCTCCGGAAAGCCCATGTATCGCCAGGTGAACCGATGAACACCAAAACCGAGTAGGGCCGCGTACTCGATCACGGCCACGAACGGCCAGTTCGCGAGGGCCACGCGCGCCCATGCAGGCGGCACAGCAAACTCGAATCGGAAAAGGAAGGCCGCCCAGAACGCAAGCGAGATCAGCGCTATGTCGAGCGCTACACGCAGACCTCGGGTCAGAATATGCGGCATACAACAGCGTTGTTTCGTGACCAGGAACGGCGCGTTCGTTCAAAACCGAGCGCACGCTAGCACGCTCGTCAGAAGACCGCTGCCCTGCTCGACGATACGAGCAACCTGTTAATTTTATTCAGCTAGCGGACGCAGGGGATAACTTCGACTGGAGAGTTCTGGCGTGTGGCGGACTTACTGCCATTCCCCAGCTGGCCCAGATGTTGATCGCCCCAACACCAAAGGGTGTGGTCGTCCAAGATCGCGCAGTCGTGCTCGTTTCCGGTGCTCACCGATGTGGCTGATCTTGCAAGCGCAACCTTTACCGGTGTTGCGCCGTAGTTCTCTCCGAAGCACCAAACTTGGCCGTCACCATCGAGCAGGCACGTGTGATAGCTCTCCGCGCTCACATCGGCCACGTTCGCCACAGTCGCGAGCACGGGGGGCTGAGGCGACCCGCTCGTCATTCCGTCGCCGAGTTGGCCAACCGCATTACTGCCCCAGCATTTCGCAGTGTGATCCGAAAGCACGGCGCAGATGTGGTCGACGCCCACCCCGACCTTCGCGACCATTGAAACCTGCGTCAGCATCGTGGGCGTGAGCTTGTTTGCTTGGGTCGTGTCGATCGTCTTGTACGTGTTGCGCCCCCAGCAGGACAACGAGGTTCCGACGACGGCGCACGTCGTGTAGGCGCCGGCGCTAACGCTCGAGGCTCCTTGCAGCACATCGGTCGTGTTCATCTCTGGTGAAAGTGAGTTATCGCCGACCTCGCCGGCCGTGTTCTTTCCCGAGCAGCTCACGTGGCCAGTTGCGATCGAACAGGTATGAAACACGCCACCATCGATCGTCTCTGCTCCAGTGCGCTGCGCGATCAACTTCGTCGGGGTCGCATCGGTGAACGTGCCGTCGCCATACTCGCCGAACGCGTTGAGTCCCCAACAGTACGGCCCGGAAGCTGTGAGCGCACACGAATGGTAGGTCCCCGTACCGACGACAATGGTTCCCGGAACGTTCACCTTCTGCGGTGTTGTCGAGCACCCAACGTTGGCCGATCCATCTACGCAGCTCTCGGGAACCGGCGAAACGCCGAGCTCTCCGTTCTCTCCACGTCCCCAGCAATAAACGCTGCCGTCGTCGACGCTGGCGCAGGTGTGGTCGCCGCCGGCGCTGACACCTTGAACCTTGCATTTCGCCATCGCCATGTCGGGCGGCACGTCGATCGACATCGGGGCGTCGATCATCGGAGCGTCATGCGGGGAGAATCCGCACGCCGATGCGGTGACCAGCAAGGCGACCCGGTACATGAGTTGGATGATGCCACAGCGTCATATCCTGCGGTTGGCTAGTCCGAACGCGGTTTCACTTGAACGCCGCCACGTATTTCTGGCAACTAACACGGCTCACGTGAACGTCTTCTTTCCCATGGCCGGTCAGGGCGCTCGCTTTGGACATCGCTTCAAGCCGTTCCTTACCGTTGCAGGCACCACATTCATCGAAGCTGCGGTCACACCGTTCCGCGACTTCCGATCCGTCATCGATCGCTTCGTCTTTG